>WNFK01183763.1_pt2 | contig 41846 bp, 30 predicted proteins | sample 5400281 | NCBI WGS metagenome assembly WNFK01 (sample SAMN13153350, study PRJNA577476) | soil metagenome | isolation source: 20 cm soil on Douglas fir-dominated hillslope | place: USA:California | collected 2013-09-17
GGACTTGGCGGAGCAATTCCCTTCGTAGCCCGCGTCGTACCTTTTACGTCGTTCATCTCTACTCTCTCCTACCTGGCAAGCCTTGATTATTCAGTTCCGCCGTTGCTTGGCGTGTGTGTGCTCCTGATAAGCCGGGTACTCGATTGGACAGACATCCTCAGCGAGCGCGGAGCCTGGGATGTTTTTATCTGGTATGGCGGGTTGGTCAGGATGGCCGAAAGCCTGGGTGAGACTGGAATTACAAAACGTTTCGCCGAGACGGCTGCGAGTTTTACCCTCGGCTGGAAGTGGGGGGCGGCGTTGGCAGTGCTCCTGTTGATCTATTTCTATGCTCACTACGGGTTTGCCAGCATTACTGCGCATTCAACCGCTATGTACACGCCGTTTCTCGTTGTGATTCTTGCTGCCGGAGCCCCGCCATACCTTGCAGTATTGTCGTTAGCTTACTTTTCAAACCTTGATGCTTCGTTGACTCACTTTGGGACAACTTCCGCGCCGATCTATTTTGGCGCCGGGTATGTCAGCCAACGCAAATGGTGGTGGCTGGGATTGATCGCGTCGCTGGTGAACATCCCCATCTGGGTCGGTTTCGGCTTCCTTTGGTGGAAAATCTTGAAATTGTGGTAAGCAAAAGTTCGATGCAAAAGGATTTGCGCCAGACCCGCAGCGAAGAAACTCGCGGCGAAGATATTGACGACCTGGAGAATCAGCTTGTCAAAAGCGTTTCCGCCCTGACCTTTCCGACGACCGAGGCCATTCGAAAAGTCAGACAAGGGTTTTCGCGCCGGTTGGCTGAAGCTCCAGCGCAGTTGGTCGTGGCTTTGGCTCTGCAACTTGTTCGGCGCGCCGCAGTTCCACGATTCGTTGGTTACGAACTGATTCTTTATCACCGTCGGGCTTTGCGAAGTTTGAAAGCTAAATCGCTGGAAGACTTAGGTGCTGGGAACAATAGCTGGGCAGAGGTGGACGCCTTTGCTTGTTACCTGGCAGGGCCGGCATGGCGCGAGGGACAGGTTTCTGATGCGTTGATTCGGCGCTGGGCATCTTCGAGCGACCGCTGGTGGAGGCGAACCGCCGCGGCTAGTACGATCGCGCTAAATAACAAAGCTCGTGGAGGCAAAGGAGATACTGTGCGGACCCTAATGGTCTGCGAAATGTTGGTCGCAGATCGCGATGATATGGTTGTAAAGGCTTTATCGTGGGCGCTGCGCGAACTCTCAAAGCGCGATCTGGAATCCGTGCGTAGTTTTCTGCGGAAACACGAAAACGTTTTGGCAGCGCGAGTTGTCAGAGAAGTAAACAACAAGCTGAAGACCGGTTTGAAGAATCCGCGTCAGCAAACAACTTAGCCTCGATGTCGGAAAGGGCGCTATCGATTGGAGTTACGTGAATGGCCGGTTATTCAGGAACGCCACTGGTAAAGAAACTCGGCTTCAAAGAAGGTTTTCGGACCGGACTGGTGAATCCGCCAAACGGAATTCAAAAAGAACTGGCGCCCCTGCCGAATAACGTGAGCGTCAGCGTAGGCAGCCTTACCAAATCGCTTGATCTGATCATTTTGTTCGCTGATTCACAAAAAATGTTGAAGACGGAATTCCCCCGCCTTGCCCGGAAACTCGTGGAGAATGGAATGCTCTGGATAGCCTGGCCAAAAAAAGCGTCCGGTATAGCAACCGACCTGTCCGATAACAGTGTTCGCGCCATCGGACTGGCAGCCGGGCTCGTTGATGTAAAAGTTTGCGCGATAAACGACGTCTGGTCGGGACTTAAGTTTGTTTATCGTCTGGAAGATCGCGGCTCGCGTTAACCTCGCTACCGCATCATTGTTCAACGTTGAGACTGGTTGTATTCACGTTGCACCAGGTTGCTGTTCTATTGCACCCTGCTCAGGTCACACGCCAAAAACCATCACAACAGAAACATCTTGATCAGAATTACTTCAAAGCGATCTGGATTTTTTTCCCAACTGCCGCACATTCTAATTTCCTTACGGACGCACTCAAGGCCGTTGTAACTACGTATGGTAGGACCATGCGAGCGAGAGTGGAAAGTATTGCGCGAAACAGATGGCGAACGGTTTATGGCTCTCAAAAAAGTCTGCAGTTTTCAAGGACATTTTGCAGAACTACGGAAATGAAATTTGCCGGAACGCGATCTTTCTGACGATTGAGAATTTTCTTTATGCGATCTGATATCCTCTCGCAAGAGAGTTGTTTGCATTTCGAAAAGGCCGACTGGATGAGTCAAAGGAAATAAATTTCAGCAATGTAGGCGATGGACCATCAAGGATCAATTTTGGGGTTGCAAAAACTTTTCCGATCACTATAATGCGACTCCCTCGCTGGAAGCGATGATTGTCAGATAGTGAAGCGTTGAAGTCGGACCTGATTTAGATTGTGTTTGCGGGTTACTCGCTCTTATAAATTTTCGATGACCCCCGCTGACCTGCTACGCGATTCAAATCAGGTATTGTGAGCCCCTTTCATCCAGAGTGAAGAAGCTCAGGCAGTCCATGGTGATTTCCCTGTTGCAGTAGGGATCCTTCGCCAATAATCAAACTCAACGCCGATCTGCGGCCGGGCGATAACTCAAAACCCGGACCTGAGGACTCGTGTTTTCTTCCAGCGAAGAATCCCAGTAAGTTGGAAGCTTGATCGGAGCGTTGAAATGAGAGAAGAAGCTGCAGTTAACCCCAAAAACTGCCCCATTTGTGCTCAAGATTTGCCTTTATCGGAATTCGGAGTTTGTCGCGCGCGAAAAGATGGCCGGAATCTCTATTGCAAAGGCTGTATCCGCAAAAAAGTAACTGACAGCCGTCGTGCTCTTAAGGAATATAGGTCGGCTCGTAAGCGATACGTCAGTCAACCCGCATCAGAAAATTCCTGGACAACACAATCAGCTGAGGATTCGTCTCCTTCGGCAAACTACGGCAGGCTTTTGAGTAAGCTTTCGCCGGTCGAACGCGTGCGCGAAGCAATTAGGAAAGGCGCGCGCACCCAGAAGGAAATCGCCCATGAGACCAGACTCGGGAAAGACGAAATTGGCGATGCGATTGCGAATTTATTGCTGTGGACGCGCGAGATAAAGACCCAGATAGTCGATAACACGCGGTTGTATTTCATTAACGAGTCCGCGGAGATGCCGATTCGGGAAGAGACGTTTAATGTCCCGCCACGTAAGGGAGATGTACCCAGTTCCTTTAGCGCGATTCAGGGATTGATGCCGGGCAGGAATCCGGAGGGGGAAGAACCGGAAAAACTTGGCGGATGGGTGGCAGCCTAACTCTCAGGATCTCAGATTCGAATCTGAGATCCTCAGAAACCGTCGCAGAGAACGCAGGCGTCGTTACTGTTCAAAAGCTTCAAGGACTTCTCTGGCGTGCTCTTCGGGTTTTACCTTTTCAAACACCTTTTTTACTTTGCCTTTTTCATCGATAAGGAAAGTTACCCGCTTCACCCCCAGGTAGGTGCGGCCCATAAACTTCTTCTCGCCATAAACCCCGTAGGCGTCTGCGATTGAATGGTCCGGATCGGCCAGGAGCGTGAAAGGGAGTTTATATTTGGCGGCAAACTTCTTGTGAGAAGCCTCACTGTCTTTGGAAACGCCGAGTACTTTGATGTCGCGTTTCTTAAAATCAGCGAACGCGTCGCGAAACGAACAAGCCTCTTTGGTGCAACCAGGCGTATCATCCTTAGGGTAAAAATAGAGTACTACTCTCTGGCCGCGGAGATCTTTAAGCCGAACGGTCTCGCCGTTCTCGTCTTTTGCGGCGAAGTTGGGCGCGACACTTCCTTCTTTGGGCATTGTTCGTTACTCCTATCGTTGAATACGCGTTGCTGCCATTGAATTGAGAGCGCACATCTTAATCCAGAGTCACCTACCCGGCAACAATCGATAAGGCTAAGCCGATGAAAAAGACAACAAGAAGCAGCTTTTGGATGGTCAAGCAGGAACCGGAGACTTACTCCTGGACAGATTTTGTTGGCGATGGCCGAACAGATTGGACTGGCGTTCGAAACTATCAGGCGCGCAACAACTTGCGCGAGATGAAGACAGGCGATCGCGTCCTCTTCTATCATTCCGGGAAAGAAAAAGCAGTAGTCGGCCTGGCGGAAGTCGTCAAGAGCGCTTACGCGGATCCCACGGCCAGCGACGCGCAATGGGTCGCTGTTGATCTAAAGCCCGTAAGGGCGCTGAAGAATCCGGTTCCCCTCGCTGCTATTCGCTACGATAAGAGATTGAGCCAGCTCCCCTTGATTAGGCAATCGCAACTTTCCGTGATGTCGCTTACCAAGGACGAGTTTGACATCATCGTCGCTACAGGCGACGGCAAGGCCCGCAAAAAATAGAGTCCCAACAAGCTCAGGGAGGCAAAATGTTTAAGCAGATCGACTATACGATGGTGGTTGTTCCGATATGCAGCGTTCGGTGGAATTCTATCGAGACAAATTAGGCATACCACTCAAATTCCAGTCGCCTGACTGGACAGAGTTTCAAACAGGCGTAACAACGCTCGCGTTGCACGGCGGCGGAGTTCCGGCGACTGCCCCTCCGTCTGGCGACCCTACCAAGCAAGCCGGCAGTTGCTCAATTGGGTTTAACGTCGAGGATGTAGACAAAACCTACGCGGAGTTGCAGGAGAAAGGCATCCGGTTCGTGATGCCGCCAACGCAACGAGAAGGCGAGGGGATCAAACTGGCGGTTTGCATTGACCCCGACGGATTGCCGATAGCATTCGCGCAAGCCATAACGCAGACAGCTGCGAGCTAGGATGGGCTTTTTGAAGGCAAGCAGCGGGGGCAAGCCCGCCTTTCTAACCCTGAGATGAATTGAAGCTGAGTACTGACTCACCAGTGAAAGCCTCTCAACCCAGTTCCTAACTCAATTGCAGAGTCTCTGGGTCAGGAAGGCGGGCTTGCCCCCGCTCATTGCAATGCAAACCCTCCGAATCAACTAAACAACATCGGTTCGGCGCCGTCCGCACTAACTTCAGCCAGTGCGGAATCCTCGAGCTGCGGATACTTCTGAAACAAAGGCGCCGGCGCGGAAACCTTTTCCTCCGACAACGTCGCTTTAATCTCGAGCGCATTTACCACGGCCTGCCCGCGAAAGTGATTATTCGTGATCACGTAAGCCTCCTTAGTCTTAGCGGCGATCTCTTTAATCCGCGTAATCCAGGGCTCTAACTCGTCGATTGAGTAGAGATAGTTGTAACGGTCATCGCGCGGCGCCTTTTCCCTGAACCAATCCTGGTAATTCCTTCCATGAAGCCGTACGTAACCGATCGGCGAGGTCGTCACCTCCGCGGGCTTGATAGATTTCTTAAACAGCGGTTGATCCACGTTGCAGATCCCAACGTCCAGTTCCTCATACCATTCGTAAATCTCAGGATTGTTCCAAGACCTTCGAAAGATAGACGCGCTCGTCGTCCGTGTTCTTGAACGACCAGGGGAACTGCAAGAGTAACGCCCCCAGCTTGCCGGCCTTACGAAGCGCGTCCATGCCTTCCCGCACTTGTTTTTCATCGTCCGCAGTAGCCTGGCCGCGCTCATGCGTGAAAACGCGGTGAAGTTTAGCCGTGAACATGAAATCGCGAGCCGCAGCCACGCGACGCGCCCAGGACTCGGCCGTTGAGGCTGAGAACGGCCGGTAGAAACTGCTGTTGATTTCAATGGTGTTAAAGAATCGCGCCAGATATTCCAGCGGATCAAACTTACTCCCGGGCTTTTGCGGATAAACGACGCCTTCCCAGTCTTTGTAAGCCCAGCCGGCTGGTCCGATACGAACTTTGTTAGCCATTGATTTGCCGCAGATTAACGCAGATCATTGCGGATATGAAAAGCCTGGCCCGTTGCCTGGAGTGAATTTGGATTCTGAGCCGCGTTACACCGCATGAATCCGCGGCCATTTTGCTTGCATTCTTCTTACGATGCGAACTCCGTACATCGATGGTATAAACGATGACACTAATGGTTCATCTCCACTACAGGGAAGGAGGTACGCGATGCGTCTGACCGAAATGGTTTCGTGCTCTGGTTGAGCGGCTAAGCTGTCACCGAGCTTACTCGCTCAGGTGTTGAGCGGGCTACCACCACAGCCCAGGGATGAGAATGTCATGGTTGGTTTTGACAAAGCCGACGACGCCGGAGTGTATCGACTGCGCGACGACCTCGCGATCGTGCAAACAGTCGATTTCTTCACGCCGATCGTTGATGATCCGTTTGTCTACGGTCAGATCGCCGCGCTGAACTCAATCAACGACGTGTGGGCGATGGCGGGTACACCGCTGACGGCCCTCGCGATTACCTGCTTTCCAAAAAAAGGCGTCGATCCGGCGATACTCGGCGAGATCATGCGCGGCGGGCTCGAGACTTTAAATAGGTATGGCGTGACCCTGATCGGCGGCCACAGCGTGGACAGTGAGCAGATTATGTTTGGTTATTCAGTAACCGGCGTAATCGATCCCGACAAGATTGCCACCAATTCGGGTGCACGCGCCGGTGACGTGATTATTCTGACGAAACCAATCGGCACAGGCGTGATCTCGACGGGAATCAAGTTTGAAAAGACTACGCCAGTGGTTGCTGCCTCCTCGGTCGCAACGATGTTAACGCCCGGCAAACACGCTGCCGAAGCGATGCGCGAATATGGCGTGAAGGGTGCGACGGATGTTACAGGGTTTGCCCTGCTCGGCCATGCGTGGGAAATGGCGCGAGCGAGCAACGTTACGATAGAGATAGACCCCGGTAAAGTGCCTTTGCTCGAAGGCGCTCTCGAATTAGCGGCCGCCGGCGTGGTCACGGGCGCCGACAAAACCAATCGTGAGTATGTCGGCGAGGATGTTGAAATCGACGAGTCGGTAAGCAAGGAAATGCGCCGCCTGCTTTACGATCCGCAAACGGCGGGTGGGATGCTGATTGCGATTTCGGAAGCGAATGTGGACGGATTGTTGACCGAGTTGCGGAAGAATTATCCTCGGGCGAAGACTATAGGTCGTGTCGCAGAGCGGGCCGAGAAGTCGATCGTGGTGACGTAGGAGCTGCTCAACGAGCCATCGAAGATGGCGGCAGAGTGTAGCCCCGGGCGTGAGCCCGGGGATCAATTCGCAGATGAATCCGGAGCCCGCGATAGCGGGCGACAGAGCCCACGGTAAATAAGAACTCTTTTCTGTCGCCCCTTCGGGGCTCGGAGTCATTTCATTCGGCTACCCCGGGCTCACGCCCGGGGCTACACTCTTCCGCCCGCTCATGCGGGCTCGCTGAATGCTTCCTCTTTGATTGAGCCTGACTTGGTCGAGTATCCTTACCCGAGACGAATTCGCTCGAACAATATTTCCAGGGAACACTTTAATGGTCTCAAGGATTCAACAATCAACCACCTCCAATTCCCTTTCAATAACGGCTTTTTACCAACAGGTCCGCGCGCGGACGATGCAGATCGTGGCGCCGCTGGAGATAGAAGACTACGTAATTCAAACCGCGGAATTCATGAGTCCACCGCGCTGGCACGTCGGGCATACCTCCTGGTTTTTCGAGACGGTACTACAGACGCATAAACCCGGCTACCGCATCTATTCCGACGAGTATCTCTTCTATTTCAATTCTTATTATGAAGGGTTTGGGGAACGAATAGCGCGACCCAAGCGCGGTACCAAATCGCGACCCACCGTCAAGGATACCGTCGCCTATCGCAATCATATTGACCAACAGATGCTCGCGTTCTTGGAGTCGATCGAGAAAAACTCGGAGATGGAAACCGTTCTGGCGCTTGTTAGACTCGGCCTCGAACACGAGATGCAGCATCAGGAATTGCTCGTTTACGACATCAAGCATTTGCTATGTGATCAATACGACGCGCCAATAAGACCTGCGCCAGCGTCTTTACTCCAGGTCGATGGCATGGTTGAAATTGAAGGTGGGCTTTTCTGTATGGGCTATGGAAGCCAAGTCCAAAGTCCAAAGTCCAAAGTCCAAAGTTCTTCTAATTACGACTTCGCTTTCGACAACGAAAAACCTGCTCATCAAGTCTTCCTGCAAGACTACGCACTCGACCGCGCGCCTGTCAGCAATGGCGACTTTCTCGAGTTTATCCGCGACGGTGGCTACCAAAACTTTCGCTGGTGGTTTTCCGAAGGCTGGGAAGTTGTTAACCGCGACGAGTGGCGCGCCCCGCTCTACTGGGAGCTGCATGATGGCCAATGGATGATTCGCGACTTTGCCGGCTTACACGCAGCCGAAAGCAAAGCCAATGAGCCGGTGTGTCACGTCAGTTTCTTCGAAGCTTCCGCTTTCGCAAAATGGGCTGGCAAACGTTTGCCGACTGAAGGCGAATGGGAAAAGGCAGCTAGCTTTGATCCCAAAACCCGCGAGCCGGGAGCATTTCCCTGGGGCGACGATCAGCCCGACGAAAACAAAGCCAATCTATTTGAGAGCGGGCTCTGGGCTCCGGCGCCGATTGGTTCCTTCCCGCCGGGACAAAACGCCTATGGCTGTCAGCAAATGATCGGCGACGTTTGGGAGTGGACGACCTCCGACTACGTTCCCTACCCTGGTTTCAAATCTGAGTTTGACGAATACAACGACAAGTGGTTTGTGAACCAGAAGGTCCTGCGCGGCGGTTCATTCGCGACGCCACAAGTCCACATCCGCTCAACCTACCGCAACTTCTTTCATGCCCACGAGCGCTGGATGACGTCAGGCTTCCGTTGCGCGAAGTAACCACGCCTGACCGTCTCAGAATGGCTGCGGTATTTACTAAGCAGGGAACATGTTAAGCGCCGTCTACACCCACAAGTTTTCCGTCTTGCGAAACTTGGCAAACCTCCTGAAAGACGCTCCACGGGCAGACACGGTTTCTTCGGGTCACACATTTTTTCTGGGCGAAGTGGAAGTCGCACGCCTCTACAATTACCAATCAGGTCCTTCGCGAATTGAAGTCGACGGGGAAAACTTCTTACTAAAGCGGCAAAAGCGCGTCATCGTGTTCGCCCAACAATACACCTTAGCGCGCGCAGACCATCTGGTCGCGACCGCCAGGGAAACCAAACTGTTTTTCCTATCCAAGACTGACATCAGCTACAACGTCAAACGGCGCTCGCGCGAGTTAAGGCTCAAGGACAATATTTGGAATTTGCGCGGTCGCCAATATCTTCTCTTTGACGGAGAGGATCGAGTCGGCGTCATTGAACACCACAGCGACTTCGGGGCGAAAATAGACCTCCCGCCGGAGATTCCCCTGGCGGTGCAAGTGTTCATCTACAAACTTGCATTCATAATGTGGCAGCGAGGAATACATTGAGTCCGCGGGAGCGGCGGGCGTTTTCACCTTCCAGCACTCCTTACAGGGCTAGTAAAGTCTTTGTAAAGACTGGTCACGATCTGAATTTCGTAGAAGATGAAAATCTATTTTGCAGGCGCAATCCGCGGCGGTCGCCAGGATGCCGCGTGGTGCCATGAGATTGTCCGGTTACTAAGCGAGCACGGTGAAGTTCTGACCGAGCACGTCGCTGACTCAGCCCTCGGCGTGCTCGGCCAGGATATCGGCGATCAAAAAATTCACGATCGCGATCTTGAGTGGTTAAGGATTTCGGATTACCTTGTTGCTGAAGTTACAACTCCCAGCCTGGGCGTCGGCTATGAGATCGCCAGGGCGACGGAATGGGGTAAGCAAGTACTTTGTTTGTATCGACCGGAGAACGGACGCTCGCTCTCTGCGATGATTGCAGGCTGCAGCGCGGTTAGCGTGCGCGAGTATCGCGAACCGGCAGAGCTGAAAGAGATTATTGAAGAATTCCTGCGTGTCGAATAAGTCTGGAGAAACGAAATCTTGATCACTGAACTGTCCGATCTCGAAGCGAGGGTCCTGGGCTCTCTGGTTGAAAAACAGGTGACCACGCCCGAATACTATCCGCTCACCCTAAACTCGCTAACGCTCGCTTGTAATCAGAAGAACAATCGCACGCCGGTTACTTCCTACGACGAGACAACGGTCGCACAAGCGTTGGAAACTTTGCGCGAAAAGAACCTTGCCTATGTCTTTTATGGCAGCACCAGCCGTGTTCCTAAATACAAGCATGTGCTACCGGAAGTAATGCATTTGAGTGCGCCGGAGTTAGCCTTGATTTGTGTTCTGCTGCTCAGAGGGCCTCAGACCACTGGCGAACTCGCAACCCGCGCTTTCCGATTGCATGAGTTTTCCGGACTGGAAGAAGTTGAGTCCACTCTCAACGCGTTGATCGCGCGTGAGCCTGACCCACTGGTTAGACGTTTGCCGCGGCAGCCCGGTCAGAAAGAGGCGCGCTTTGCTCATCTGCTGTCAGGAGAGCCGAAGGTCGAAGCGTTTAGCGAAGCTGAAACATCAGCGACAGCGGGACGGCGAAAGAGTGGCGACTCGGAAAGATTTGAAAAACTCGAACATGAAGTGGTGACGTTGACCATGGAAGTGCGCAAGTTACAGCAGCAGTTCGAAGAGTTCAAAAAACAGTTTGAATAATAGCGGCGCCTCGTTAACTATCCGCAGATTCCTCGGATTTCATAGATTCAGAATAGGAACTGTTAGCGACGGCAATATAACCTTTGTATTCGCCCATCACTCAGTGGTCGCTATACAAAATCAGAACTGATTTCTGCGTAATCTGCGAATACAGTGTCTTGACCTTAAATCTTTGGGTTGCACGTTTAGGCCAGCGTTTCATTTGTGCAATTTTTGCCGACCTGAGTTATAATTTCCTTCCCTATGAACCTGGAGATATTTCATCCAGCGGTCGCCCGTTGGTTTGGGAAAAGCTTTCCCGCAGCAACGCCGCCACAAACACAAGCCTGGCCGGCAATCAAAGAACAGCGGAACACTTTGATCGCTGCGCCTACCGGTTCAGGTAAAACGCTCGCCGCTTTTCTGGCTGCCATTGATGACCTGGTGCGGCTGGGCGTGGAAGGAAAGCTCGACGACACCACCCACGTCGTTTATGTCTCTCCGCTCAAAGCCCTCAGTAATGATATTCAACGCAATTTGCAGGTGCCGCTGGCCGGTATTCAGGAAGAACTGCGCGCGCTTGGTCTGCCAGAGGTCAACATCCGTACGTTTGTCAGGACCGGTGATACGCCGGCCGGCGAGCGCACGGCGATGACCAAGCGCCCGCCTCATATTGTGGTAACTACCCCCGAGTCGTTGTACATCCTGCTGACCAGCGACGGCGGACGGCGCATGCTACAGACGACCCGCACGCTCATCGTTGATGAGATCCATGCGGTGGTCGGTGACAAACGCGGCTCACATCTCGCGCTATCCATCGAACGCCTGGAGCAACTTGTGGCGCAACACGCAGCCGAAAACTCGAAGCTCGAAACTCGAAACTCGAAACTGACACGCATCGGTTTGTCGGCCACGCAGCGTCCCATCGAAGAAGTTGCGCGTTTCCTCGTCGGCAATGCGAACATCGATTCCGACAACACGCCCGACTGTACGATCATCGATAGCGGTCACACGCGCAGGTTAGATCTGGCGATCGAGCTTCCGGAATCGCCGCTGCAGGCAGTGATGTCCGGCGAAGTTTGGGAAGAGATTTACGACCGGCTGGCGCAATTGATCCGTGAACACAAGACCACGCTGGTCTTTGTTAACACCCGGCGTTTGGCCGAACGCGTTTCGCGCCATCTGGGCGAACGACTCGGCGACGAAAACATAGCCGCCCATCATGGCAGCCTCGCTCGTGAACAACGTCTGGCGGCGGAGCAAAGGTTGAAGGCTGGCGAACTGAGTGCGCTCGTCGCCACGGCTTCGCTCGAACTCGGCATCGACATCGGCGACGTCAACCTGGTTTGTCAACTGGGTTCCACTCGTTCTATCGCCAGCTTTTTGCAGCGCGTTGGGCGCTCCAACCATACGGTGGCAGGGTTTCCGAAAGGAAGAATTTTCCCGCTTTCACGTGATGAACTGGTGGAGTGCGCAGCGATCATAGATTCTGTGCGACGTGGTGAACTTGATCGCCTGGAACTTCCGGAGTTACCGCTCGACATTCTTGCGCAACAGATCGTTGCGGCTTCAGCCGCCGAGGAATGGACTGAAGATGAACTCCTCAAGATGGTCCGGCGGGCGTATCCCTATCGCAATCTGACCCGCGAGCAATTCGATTCCGTCATCCGCATGCTCGCCGATGGCTTCTCCACCAAGCGCGGCAAACGCTCTGCTTACCTGCACCATGACGCCGTCAATCAGCGCATTCGCGGTCGTCGCAATGCGCGAATTTCAGCAATAACTTCCGGAGGCGCAATTCCTGACACTGCAGATTATGCGGTGGTACTCGAGCCTAGCGAGCTTGTAATCGGTTCAGTAAACGAAGACTTCGCGATTGAGAGTTTGCAGGGCGACATCTTTCAACTGGGAAACACTTCGTGGCGTGTGTTGCGTGTCGAACAAGGGAAAGTTCGCGTTGAGGATGCACACGGTCAGCCGCCTTCGATTCCCTTCTGGTTGGGTGAAGCGCCCGCCCGGACCCGGGAGCTTTCGGTTTCGGTTTCCCGCCTGCGCGAGGAAGTAGCGAACCGGGTCGAGGTCATCACTAACTACCAAAACGTGGATGTAGTTGAGGATTTGTCAGCGACAGAGTCTGCGCCGCCCAAAGCCGGTCCTTCTCTCAATCTCGAGCCGGCTATCGATTACCTGATAAGCGACGTGGGCATTTCACGCGCGGCTGCTGAACAGATTGTTGAATATCTCGCCGGCGCCAGGATGGTGCTGGGGGTTATGCCCTCGCAGGATAATCTGGTGCTCGAACGCTTCTTTGACGATAGTGGCAGCATGCAGCTGGTGTTGCATTCGCCCTTTGGCAGCCGCCTCAATCGCGCCTGGGGTCTGGCGCTACGCAAACGTTTTTGCCGTAAGTTTAATTTTGAGCTACAAGCCGCGGCAACGGAAGATGCGGTGGTGCTTTCGCTTGGGCCAACACACAGTTTTCCCCTCGACGAAGTATTTCATTATCTCAACTCGAAAACTGTGCGCCAGCTTTTGTGTCAGGCGCTTCTGGACGCGCCGATGTGGAACATTCGCTGGCGCTGGAACGTCACGCGTTCGCTTGCAGTCTTGCGCCGGCGCGGCGGCAAGAAGATCCCCGCCCAGCTGCAACGCATGGATGCGGAAGATCTGTTGACGGCAATATTTCCAGATCAAGTGGCTTGCCAGGAAAATCTTGGCGGGGGTGAACGCGAGATTCCGGTTCATCCGCTCGTGGATCAAACCGTCAAGGATTGCCTCGAAGAGGCCATGGACATTGATAGTCTGGAGCAGCTACTGACCGCGATTGAACGCAACGAAAAGAACTTGTTTGCCCGCGATGTGATTGAAGCGTCCCCACTCGCGCAGGAAATCTTAAACGCGCGACCCTATGCTTATCTTGACGACGCGCCCTTGGAAGAACGTCGCACCCGCGCGGTGCAACAGCGCCGCTGGCTGGATCCGCAAACTGCGAAGGACATGGGCAAACTCGATCAGGGCGCTATCGATCGTGTGCGTGATGAAGCCTGGCCGCGCGTGGAAAATGCAGACGAACTACACGATGCGCTGGTGGAGCTGGGATTTCTGACGGAACCGGAAGCCTCAGAGTGGCAGGAGTATTTCACCGAGCTGAAAAATGATCGCCGCGCCGCGATCCTTCAAGTGAGTGCCGGGACCGCGGGCGGCCCGCCCGCAATGAGCGCGCAGCGCGAAAATTCTGATAACTCAACCTTGATCAGTAACGCACCGCAGGCGGGCGAGACGCCCGCGGTCCCACAAGAACCGGTCCCGACAATTCACTTGTGGGTTGCGGCGGAACGACTCCCGCAAATAAACGCGATTTACACCACAGCGAAACTGACACCAGCGATCGTTGCCCCTGAGAGCGTGTCGCGCACACCGTGGAGTTTTGAAAGTGCATTGGTAGAAGTTTTGCGAGGCCGACTGGAGGGACTGGGACCGTCCACCGTGCCCGCCCTCGCCAGCTCTTTCGGATTAAGCCGGAGCGACATCGAATCAGGCTTGCTCAAACTTGAAGCAGAAGGCTTTGTAATTCGCGGCCAGTTCACGCCCGGCGGTAACGAAACGGAATGGTGCGCGCGCCGCCTGCTGGCCCGCATTCACAGTTATACGCTCAATCGTTTGCGTCAGGAGATCGAACCGGTCTCGACTGCTGATTTCATGCGTTATCTGCTCGCCTGGCAAAAAGTCGCGCCCGACCATCAGATGGAAGGGCCGGAAAGCGTGCGCGCCATCATTGAACAGTTGGAGGGTTTCGAAGCGCCGGCCGCCGCCTGGGAAGGAGAACTGTTGCCTGGCCGTTTGACGGAATACGATCCCGCCTGGCTCGATGCTTTATGTCTCTCGGGCGAAGTTGTCTGGGCCAGGTTAACTCCGCCAACAGCGTCGCGCGCAGCTGCGGCCGAAATCGGGAACGAACGCGCGCGCGGGGCCGCTCCGGTTCGCAACACACCGATCGCGCTTTTGCGGCGCAAGAACTTTGCTATTTGGAATTCGGTCTTTCCACAGCCTTCATTAAGCGAAGTCGAGTTCTCGACAACTACCGCTGCGGTTCACGACTATCTGACGACACGCGGCGCTTCTTTCTTTACCGATATTGTCGCAGGCACCAAACTGCTGCGCGCCCAGGTTGAGGAGGCTTTAGCTGAACTAGTGGCAAACGGATTGGTGATATCCGACAGCTTCGCAGGGTTGCGCGCTCTCTTGACGCCCGCAAGCCGCCGGACGCAGGCAGCAACAAGACGCAAGCACCGCCAGCCGGTCTACGAGATGTCGAGCGCGGGACGTTGGTCGCTGCTCGACCGAAGCCTACTCCAACCCTCCCCACCCGCGCGGAGGGATTCCGTCAGCGCGGAGACCGCCGAGGAAATTGCCCGCATTTTGCTCAAGCGCTATGGCGTGGTTTTCAAGCGCTTGCTCGAGCGCGAAGGTATTGTGCTTCCCTGGCGTGTCTTGCTTCGAATTTATCATCGCCTGGAAGCCCGCGGTGAGATTCGTGGCGGACGTTTTGTAGCGGGAATCTCCGGCGAACAGTTTGCCCTGCCTGAAGCCGTTGGGATGTTGCGAGCGATTCGCCGCACGCGTACCGGAGCAATGGATTTTGGTTTTCGCTCACCCGCGCGCGAAACTGAAGAGCGAATAGCTGATCCTATTTCTACTGAAACAGAGAGCCTGGTTTCGGTAAGCGCTGCCGACCCTCTAAATCTGGTCGGCATCATTACCCCCGGCGGACGCGTCACTGCGCACACTTCCAACCGCATCCTCTATCGCAATGGCGAACCAATCACTGTGCTGGAGTCTGGTGAGGTGCGCTTTCTTCTCGAACTCAGCCGCACAACTGAATGGAAAGCCAAGAGCGCCCTTATGCGCAAAGCGACTCCGCCGCAGTTGCGTACTTACCTGCGCCGGCCGGCGTGATTAGACCGGGCGCAACACTGCGGCGATAATCATTTCGTAAGGCAAAGGCACCGGCTCGTCCTGGGTTCCGCCCTTGTCTACTATTGCCATCACCTCAGTAAGATTCACTCGTGGAATTCCCAGCACGTGCAGCGTGTCGCCCTTTTTTAGACCTACCAGTTCTTTCGCCGGCGGTGAACCTTTCACAAACACCATGCGGCGAAGACTTTCGAACAACGGCACTTCGGGATCGTCCGGATCGAACACACGCGCCATAACCATGATGCTGTCGCCCATGTCCTTTGGCTTGCCGGCCAACTCCATAACGAAGTGAGTGTAGTTAAAACCAGACTTGCGGCTGGCAATGAACACTCGCTTGGTAGTCGCCCTGATAGAGACGGTGAGACTTTGGTATTCCGCAAATGCCTTTGTTGCCGGATGAGATTCAAAAACCCTTGGCGGATTTGTATTCGGGTTTTTGATTTCAGCGAAGGAGTCTCGGCAGTCGAAAGCGCCAAACTGCGTGATCGGGTGAAGCTCAAATAAATGAGCAGGATTTGAATCAGCAGGTACCGGAACGGTGTTACCCTGGACTTGTTCGCCACCGGGATGCTCGAACCAAACCCGCCAGACGCCGGTGACATTGACCGTTTGCCCATCAGACATTCCCTTTAAATCTCAGCTACCAGCGGCAATTTTATGACGTTGTCTCTGCCCGCCATATGAATGTCGCCATCTTCCGCCCCCTTGCTTATTCCGTGTGGACCCTTTTTCACATCCACCCGCAGATCAGTAGTAATCGTGGCCCGATCCTTGTTCTGAATGACGAAGTCTCGCTTGAGAGAGAGCGTCTGTTGGGCGAGGGAAACCAACGGCGAGCAGGCCAGCACAACTATAAGCAGAGCGGCCCGAAATTGTTTTATGATGTTCATCGGTAACTCCTTTTTCGCTATGCGTTGGCCGGGGTTATTTTTTCCGGCACTTTCGGCTTTTCCTCGGGCGACTTTCCAGCCGAGCGGATGTTTATGAACTTATTCAGCATGTCGAACCAGAACGGCGCACCGAGCGAAAGCGCCAGGACGGTCAGCACCCACCCAATGAGACGCTGGATCCAGTCACTCCAATCCCAGGGCAACCTACTTCCGTTTTTGTCCCAGAATGGATTCTCGTGCCAGCCGAGCACCTGGCCCAGCAATTCCTGTTCGTTAGCCGAAAGTCCCTTGTCTTCGTCGGCGGCGCTATTGGTTACCTGAGGAGCGGCCGGATCGTCCGGATCGGGATAATCGATGGTTACCGATGGTGGCGGAGGTTTCTGGGCCCTAACCTTGGCTTCTTCAACAACGGCACTGCGCAAAACCGGATCGGTCCAAAGTTTTCGCGCGATGCTGATGGTGTTGGCGTTGGCGAGCAGCGTAATAAGAATCGCCACAATCAGGGTCCAGGTCTGCGTCCGGCGTTTATACCAGCCGGTGACACGATCCATGGCGTCTTTGAACCACCTTTCGAGGGCCACTTGGGTGGTTGTTTCGTGCCGGGAAAACTTGGTCAGGGCCAACAGTACTTTTTTGACATCACCTTTGGGCATTGCGATCAATCCATTTTCAAGATCGGCCATGGCCTGGTCGGAAGCCTCAACCGGATTAGGGGGAGCAGCGCCGGCGTTCGCGGCAGCGGCGGTGGTGATGAGGTCGGTCACCACGGCAGAAAACGTCTCTGCAGATAAATAGGCGGGATGTCTGCCGTCTCGCATCATGCCCGTGATCAGTGGATGACTGTAGAACTTTTCGATGAACTCGTTCGGGTCCCCACCTTCAACCAGGGCTTGATTATTGAGCAGTTCCTTCAAGCCTTTTTCTAAGAATTTTGCGCGGCTCTTGGTGAGCGCCGCCAACCATTCGTTCGCCGAAGTGCAAAGAATGGCCAGGAGCAGGTAAACAAACACCAGTCCGATTGCCACGTCCAGCACCGTAGAATTGAAGAGTCCCATTGATTACCTCCTGAAATTGTCAGCCGTCGGTTGGCGACGGAAGGTCGTGAGTTATTGGAGCGCGATCCGAGAAGGCTTCGCCCGGAGCAGTAACGAGTCTTCATCACCCGGCAACGTTTTTTACCGTTCTTAATGCTTATGACTGGCGAGGAGAATTCGTTTCGAGGAAGGTGATGAGTTTTAGCGGAACATCGGTGATCAGCGGATGTTTCCAACTATGTCCTAGCCGGGGTTGTTTCGGAAAGACATTTCGCCTGGAGCCTGGTGTTACCTTAATCGTCCGGTCAGCCGGCCCATTTCAGCTGTTGATCAAAGTGTTGCCAATGATCCAGTTTTGGGGCGCGTTTACGTTGATCGAGAGCAATGCCCGCCCTCAAGCCGGAGCCACTTTCACACTCGCGCCGCAGTTCTCAAGCAAGCGTCGTCCTGCCTAGACCGGATTGAGTATGACGATCTCGGCGCGGTCGCGGGCATTATCGAGAAAGCTATCGGTGTCTGTTTCAATTTTTGCTTCAGTCAGCGTCTTCTCGATTTCGCTGCGAGCTTCTTCCAGCGTGGGCACAATCTTCCCCGGCGCGCGCGCTTTGAAACGAGGCACAAAGGCATCTTTGTAATAGTCGGCTACCTCGTTCTGTGTAATCACGACAAAGTTGCGAAAACGAAAGTCGAGGTACTTATCAATCCTGACTCGTTGTTCCAGGATCTCACCGAGTTTCTCTGCCGTCAGGCCCACGCGTCGAAGTCTCTCCTGAAAGTCCTGTGCCGAAGGAAACGCTTTGGCCAATTCATTACGCGCGCTCGCAACTTCATCCGCGGTGGGTGCGATCGAGGGCAACTTCTCAGCTTCCTGCAGGATTAATCTCTGATCTGTCAGCAAATGCAAAGCCCGGTTGAGTTCGGCTGAAGAAGGGTTGTCTAAAGGCGTATTTGGTTGCAGCGCCAGCTGCCAAAGCAAATCAGAATAGGTTATCAGACAAACTTGCCGGCATTCCGGGAGCACACCGGCATTGACGGTGGCAACCATCTTGTCGACCACTTGCTGGCCGTGAACGGCAGAAGGCAGTAGGCAGTAGGCAGAAAGCAGCAGGCAGAAAACCAGACGACTGATGCGCCAACGAAGAAGGGTGGTGTTGCGTAGGCTGCCCATTGCCGATTGCCCGCATGACTTTGCTTTGTGCCGTCTGTCTTCTGCTTTCTGCATTCTGCCTTCTGCCTTCTGCTTTCTGCCTTCTGTTGCTTTAGAACGTTTGCGTAAACCTGAAGTGCACCTGTGTTCGCTTCAGACGATAGATCGCCGGCGTGCCATTGAAATCGTCGACGCCCCCCGTTGGGCCACGCTGTGGAATCAAAAACTCCGGCGGATTGAGCAGGTACGCGTAATCGATCGCCAGGGCGCCGCCGAAAGGCGTTTGAATTCTGAAGCCCAGGCCAACGGTATTCGTCCAATGTGCCCGCAGGTTCGCTTTGTTTATAGCCGCCAAAACGTCGCCGGGCGGAACGGGCGTGTCGTCGTGTTTGCCAAACAAATCTCCGGCGCGCCGAAAAATGTTGCCGCCATCATAAAAAGGAACGGCCTGCAACGACCTTGATACTGGAACACGTGCCTCGAGATTAATGATCGCAAGCGCATTACCGCCGACCGGTACCGTGAACGGGTTCAACACCACAACCTTCTTGTTTTGATCTATGAAATTACCCTTGGGAATTATTACCTGTCGCGGCCCTGCCTCCTCGAAACCGAAACCGCGCAGCGTGGTGGAACCGCCTGAAAAGAATCGCTCGCTGATTGGCAGCGTAAGATCGATTTCATCTATTCCGGGGTTCCCGCCGCGATCGCGAGGGTTGAAGAGGTTCGCCAGGCCCAGCGTCGCATTACCCGCCAACACCGTTCCGCGGAAAGAGTTCAGCTTGTAATAACGACGGTAACTAGCCTGCAGCCGGTTGAAGGAAAAATTTCCACCCAGTTGTCTCAGAGCAATGGCGTAATCGACGTTAAAGAAGTCGCCGCGGGTAGCATCAAGCTGATTGTAGCGGCAGACTTCGCCGGGGGCGCCGGTTTCCTCGTCCGGGTCGCGTACCGCGCCGAGCAAGCCTCGCTCGCATCTTTCGCGCGTGTCGCGAACATAGGAACCGCCAAAACGGGAGAGTCGCACAGCTCGATCAGGTTGCAGCACCGGCTTAAGGAACACGGCCGAGTGGGTTTTCGGATTCAAGACCCGGTTCGTTTCAATCGCGGCGGTGAAGCGGTTGATCGTCGGCTCCTTGACCCTCATAAGAAAATCGTCCAGCGCGTGTCCTTCATCATCGAGTCGCTGCACAATTCCCAGCGTGCCGCGGTCAATCGCGGAACGGAAAAAGCGCGTCACCGTCGAATCGCGCTGATATTCAACCGATAATCCCAGCGGTGCAAAACTCTTCTTACCATAACGTTTGAAACGCGGATCCAGGTATTCAAATCTAAGTCGCTGCTGCCGGCTGCTGACCCGCAAACGCATCGCGCCTTGCCGCAGTTTATTCATCAGGTTGACGTTGCTTATTTCCAGCAAGCCCAGCGGACCTGTGTCCGTCGAGAAGCCGCCACCATAGTCCATCACGCGCGCCTTCTTTTCTGCCACGTCAATAATCACATCGCGCCGCTTGAAACCAGATGGGGTTTCTCCGGCTGGCTCAGTACGAATAATCACCTGCCGGTAAGCAGCAATCCGATCCGAACGCAGGACGTCGCCCTCGGCAATAGGAATGACACGCAGGATCGCCTCGCGCTTGGTCTCCCTGGTTTTGGCGCTACCGGTCAGACCGCCGATAACGATTCGATTGATGTAGACCTTGTCGCCTTCGTTACTGATCGTATAGATGAGCCTGATCTGTTCTTCATCGCCCTTCCTTGGCAGTTCGACAACGGAGAAATCCACCCGGGCGCTTATGTAACCTTCGAGCGAATAGAGCCCCAGCATGCGCTCGCCGTCGGCCCGGGCCTGTGAGCGCGAAAAAGGAGCGCCGATGACTGTTTTCAGCTCATCCCGCACTCGCTGGTCGGTGTAAATCTTATTGCCGCGAAGTTCCACTCCGCCAATTCGTGTTAACGGCCCTTCGGTTATCTGGAAAGTAATGATCAGGCTTTCGCCGTTAATCGAGACACCCTGGAGCACGTCGACTTCGGCGCGACGATAACCGAGGTCATTGCGCATGTAGTTTCTAATGGTGCGCCGGTCCTGCTCGAGCAAAGTGAGACTGGTGTACCCGCGGCCATAACCGAGCAACGGGATCAATCCCAGCGCACTCGCTTTCTGAGTTCTGAGAAACCCGGCCACATCGTCATAAGTCAGCTTGTTGGTTCCGCTGATGCGAATGTCAGTAAGCTTGAGGCGCCGGCCGCGTTCAATGTCGTAGCGTATCTCGACAGAGTGTCCACTTAGATTCTCAGGGTTCAGAGTTTCGCAGGTTGAGGCGGCGCCGTTAGGTCCGAGGTCGGGCGTAGGTGGCGTGACCGAACAGACGGGAGTTACTTCAGCGAAGAAATATCCCTGTTCCTGCAACTTGTTACGAAGCCGTCGAGCACCCTCGATGATCACCGATTGATCGATATTTCCTTCGCGCTTGACCGGCAGCAGCTCGGTCGCTGTCTTCTCACTTAACTTGAGATCGGGAGGAACGACCACTGTCACCTTCGGCCCCACTGTTCCCGTCAAGTTGATCGTGATCGAGTTGCGATCCGGGTCCCGCTCGACCCTCGCGTCCTCCAGCGACGGCGATAAGTAGCCTTGATCAATTAACGCCTGGCGAACCAGCCGTGTATCTGATCCCAGCGCTTCACGCGTAAACGGCGCACTCGCCTGGAGCTGCAACTTCGGTTTGACGACGGATGGATCAAAGCCGGTGATATTTATGTTGAAAGCCTCAACCCGTGCCTGCTCACCCGGCACAATATGATAAGTAACCGTCGCGCGTGTCCCGCTCGGTTCAAGTTCTTCGCGCGACTCAATCACCGCGTTAAAGTAACCGCGATCGTGCAGGAAAACCTGCAACTCCTCCGAGTTGCGCAAAACGATCTGTTTGGAAAGACGCGTGCCTGGTTGGGTGAGATTCACGCGAGCGCGCAACTCATCTTCGGAAATCGGAGTGCCTGTGGCCGGCGTTAATTCAAACTTGACGTCGGCAATCTGCACCTGCCGCTGGATTACAAAACGCAGTCGCAGCGGCCCGGTCCTCGTGGATCCCGGCTCAATCACTTCCACGCGCGCATTCGCCACTCTCTCTGAATCGAACAGGGCTTGCAGCGAATCGCGCAGATTCACTGCCGAGAATTCAGTGTTCGGAACAACTGTGATTATGGAAAGAAATTCGGCCTCAGCCGCCGGGTCTGCCGGTGATCCTTCGAAGGTGATTTCAACCGACGTGATCGTTCGCCCTTCATATTCGTCAAAGGTCGAACCTGCCTGCGCACTCGCAAAAGCGAGTAGCACCATGGCCGTCAGAAACACTGTCTTCGGAAACCGTCCCACCAGCACCCGCCTTAAAACCGTCGTCTGAATCTAATCTCAAAACTGAAGTTGTTGCTTCGCGTAGTTAACCTGCGCGACGAGGCCTGTTCATATTGCGCTGTAAAGAAAAGGCGGTCGGAAACTCGATACTCGACGGCCAAAATCTGATTCGGATCAGAAGTCACGTTGGTCGAATAAGTCACCGACAGGTCCTTGTTGATTCTCTTTCCCAAGGTCAAACGCGCCGCTGGCGTCGAGCCGCTGCCACCGATCACCGGATTAATTTCAAAGCGACTCAATCCGAAAAGCTTGCTGGTTGCGCGTTGCGCAGGTGCATTGATGAGCGCATCAGTCAAAAGACTGGTAGCGGTTCCCAAGCCGGATTGAGAAAGAATTGAACTACTTGTGTCGCCCGTGGCGAGCTGGCCCGTCGTAATCAGCGAGACCACATCGGCCTGCGGCAGTGCGGGTTCTGAACTAATGATGGCCTGCGGCTGCGAAAGCGGTCCGGTGAGGCCAACAGTTACGCGGTAACCGCGAATCTGTGTCTCGCCTTGAATGTTTATTATCGGATCCGATCCGCGCTGGGCCGGCCAGTCCATCAGAGCGCGCGTGATCTCGTAACGGTCGTTGCGGAAATTCAGAGTGCCGCTGGTTGCGGTGATTCTTCCGGAAACCAGCGGGTCTTTAACCGGACCGTTTACGACCAGCGAAACGGAGGCGACCAAATCAGCGAGATTGTTTCTGACCACCAGCGCGTTGCGGCCTTCCACGCGTAAGTCGCTAAACAAGGCGGTGCGCGTTAACTCTATCTCGGCGCCCTCTTCAATGGATTCTGCTTGCCGGAAGTTGATCAGATCGGCGAGCTCGATGTCTTCGGTGTACTCGCTGCGCTTAACGTTGACCACTCCGCCGATCAGTTGTTCGCGGGCAGTACCTTTGATTTCGAGATCAATGTCACCGGTAGTGCGAAAATTCGTGGGATAGGGAGCGGAGACATTCTGGCCGTTGACGTTGAAGAGGAAGCGAGCGAGGGTGAATCCATCGAGCAGCGCGCCACCGGTGGCGGAGATATGGCCACCACCCAGCGTTCCCGTCATGTAGTCAATCTGCGCCTGGTTGGCGGAAAACCGCACCAGGGTTTTGAGGTTTGCAATAGTCCAGCGCTCATTGCCGATGAGCAAAGAGAACGACCCCTGGGCGACCGCAGCGGTTCCGTTAAGACGCGGTCGTTCATACGAGCCGGTGACTCTGACAGCGACTTCAGCAGTGCCGGACAAGAAAGCGTCAGGACTAAGTCCATTCAGGACTCGCAGGTTGAGCTGACCGTCAGCACTCATATTTTGACGACCCTCAGGGCCGACGGCGAGCGTCCCACCAAGCGCGATGTTTGTGCCCGGACCGGTAAACTGAGTTTTTTCAAAAGTAATTTCGCTGGGAGAAAAGCGCACGACGAGCGGCGAGTTTGCCGTCAGCTGAACGTCTGCAACTTTGAAACTAAGAGCAGTAAAGTTTGCTGTGCCCTGTAAGCCGTCCCTGGAGAAGTAACCATCCTCGTCCAGAAGATTCCCGCTCGCCTTGAGCGTACCTGTTGCCAGGCCGGAAATCTCCACGTTGGCCTGCGGCAACAGCATTTTCAACAAGCCCGTCAGGTCCGCATTGTTTAGCGTGGTTTCTATGTTCGCGGCCAACTTCTCGCTGCCAAGATTGATTTGCGCCGAGACTACCTGCGGCGTGGCGCCAAAGATTCCGGTGGTCAGAGTGATGTTGAGTTGCTTGTTCTCTGTTTTCCCCACCAACGCCAGTGTGCCCGCCGGACGACCATTGATGACGACATTCTTCCCTTCGCCGTCAAAGGTAATTTGATAGGCCGAGAAGTCTGACTCCGACAAGTTTCCGACGATGTGCGCGTTGAAGTCCGCCGTGCCAGTTACGTTCGAGAGTTGCCGCTGACTCGTTAGTGCGAACAAACGACTCAGCTGCACTCCCTCCGCGCGTCCCTGAACGTCGAAGGCTTTGTTCGTTGTGTCATACGTGCCGCTGCCGACGAGGTGGCCCGCTGCCAGGCGCGCATCGACGTTTTCTATTTTAACTTGCGAACCGGCAAAGGTGGCGCGCGCGATCATGCTTTCTAAAGGCTCGCCGGCCAGACGGCCGGGACCGAAGCGCAGCTCGGCGCTGCCTGTCATGGCATTGGGGATGCCGGTAATCCTTATCTCGCCCGAGGCGTCGGATTGAGTATCGGCAAACTTTGCCGGCGTTGACGCGGTCGAGTGTTGCGTTGAGGGTGGTGTTGTTCACGCCGGTGCGTGGGGCATTGAGGGTAAACACCATGCCGCCGCCATCTTTTTCGGTTAACCGTCCATCTGCGATCTGCATTTCAGCCGCAGTCATCTTTAACGATGCCGTCAACGAACCAAGATCGACGCCGTTAACAAGCAACGTGCTAAGAGAGACACGACCATCGATGTCCGGCGAACTGAGTTTTCCTCGAAGCGTTCCGTTGAAGGCCAGCTGACCCGAGAGCTCCAGCCCATAGGTTCGCATCTGTTCTTCAGCATCAGGAAGCAAACCGGAGGAAATGAGAACTGTCTGCAACTCGGCAGCGTCGGATGAATTCAGATCCACCTGTAGGTTCGAGTCACCGGAGAAGGAAAACTGTCCAGTGGCCTTTAGTTTCGTAGCAACAGTTTGCAGGTCGACACGATCGATACTAAACAAACCCCGGTCCGCGCGGATTGCTACTACGCCTGAAAGTGGAACGCGTCCGGTATCCGCTTCCAGGTTGTCGGCGGTAAAGTTTGAAGTCAGCGTGCCCGAGGCTTGTTTAAAATCGGTGCCCGGAAACGCGAGATCAATTTTGCCGGTTGCTCGACCGGACAGGGGCACGGCGGAGCCCGCCAGCGCGGTGAGCGGTCCGGCAACATCGACCTGATCAAACGTAGCAGCTATTCGTGAGGTGCCGCCTCTGGCAATCGCTATCCTCGCGTTTCCGTTGGCGCGGCCCTTGAAGATATCTGCCGTGAAGTTGTTCAGCTGTATTTCAGAGTTGGTTGCCACCAGCTGAGCGTGCGCCTGGCCCATATTCATCTGGCCCAACACTCCGCCGCCGATACTCAAATCAGCGCTGGCTCTATAACGTCCCGAAGGTTCAACCACAAACACTGGCTTGGCGAGCTTCACACTTTCCACCTGACCGTCGGCCAGCTTCACGGTGCCGGCGTCAATATCAGCCGTCGAGCCTTCCATGCGGCCGCCGCGGACGGAAAGCCGCGCTCCCGCAATATTGATGCTGGCGATTTCGGCGCCGGCGGCGTGGGTCGCGCCAACTTGTATGTCTTTAACAACGACACTCGTCACGCCGTCCCGGCTGGTGATATCTACGTTGTTGGCAGTTACACCCTCGACCTTGGCGCCCGAAGCAGTAATCGTTCCGGCCTTAACTTTGGAAACGCTCGCGGTGGTGACGTTGTTTTCGTTGCGCAGGCGAAGGTCAGTTGCGGTGACACCGTTCGCACGTGCTCCTGAGGTCGTAAGACCATTCGCTCTAAACTGTGGCGAAGAAGCGGTGAGCACCCCATTATTCATCTCCGCGCGAGCATCCTGGAGAATCAAACCGGTAATCGTAGTGCCATAGCTTTTCTCCGCTGCTGCGCGCAACTCTCCCAACCAGCGGAAATCCGATCCGGTGCCCATGACGCCGCCGACAAGCTGGACGTTGTTGAGTTGGAAGTCTCCAGCCGTCAGTAGCGCGGCAACTGCCTTGCCGTTAATGTCGTAACTCCGGCCCTGACCACTCCCGCGGGCAGTAACATTCAGGCCCTGGAGACGGAGGTTGTCTGCAGCGAGCGCGTCAGATTGGATATTACCTTCAACTTTGTACTTGTCACCTTCACCGGAAACTTTGCCGGCGAATTTTCCGGCACCGCGCAAGGTCGTTCCGGCCTGGAGCACATCCGAGAGCTGGGTGAGATCAACTGAAGAAGTTATGTCCAGCTGGTAATGCAGCGCGCGCCAGTCGTCCATCGTTCCGGACATTGTCGCTTCCGCGACCGGCGAACGCAGCACCAACTGTTGAATCTCGGCGCGCGTTTCATTCACTCGAACCTGCGCCTGAATGTCGATGTTGTTGACCGGACGGCCATCGTAAGTGAAGGTCGAGTTAGAGACAGCGAACGTCACCGGGTGCAACCCGCTCTCAGGCGAGACACTGGGATCTTTCGGAAGGATTACTGCCGTCAGATTTCGCGCTTCGCCGGAGATTTCGTGGCGCGCGTCGCCGTAGTGAATGACTCCGCTCTTGATCGCAATGTTCGCGGTGGTATAGGCAAAGAGAATGCGCCGGTTGGTTTCCGGAGGAGGTATATGGACGTTGCGGAAGTTTGACCGGCCCTGCTCGTCAAAAGTTACCCAGGCTTCGAGGCCTTCGATTTTGAGGTCCTTCAGGTTGATATTGCGTTGCAGATTCAGTGCGTAGAGATCTTCAATGCGAATGGTTGCGAGCAGGCGATTAATTTGGCCCAGCTTCTCACCGGATTGCGCGTCGTAGAGTTCCACACCCAGCATTTCCACCGTCTGTGGCGGGAAGCCGGCGTGAAATTCTTTGATCTCCGCGCGAATGCCATACTTCGCAAACGTGTCCTTGATTTGACCGGCCACGTAACGATCGACATATCCCAGGCGGTAAACAATCAGGATTATCAGAATTAGAGCTACGAGACCGATTGCAGCCGCGATGGTGGCGATAAAAAAGTTGCGGCGGGTAAGAAAGCGGCGACGACGCCCCTGCGGAGTTATCGGGTGTTTGCGTTTGGCATCGCGCTCAGCGATTGCCTCGGCGAGCGGCGGCAGTGGTTCATCGGTTTTGGATCGAAGCGCGTCGCGAATCTCCTTGCTTCCCTTGAGACCATGAGGAGAGGGAGAACCATCCGGGGCAGGAGAGTCCCCGGCGGGTGTTTCTTTCTCCGGACCCTTATCGCGATCATCTACACTCATAACAAACAGCCGCCCCCGCCCTTTTCGTACAGGCTTTCCTGCCTGTCCTGGTCCACTTAAGAGACGGACAGACAGAAAGTCTGTCCTACTGCTACAAATTGGGAGAGGGAATCCCGAAACTAAATATCAGCCTTTGAAACCAGAGAGAGTTTCCGATCCGGATCCGAGATCTCAATGAGATCACATCTGCTACCCGGGTACGTTGCTCTCTTTCTCCGGAAGCGGTTGTATTTCCGGCGCTGCCGAGTCTTTGAGATGCGCGGGCTGGCCCAAGGGCACGCTGCCCACAACCTCAAGCTCGAAACCTTCAAGGGCTGCGACTTTGGGGGGATGGTTCGTCAGCAATTGTATACGACGGAGCCCCAGGTCATGACGCTTGCCTACCGTTTTTGCCTGCATCAGCGCGTAGGTCCGTAACTGATTCACCAAATCGAGACTGTGCTCGCGCTGGCGCAGATAAAGAACCACGCCCTGGCCGGCGGCGGAGATTTTTTCCAGTGCTGCATGTAACTGAAACCCGGTGTCGTCCATTAACGAGCCGAACATGTCACAGGTAACGTTTTCGGTGTGCACCCGAACCAGGACCGCATCCTCAGCACGAATCTCACCCATCACCATCGCCAGATGCACGTCGCCATTGATGATGTTCTCAAAAGCGATAGCCCGGAAGCGGCCATAAACCGTCGGCAGGATTGTCTCGACCGCACGCTTCACCAGCGTCTCTTTGCTGATGCGATACCTGACCAGGTCGGCAACCGTTATCATTTTTAGGTTATGCGCCTCGGCAAATTCCTGCAGCTGCGGCAGCCGCGACATCGTGCCGTCTTCGTTCATGATCTCGCAGATCACACCGGCGGGATAAAGACCGGCGATGCGCGCAATGTCAACGCTCGCTTCGGTCTGTCCCGGACGCACGAGTACTCCGCCTTTTTTTGCACGCAAGGGAAAGATGTGTCCGGGTCGTGCGAGATCTTGCGGCCGGGTTTGTGGATCAACGGCAACCTGAATCGTCGTGGCGCGATCAGAAACCGAGATGCCGGTGGTCACGCCCTTGCGAGCATCGATGGAGACGGTGAAAGCAGTTCCCAGAAAGGAAGTGTTGTCGGCGACTTGCGTGGTGAGGTGCAGTTCGTCACAACGTTCCTCAGTCAACGGCAGGCAAATTAAACCACGCGCGTGACGGGCCATGAAATTAATCATTTCCGGCGTCGCCTTTTCCGCGGCACAAACCAGGTCGCCTTCGTTCTCTCGATCCTCGTCGTCAACGATAATGATCATCCGTCCTTCGCGTATTTCCTTGACGGCATCTTCAATGGAGGCAAATTTCATTCTATTTTTCTGAAATCTTGAATTTGAGATCTGAAATCCGAGTCATGGTAACCGAAAGCCTTAGGTTTTTCGACCAAAGGATACAAAACCTACTCGGTTAGCCGAAATTCAAGGTTTTTGACATCCTAAGGCTTGCGACGGGTTCGAGACTGTGGGGGGTGCGTTCGTGCCGCTGGCCTTTTCTTAGTTTCCAGTTCTTTCTTTACTCGGGCCGTCTCCTCATTCACTAATTGGGCCACTATCTCGAGCACCTTCGGCTTAACCGCATCCATGGTGTTAGTCATCGACTCAGCAAACATCTTCGGCAAGACCTCGGTTGTCTTCTTGCCGGTGTGAGACTTATAGAAAACTATCAGATCCTTGATTTCGTCATCCGTGAAATACTTGTCATAAAGATCGACCGAAACGTCTTCGATGACGAGCGCCATATTTATCCCCGCCAAAAACAACTCCCTAACTCGTTTATTCATCCGTTCCGATTCCGCCAACAGTTCTTTCCTGAGGGCGTCCCTGGCTTCGGCGTCGAGTTCCTGTACTTCCGTCTGACTCAAGAGCCCTTGCCAGACTATGTCAGGCATTTGTCTTTGGTTCTCGTCGAGCATTGCATTGAATACCGCCAAAGCATTCTTCTTGGCTTCGGTAACCTCTAATAGTTCGCTAATTAGCGCTCGCTTCTCCGGACTGATCTGTTTCGCGTCTGTTTGGGACTGACCCTGAGCGAGCACGCCATTGAAGTTTAGAAGTAAGATTCCGCCCAAGATGAGGCTACGCGCAAGAAACTTCATTGACATTGGCATAATCGAATCCTTTCAATTTTCCAAACAAGGTATTTGGGGATCGGAAACTCGCTGGTCTTTAGCAGAAGTTGGTCATCCATTATCTTCGGTCTAAAGGATACGCTTCCTTCACGTTAGCCGACGAGTCTTAATTTGACCGCGAGAACCTCATGATGCGCTCAACGTACTTGGCAATTACATCTGCTTCGAGATTCACTTCATCGCCTGCCTGCAGGTGAGAAAAGTTAGTGACTTCCCAGGTCTTGGGAATGATGGCGATTTCGAAGTAATCATCAGTTAACTCGGCAATCGTCAGACTAATCCCTTCAACTGACACGGATCCTTTGAAAACAAGATAACGCCCAATCTCGGGCGGGTAGGCAATGCGGACGGTCCAGGAGCCGCCGTGAGCTTCAGCCCCCAGGAATTTTCCGCGAGCGTCAACGTGACCCTGAACCAGATGGCCGCCCAGACGCGTTGCCGGAGTGACTGAGCGTTCGAGGTTCACCGGTGCGCCAGGTTGCAGGCGACCCAGCGTGGACCGGTTAAGAGTTTCGCGGGAGACGTCTGCGGCGAAGGAGCCCTGCTGCACCTCCAGCGCCGTCAGACAAACGCCGTTAACGGCGATCGAGTCTCCTTCGTGAATATCTTCGGTAACGAGATGAGCTTCGATCACGATACGCGCGTCTTCGCCACGCTTTTCAACTTCGCGCACGCGGCCCAGCTCTTCAATGATGCCAGTGAACATAGGAAAATTTCGGATTGCGAATTTCGAATTGCGGATTTCTCACCGGAGCAGCCACAGAAGCTCAAGGGCAACTAACCCGATGACTGCCGGCGCCAGCGAAAACACCCAAATCCAAATCGGCTCCAACTTAAATGAGAATCTGATTAGGCTCATTTCTATTCGATCTGCGGCAGGAGCGGGGGCAAGCCCGCCTTCCTCACCCTGAGATTCTCTCAATGACTTCTCAAATCGAGCTTTGAAGCCTTTCGATCATAGTCGCGCTGCTCAAGTATATTAAGCTCTAGATCGGGAAGGGTGGCTTGCCCTCGCGCTTCTTTTCTACGTGTGACATCATCTTGTCAAACACCGCATTAATCGAGAGGCCGGTTGAGTCGACAATGATTGCATCGTCAGCGGCTTTCAGCGGCGAGTCCTCGCGCGTTGAGTCCCGGGCGTCTCGTTCGGCCATGTCCGCGAAAGTTTCTTCAAAGTCAGCATTTGGATCCTGCGCCCGCTCTTCATTGAAACGCCTGGCCGCGCGCTCCTGCGGCACTGCCGTCAGAAAGAACTTCACGTCGGCGTCGGGAAAAACCACCGTGCCAATGTCGCGGCCGTTGAGCACGGCTCCTCGTTTGCCCATTTCGCGCTGCCGTGCGACCATCGCCCGGCGTACTGCAGGAATAGTTGAAATGATTGACGAAAGATCCGTGACTTCTTCGGACCGAATGCGTTCAGTCACATCAACCCCACCGAGTGTTACACGCAACGAATCCGGATCGCCCTTCAGATCAATGTCCACGCGACCGGCCAGCGACCCCACCGCGACGTCATCTGTAGAGCTAATGCTCGATTCCAAAACAGCCAATGCAACCGCGCGATACATGGAGCCCGTGTCAATATAGAGTAGGTTCAAGGCGCTGGCTAACATCCGGCCAAGCGTCGACTTGCCGGCGCCGGACGGGCCATCAATGGCGATGATGAGATTGAGTTTCATTGCGGTCCCGCAATTTTGGAGTCCGCTGACCTGTCAGCGCTTTGGTAAGTCGCGACCTGTCGCGACCACAATTGATACGAGCCAAATCGTGGCGTCAAGCCGCCACGGACCAAAGCGGTGACAGGTCACCGCACTCCAAAACTAGACAAACGCGGCGAACACTTCATTCGAAAGCAACGCTCCGGCGCGCGTGAGTTTCAGCAGATCACCGCTGCATTCGATCAAGCCCGCTTCACGAAAACGCGTCAGGTCGTTTGCATGTTTGGCGCGCAGGTCTGAACCGAACAACTGCTGATACTCATCGAAGCTGAAGCCTTCCATCATTCGCAGACCCAGGAACACTGCTTCTGCCTGTCGATCGCTTTCGCTCAGCCGTGTTTCAGTCACAATCGCACTTCGGTTCTGCTCAACCAGTTCCACGTATTTGCTTAGTTCACGTTCATTCGCCCAGCGTCGAAACTCACCATCGTAAGAATGCGCCGAACATCCAAAGCCGTAGTAAGGCGCCGCGGTCCAATATTTGGTGTTGTGTCGCGACTGCAGTCCCGGCAAACAAAGATTCGAAATCTCGTAGTGCTCGTAACCGGCTGCCACCGCTCGATCGAGCATCGCTTCATACATGTCCGCAGCCAGGTCTTCATCGGGCCTGGGTTGCAAACCAATTTTTATGTGATTCGCAAGCGGAGTTCCCTGGTGGACTTCCAACAGGTAAAACGACAGGTGTTCGGGTCTGAGCGCGAAGGCTTCGTCCAGGTTTCTAAGCCAGCCCGCCATCGTCTGTCCCGGCAGGCCGGCGATCAAATCGAAGCTCACATTTTGGAAGCCGGCGTCGCGCAAGTAGTGAAACGTCCGGCGCGTGTCTGCCGCAGTATGGGAGCGACCGAGCCGGGCGAGTTCGTGATCGTCAAAAGTCTGCGCGCCAAAGCTGGCGCGATTGACGCCCAGACTACGAAACCCGGCGAGCGTTTCCGGAGTCGCACTGCCGGGATTGATCTCCATTGTCACTTCCGCACTGGGGACTATCGTGAATCGCTTGTAGACAGCGTTTAGAAGGGTTTGCAACTGCCCGGGCGAAAGCAGCGAGGGCGTGCCGCCTCCGAAATAGATTGTATCGACCGGCTGCGGAGAATCGACCACGTTCCACGATTCTATTTCGGTTAACAAGGCTCGAACATAACGCTCAGCTGCTTCAGCGCTGTACATGCCGGTCGCGAAATCGCAATACGAACAACGCGAGCGGCAAAACGGTATGTGAATGTAGATTCCGGCGGGTTTCAATATGCGGAAATTATAACATGCGCTACTTAACTCCCATGGCAGTGACCTCTGGGGTCTTTGGATAGTTAAACATCAATTACTTTCATTAACACCGCGGCTTTAGCCCGGTGACCCAAATGGTGGAATAAGAGTGAAACCGCTTAAACGGTTTCCAGCTTCCTATCGTCCTTGATCCACCGGGCTAAAGCCGCGGTGTTAACGAGAAACAAAGCCAACATGCACTACCACTGCTCGTGACGGACTGGAGTTTTACGCGAGGTGTACTAAATCTTTTCTGAACGTGTATGTCTTGGGTTCAGTCTTCCAAATTTTTTGCTGGAGTTTTTCCCAAAGGAACAGTGGCACGCTCGTTGATATTGAATCACACGCAAGACGACTCTCAACGAATCGAAGCTTTATCGAGATACAACTTCATCGATCAAGGAGGATGTTATGGCAGACGAAAACACCAGGAATCGAAACCAGGAAACGGATCACGAAAAACGCAAGGCGATGGGCGCCGGCGCTAGCGGTAGTTATCAGGGCCAGCAAGGACAAACCGGCGACCAATTTGCGGGCCGCAGATCGCAACCCAATGAAGTCTCCGGACAAGGCGGAGGTGTTCAAGGCACGGGACAAAGCCAGTCAAATCCAGGCGGCTATACCGAAGGCCAGGATGATCGGCGCGACCAGTCTCGACATGGCAATGAGGGATCGACGAACGAAGATAGGGATCGCTAAGTCAGATCGTTAACAGTCAACGGTTCATGCACGATGGATCCTGCAAAGAGGGTCCATCGTGTTTTCTATTTTATCCTCTTTAAACTGCCTTCGCCGCTGATCGACTTGCTCATCCCACGACTAACGCGTTCAGCTTCCGCAAACACGCGCAGAAAGTTTTCGCCCAGGATCTTGCGAATGTCCTGCTCGCTGTAGCCGCGTTTCAAAAGTTCATAAGTAATGTTCGGCAACATGGAAACATCCTGCGCGCCTTCGGGCATGTCGACCGCGCCATCGAAGTCCGCACCAATGCCGACGTGATCGATACCAGCAACTTTCACGATGTGATCGATATGATCCATCAACTTGGAAAGCGGCAGCGGCGGCAAAGGATGCGCCGCGTCCAGCTTGTCGCCCTCCTCAGCTAAACGTTCCGGATCATCCTTGTACTTTTCGTCAAGGGCATCCTGCTGCGCCTTCAGCAACTTGTTGCGGGCTTCATTTTGAGGGGTGACAGTCGCCGCATCAACGAAGACGCTGTAGAAATTCACCTGTATTACACCGCCATTTTTCGCGATGCGCCGCAGCAGATCGTCGGGGATGTTTCGCGGCACGTCGCTAAGCGCTCGTGCCGACGAATGCGAAGCAATGATGGGCGCCTTCGAAACGTCGAGCGCGTCGCTCATCGTCTCATCAGAAACGTGTGAGACGTCCACCAGCATTCCCAGGCGGTTCATCTCGCGCACAACTTCCTCGCCAAAAGGAGATAAGCCGTGATGTGTTTTCTCGCCGCGCCCGGCGTCGGCCCAGTCGTTGGTATTGTTCCAGGTGAGCGTGATGTAACGAACTCCCAGACGATGAAACTCGCGCAACGCAGCGAGCGAGTTTTCAATGGCGTGCCCGCCTTCAATACCCATCAGCGCCGCAATCTTCCCCTGTTTCTTCGCGCGCCGAATATCTGCCGCCGAGGTAGCCAGCATTAAATCGTTTGGATGACGCTCGACCGCGCGATAAACCGAATCGATCATGTCGAGCGTGCGGCGGGCGGCGCCGCCGTGGGCGACGTACCATGGTCGTACGTAAAGCGAAAAGAACTCCGCCGTCAGGCCACCCTGCTTCATGCGCTCGATGCTGGTTCGATAAGGCACCGGCGGTGGACCGCTGAGATCGTAGTCGTCGTTTGTCATCGGCGTCGTCACGTCGTTGTGCGTGTCGATGACGATAGCTTTGCGATGAATCTCGAGCGCTCGCTTCCAGAGCTTTTCGTCGCGCTGAGATTGCGCGGAGATCGGGGAGGCGACGACTACGATAAGAAAGGCTAGGACTGCCGAAACACGAAATTTCATTTGCGTTGACCTCAACAATGGTTTCGCTTCGTTTAAGAGCGAGATGTTTATAGCATGCCTTCCGTTAAATAAAGCCAGCTCAGTAGGAGCGAAATGTTTTGGTGGTTGTCTAAGGCACATTCCCTACCGGGCTTGGGATTAAGGCTTCCGCGGCATTTGAGGCGGCGAAGCCGCAAGAGAAGCTGTGGCGAGCCACATTCCAGCCGGTGACAGTTTCGAGCTATCATCAACGCCATGTCGATCCTAATTGCCGAAGACAACGTGGCCCAACGCCATTACCTGCGCGAGATTCTGGGGAAAGAGTTTCCCTTACATGCGCCCATCTTCGAAGCCGCCGACGGCGAAGAGACGGTGAAGCTCGCGCTCGAGCACAAACCGGCGGTTTCTATCCTCGACATCCAGATGCCCAAGCTGTCTGGCGTGAAAGCCGCGCGCGCAATTTGGCGAGAACTCCCAGCGGCGCGCATTATTTTCTGGACGCAGTTTCCCCACGAAATCTATATCAACGAGATTCGGAAGATTGTGAAGTCCGTCGATCCGCCGCCGGCCTACGGTTTCATTCACAAGAACAATCCCGAATCGCGTTTCCTGCGTTTCGTCGCTGCCGTACTCGAAGACGGCGCCGACATGATCGATCCGGCGTTCAAAGATTCATTCAAGCGGCCGTTGCTTACGGAGTTTGAATCGGAAGCGCTTTACTACCTGGCGCTTGGCCTTTCAAACTGGGCCATCGCGCGCAAGTGTTCGCTCAGTCTGCGCGGCGTCGAGAGCCGCCTGGCAACGCTTTACGAAAAACTCTTCGTGTCGATCGCAGAAGGCACTGACCACGAGGCGTACGAAAAGCTCGCTTACAACGTGCGCACGCGGGCCTTCTTTGAAGCCTTGCGTCGCGGCTTACTCAATAACGATGAACTCGAGAAAGCGGCGCAGGAGCAGGAGGCGTGGATCGAACGCGACCGCAAGCGCTACCTGGAAGAGCAGAAGCGCGAGAAGAAAACTAAATAACTGGGCAAACTGGGAGCGGGGGCAAGCCCACCTTCCCAACCTGAGAGATTATCCAGGAGCGCGATTAATCCAACTTTGAAAGCCTTTCAATTGGAGACCGGGAATTCAAGTCGAGGTTGGGAAGGTGGGCTTGCCCCGGCCGTCTTGTCCCGTCTTTCGCACACACGCGCCCGCCTTTCGGCTTTCTGCCTTCTGCTTACTGCCTTCTGTCTTTTACTGCCCCCTACCCCCGCATCCTCACAAGCCGTTGACACTCAACCGACTCCTTCTCCTGCCCCTTCACCTTCGCCCTCCCCTTCTCCTTCGCCATCGCCGACACCAGTCACCGGCCTCCATCAATGGGGCGCGGTAACTCTTTTTCACGGCTTGCCGTCGGATCGCGTGCGCGCGATTGCTCAGGGACCAGATGGCGCCATGTGGTTTGGCACCGAAGCCGGCTTGGCAAAATTCGACGGCCGCAGAACTCAGACTGTCACCATTCCCGACTTGTCCCCTAAAATTCTGGCCTTGCAAAGCGATCAGTGGGGCGGGCTGTGGGTTGGCACCGAAACTGGCGCAGCCCGTCTTTTTGAAGGTCACTTCGAAGTGATAAGCGAGATAGCGGGCAATTCGATCACCAGCATTGTGACACCGGAGGCTGGCCGCGTTTTACTGACCACGGAACGGGGAAACATTTTTGAGTGTCGCCTGGAAACAAACGGCCAGCGACACACAGCGCCGCTTTTGAATCAACCGCTGGAAAGCGCCGATAGAGAACACCCCGGACCGCTCGCGTTTACCAGTGTGGCATTATTGAATAACCAGGTAATGGCCGGCTCGATGAGTCGCGGTCTGCTGACAATCATCGATGGTATGGCCCGCGAACGCGAGTCAGGCCCAGCGGCGTTTTTCGTACGAGCGTTGGCAGTTGATGAAGGCGGCAAACTTTGGGTAGGCACGCGCGTAAGGAAAGGCGAGCCGGGTCTATTGACTGGACGCAGTGCGGCCGACCTGGTGCGCAACGAAAATCCAACCGGCACAATTACCACCATCCACAGCGTCGCTCACGACGTTTGGGTAGCTACTGACGGCAATGGCGTTTTCCTTTTCGCCGACGACAAGAAAGTGCAGCGCCTGACTTTTGATGGAACCGGCGGCGGCCTGCGTTCGGACCACGTTTATGCCATCTTCCAGGATCGCGAAGAAGTAGTTTGGTTTGGAACGGATCGCGGCGTTTGTCGTTACGACCCAAACGCCGCTCGGCTGGAAGCGGTTGGCAACAGTTCCGACAGCAATTTCATTCGCACCTTCTACCAAACCTCCGCCGGGCAGTTACTGGCCGGAACTAATCGTGGACTTTTTGTTTACCAGGCAGCGCCGGCCACCTGGAATCCGGTTCCAGGTTTGGGTAACAACATCATCTACGGCCTGGAGGAAGATAGCTCGGGAAGGTTGCTCGTTGGATCGGCAGCGGGGTTCTTCGTCGGTCTGCAGATGTCCAGGGATACAAAGATCGAGTCGCTCCCCTTCAGCCGAGTTGAAGCGAGCTCCGGGAATGCAGACGCCATCGGCAGCATCCGGGCGATTACGTCATTTCGGGGCTCGTCCTATATTGCGAGCTATGGGCGCGGGGTTGAAAAATTTGAAGCTGGTCGGCTTACAAATGTCTGGAGCCCCAATACCACCATCCCGCGAGACATCATCGCTCTCTTTGCCGAGGGTGAGCGACGCTTGCTGATCGGTTCCGCTACCGACGGAGTGTTTGTTTACGATGGCGCGGAGGTAAAACCGGATCCGGCGTTCGTTAAACTGAAGGGCAGCACGGTGCGCTCGATTCAAAGCACTCCGGACAGCACACTATGGTTTGCCACAAATCGCGGCGTTTATGCCTGCAAACCCAACAGCGATTGCCTGCTCGCGGCACCTAATTTTGAGGCACGCTTCCTCGCACCTGACCCCAGCGGAAAACAAAACCAGATGTGGTGCGCAACTACCGGCGCCGGGCTCTTGAAAATTCAACTTGACGATCAGGTTGGCCCGGTCGTTTCTCAACTCGATGCTGAGCAGGGCCTGCCTTCGCAGAATGTTTTTGCAGTGCAACCGCAAGCCAATGCGGACGGCAGCGAGTCGTTATTGATCGGCACCAGTCGCGGGGTAGCGCGCTACCGGCCGGACCGCGTGGCGCCGACGCTTTATGCGACACGCGTCATCAGCAAGCGCGTTCACTCCGCCGGCGAGTTGCAGTCGGGTCTATATCTCGAGTATCCGCAAAATAGTTTGCTGTTTGACGTCGTTGCCATTAACAGCCGCACTTTCCCCGAGCAGTTTCAGTATGCGTTCACGCTGCTGGACGGGAACGGTGCGCTCATCAAGCAAAAGTTGTCGCGCGACTCGCAATTTGCGATGGAGGGACTGCGGCCCGGAAAGTATCGCGTGACCGCGCGCGCGTTTAGCAAAGATCTGGTTGCCTCCGACGCGTTGTCGTTTGAGTTGAGTATTGCTAAAGCGCCGTTTCCCTGGACTTCAACTGCTTTGGCGATCCTGTTGGCGCTGGCATTGTTGGCGCTGCTTTGGGCGGTGCTCGAGCGGCGGCGAATTGCGCGCACGAGTGCCGCGCTGGTTGCGGCCAACAACGAGCTCGCCGATGCGCGTTTGAATCTTGCCAACGAAGCTGAGCGCGAACGACGGCGAATCGCGCGCGATCTCCACGATCAAACGCTCGCCGATTTGCGTCACTTGCTAATGCTAAGCGATCAGGTGCCCGCGAATGGCGCGGCCGGCAAGCAACTTGATCCAGCCGTGCTGCGAACTGAGATCGAGTCGATCTCGCAGGAGGTGCGCCGTATCTGTGAAGACCTGAGTCCTTCGGTGCTCCAAAATGTCGGCTTAGCGGCGGCGCTGGAGTTTGCACTGTCGCATGCCGTGCAGGATGCGCCGGCTGATAGAAGATTCGACTATGAATTTGTTTGCGATGAATTGCTGGAGGAACGAGCCCAGCTGCCACCTAATGTGCAGATGCAGATCTATCGCATGGTGCAGGAGGCGGTGAACAATATTTGGAGACACGCCGGCGCAACTCATGTGAAGATGACCGTCGAGGCAGACGCCGGTGGTGACTTTGTTTTGCAGTTGTTGGACAACGGCCGCGATTTCGATCCTCGCGAACAAAAGAATCTCGAGGGGCGTGGTCTGGCCAACATGCGCGCGCGCGCAAGCTTGATTGGGGCAGAGATTTCGTGGGAGAAGCAGGAGAGCGTGGGGACAGTATTTACGTTGCAATTAAGAACAGCGGGGGCAAGTCCGCCTTCCTGACCCCGAGATCATTCTAGTTTTCGTCCGCGTCGAACGTTGAAGGGCCTTCAGGGAGCCGGAAATCTCCCAAAATCTCAAGGTCAGGAAGGGCGGCTTGCCCCCGCCGGTTTGCTGAGAATCAATTGATGATGGATCGATCGCTTGTCAACTTTAACTCTGAAGTCTCAGCGGCTCTGGGCAAAAACAGGCCGCTCGTCGCCCTTGAGTCTACCGTCATCGCTCACGGTTTGCCGCGCCCGCAGAATCTCGAAACCGCTCGCCGTTTAGAACAGATCGTTCGCGAAACCGGTGCCGTGCCGGCGACGATCGCCATACTTAAAGGCCAATTCACCGCCGGACTTAGTGACGAACAAATCTGTTGTATTGCCGGCAGCGAGGCAATCAGAAAGATCGGCATTCGCGATTTGCCAATAGCCGTGGCGCAGAAATGGAACGGAGCAACTACGGTCGCTTCAACCAGCTGGATCGCGCGGCGCGCCGGCATCAAGGTGTTCGCTACCGGCGGCATCGGTGGCGTTCATCGTGGTCCATTGCCGGATGTCTCCGGAGACTTGCCCGCGCTCGCGACCACGCCAATCGTTGTTGTTTGTTCCGGCGCCAAGATAGTTTTAGATCTGCCGGCGACGCGCGAGTGGTTGGAAACCTACGGCATAACCGTGGTTGGCTATCAATGTAACGAGATGCCGGCTTTCTACTCGCGCCACAGCGGCTTGCCTGTCGACGTAAGCGTAGAGTCGCCTCCGGAAGTCGCTCAGCTCTTTCGCGCGCAGCAAGCCCTGGGTATTGAGAGTGCCTTGCTGATCACTGTTCCGGTGCCGGAGGAGTTTGAGTTTCCCGCGGCGGAGCTGCAGCGCACCCTCAATGAGGCGTTGCAGGCAGCCGAGCAGCAACAGGTGGGCGGGCGTGAACTAACTCCCTTTCTCCTGTCACGCATGGCCCAGATGAGCGAAGGCGCTACACTAAGAACAAACATCGCTTTGCTGGAAAACAACGCTCGCGTCGCCGCAGCAATCGCCGGCGCGCTGGTTACCTAGTCAGGCCCACTCTTCTTCTGAATTCGCCTCTATACGCTTTTTCGTATTTGCTTACGAAATTCTGACAACCAATCGGCAACTCCGCTGCATCACATCGCCGCAATCTGAAAAGCTTCTCCCCAGGCTCACAGTCATCTTCAAAAGTTGGCAGCAGTAACAGTCGGTGAAACGAACGAGTTTCTCCCCAGGTTGGAGTGTGTCCTTTTCAAAAAATAACCGGAGGCCGCCATGAGTCGCAGCTGGCTTCTCTCTCTCTTGTGCCTTTGCGCCGCTGTTGTCTTTATTCAAATCTCGTTGGCCCAAAGCGGGTTGACCGTCAATGAGCCCGCAACCAGATTCCTCATTCAGGACCAAACCATCATCGCGCTGGAGGTCGTCAATCCAACGGCTGACAAGCTTCCGGTGAGGCTCAAAGTAGAACTCCTCGATCCCAAAGATAATACTCGCGGCGTCGTCCTTCGTGATGCGGTGCTGCAGTCCGGTCTAAACAAATTGTCTGTGCCCCTTACGCTGACCGACAAGCGCGTATTTGACGACGAACAGTTGCCCTGGTACCGGTTGCGTTACCGAATCACTCCGGCAACCATCGCGGCCACTTCGCCCGCGGCAGCCAGCGGTGTTATTTCACTGTCTGAAATCGACACTCCTGACATCTTTGCTTTGCAAGTTAGCACTACGCACCAGGCGCATCGCGGCGGCCCGCAGTACACACACGTTCGCGCAATTCATCCGCTAAACGCGAAGCCGGTAAGAGATACAGATGTAAATGTCGAACTAAAGCTTGATAGCAACCCCGCAGTGACATTGAGAGGGTCTGCGCTCACCGATGCCAATGGCTACGCTCTGGTCAGCCTGAACATTCCCGCCAAACTCAGTTCGGATGAAGGCGAGCTCAAGGTAATGGCGCGACACGGCGGCTTTGTCAGAGAAACCAGCAACGACATTGAGTTGAATGACCAGGCGCGGATCATGGTCACTACTGATAAACCAATTTACCAGCCCGGCCAGCCGCTTCACGTGCGCGCGCTGATTTTTGATTCTGCAAACCACGCAGCGGCAAATGCCCAGGCTACGATGAAGATTACCGACCCCGAAGAGGTCACCGTTTTCCAAACCGAGTTGCAGACTTCGCGCTTCGGCGTCGCCAATGCCGATTGGACTATTCCTGACAATACGAACCTCGGCAATTACAACATCTCAGTTGCGATGGATGATGAGAACTACGGCGACTCAAACGGCTACCAATCAGTCAAGATTAGTCGCTACGACCTGCCTAACTTCACCGTCAATGTAAAGCCGGATCGTTCCTTTTATTTGCCGCAACAGGACGCCGAGGTTGAAGTGCGGGCCGATTATCTTTTTGGCCAGCCGGTGAAGCGGGGACACGTGCGCGTTGTACGCGAGGAAGAGCGTGAATGGAATTATAGGGAACAGAAGTGGGACATCACAGCCGGCGAGAAGTTTGAAGGAGAAACTGATGAGACGGGACTTTTCAAGGTCCATATTGATCTTGAGAGGTATCACCAGGATCTCGCTGAAGAGGACTATTCCCGGTTTAAGGATCTGACCTTCGCCGCCTATTTTACCGACCCAACGAGCAACCGCACCGAACAGAGACGGTTCGATCTCCGGGTCACAAAAGATGCAATTCACATCTACGTAGCTGAAGCCGGCCACGAGCAGGCGCGCGACTTTCCGATGCAATTCTACGTGGCGACATCCCTCGCGGATGGGACGCCGGTTTCCTGCGACGTGGTGATTAGCGAAATAGTCGACGAGTATGCTGCTACCGCGATTTCTACTCCGATCAAAACTATTCGGACGAACAAATATGGCATTGCCAGTGTGACTGGGCTGATACCACACCCAACAGCCAACTATTCCAAGTTGCTGAAGTTCAGCGCCAAGAGCGGCAGCAACTTCACGGGTCAGCACACTAAATCGTTCTACTACGCGAGTCTGCCCGTAATACACGTGGAAACTGACAAGGCCCTTTATCGTCCAGGCGAGGCAATCAAGGTAAACGTTAAGGCAAGCGAGCCCAATTTGAATTTGTTGATTGATATTTCGCGAGACGCAAACCTTATCGAATCGCGATCCATCGCGTTAACCGGCGGCGCCACTACTTTCACGCTACCCTACCGGCCCGAGTTTCGCGATGAAGTGATGATTTCCGCTTACTCCAGGGACTCTGAGACTTCCGACAGGTATGACTTTTCACTTGGCTCGCGGACGATCCTCTTTCCGCGTGATCGGGATCTGAAACTCAATTTCCATCTCGACCACGCCGAGTACAAGCCCGGCGATGATGCAACCGTCGACTTTCGCATTCTGACTCCTGAAGGACGACGGGCTAACAGCGCGCTGGGCGTCGTTATCTTCGACCGGGCCGTCGAGGAAAGAGCGCGCAACGATCAGGACTTTAGCGGCGGCTTCGGCTTCTACAAGAGTTTCAGCCAATGGCGCGGCTACGACGACCAAGTGGGAGGAATAACACGC
>WNFK01007774.1_pt1 | contig 41807 bp, 39 predicted proteins | sample 5400281 | NCBI WGS metagenome assembly WNFK01 (sample SAMN13153350, study PRJNA577476) | soil metagenome | isolation source: 20 cm soil on Douglas fir-dominated hillslope | place: USA:California | collected 2013-09-17
CCCTGATTTGCCTCAGCGAATGGCCCAACCTCTACCATCGGGAGAAACGCGGTGTAGGGACTGAAGGCGAGATCGTCAATCGCGGTGGCCCCCATTTTTCCAGTAGGCAGGGCCCGAGGATTGGCTCGTAAAACGACAATCGTCTCCTTGAGGGACTTGCCTGCCTTCATGAGCTCAGCAAGCTGGTAGCGCAAGTCAACATCATTCTCGCTCATTTGTCGCAAGGCTTCGTACACATGTTGGCTCGTGAATAACCTACAAAACTCCAGGTGCGGACCTCTATACCCGAGCCACCGACTCATCTGCTGGACCGTGTCTTCCGTGGGATTCGGAGTCCAGCGCGTAAAGTACGAGACGCAGAGACCCTCCAAAGTGATCCCTCGCGAGAGTTTTGAGCCGCCGACCACGATCACATAGACATCCTGTGGAGGCATGGTTTCACCCGAAGCGGTAAGCCGGGGTGCGTAGTCGAGGTTGCTTGCGACTCCCGCGTCACTATTAACAACCTTGAGGCGGGTGTTCTCGAATGTCGCACGGAGCGATCCCTTCACCTGCTCCCACGTGACAACTCTCTGTACTCCGGCGTGGGGTCGCTCGAGGTAGACGCGCTCGCGGGACATCTCAAAACTTTCGTACCACCGGCGCCACTTCCCCTCTTCCCGAGCGACAGAGTCCAAGAGAAAGTCCGCATCTGGTTGTATCGTCTTGTCGTTAAGGGGAACTCCGCCTAGGATCTTTTGGATCCCTTTCACCCACACTAGATGATCGCTGGTGGAGGCTGAGGTCTGGACGAGCATCGAGTGTGGGCGCGGCATGAGCTTCCCAGCTCCGAAGCCTCGATCTGATTCGAGCGCTAGGCGAAACGCCCCGGCAACAAGATAGGCCCGAACAGCCTCTTGAAGACTGGGGTTCGCGTCTACAGGACCCAGTAGATGTGACTGCTCGACCGACGAATCGACAAGAAAATTCGCTGTGTCACCGGCCTCGTCTCCGAATGTCCAGTAGTAACATTCCCCGCCCGTGTACCAGCCGTCGGGCGTAGACTCAGCGTATTGAACCTCGGTCTCCTCTTCTCCAGGGCTGCGAAGCAGGGACACGAAATGCGTGGGGTAGAGCTCGTTCTCAGGGTGTTGGAGAATGTTGGCGGCGGCTGTCGCCGTATACCCGATGTACGTGACCAAGGGCAGGTGGCCTTCGCGACGCCATAGATTCTCGATTGCAATGGGGATCGGTGCCCCGGCAACATCAACCGACGAGTCGTCGCATTCGTCGTCCATCACAAGCGTCGGCATCGACGCTACGCCAAACGTGTTGTACGCGTACTGGAGAGCCCCGCGCAGCACCTCAAGACTGGTGACGTTCTTCTTCACGACGAAGATGCACGGCTCACCACGTTTGAGAGAATCCTCGGCCCGCAACTGCAACTGCGCGAATTGGTTTGTATCAAACGCATACGGCGGCGCGAAACCTCCAAGGGGCCCCCTACCGGGAACTCGGCCCAGGGTCGTCGCATTCGGAGTATCTGGGATTCTGTCGCTCTGTTGGAGCAGCTGGGTATTGAAGCGTCGTGCGGTCTGTCGTCGAAGGTCGTCCTTCCCCCCGGCAAGCACAACGATGATTCTGTATCCCTGGTCCACGGCCGCGGCAGCAACTCCAATCATGCTTGCGGTCTTGCCGCTCTGTATGGCCCCGACGACGAGTCCCTTGAATAACTTTGGACGAGACCCCCAGTTTTGGGGGTCGGGGAGAAGAGCGACGATGGCTCGCGAGGAGCGGGCAAGCTCGGCAAGTCCTGCAGGCCCGAACTTGAGACTAGACACATACTGGGTCCACCACGCAATCGATCGCGGTTGAAACGTGCCGGGTTCAGGGACGGGCGGCCCCATCCCCCAGAGAAACACGCTACCGCGGTTTCCAGGCATTCGCTCGCCGAGTCAGGATTACTGGGTAGGGCTGGGAAGGCAGTTCTTTTCGAGTCGGTCGACCCACTCCTTTTGTCGACTCCAAAAGGCAGTGGAGTTCTGCTTCTGTCCGAGGGTCTCAAGCGCAAAAGGCTCCCAGTTGAGCGCGATGTACTGCAGAACACTTTCCCCAGACACGCTGCCCTTGTCCACGTGATAGTGCAGCATGTGCCTCGTCGAAACCATTTGTAGGGTGGCTAAGAATGCGTGGAACTTGCCTCCGTCTTCTGGCGTGGCTAACGCGTGCTCGTACCAGGTGCAGGTCGTGTCGAATACCCTAATGAACTCATCGCGGAGCCCATTGGCATTGTCATCCTTGTGCTTTTCCATGAAATCGATTGTTGCGTTTGCCACCGATCCGGTGCTCATCCGACTGAAAGCGAAATACCGACCGATGAAGTCGTACGCCCCGTACCGGGCCACCTTGTTTCTCATGATGGACCGCAGGCGTGAAGCGCACCTCGCTTCCTCAGGGCTCGCGAACGCGTCATCAGATCTGTGCTCACCTGCCAGTCGATAGATCATTACATGAATCGGCGAGTCTTGATAGACAGCGTTTCGTATTTCGGCCGCCTTCAAGTGCTCCGCGCCGGTGTTGTAGCGTTTGAAGATCTGGTAGAGCTTGTGACGCGGTAGATCAATGAACGTGTGAAGCACCATGATCGCCTTGTCGAACTTCGTCTTGAATTCTTGAGGCAAGTCGTCATAGTACTTGCCTGCGGCGGGATAAAGTTTCTCGTCTTCCCTCCAACCCTCGGTTGTGGGAGGGAAGGTCTTGAAACGTTTGCGCTCTTCACCCCGCTTTGGTTTTGGGGATGCGAACCGCGAAATTGTCTCTAGCCGTTGGCGGCCATCAATCACGAATTCGCGCCCGCTCACCGAGTCGCGGAAAAGCAACAGAGAGGGGATGGGAAGGCCCAGCATGATTGATTCGATCAGGCGGCGCTGTTTCTTCAACTTCCACACGAAACTTCGCTGCCAGTCCGGATTCAGGACCAGGCTTTCCTTGCGAATATTGTTGAGGGTTGTCTCAATATTGGTCTGGGTGGTCTCTGCCCGAGAATCGAACTCTCTCCCAACTGCACCGATGCTGTCGTCCTCGTCCTCAGACTCATCAACATCGGTGGCGGCTACATCCGTGGCTTGAAGCTCACCCGATTCCTTGGATTCCTTGAGTGCCTCGTAAAGAGTCTCGTAGGCTTCCAGCGGAAGACCTGCCGAGCCATGTTGAGCACACCGTGCTCAGGGATGCCAACCTGCATGCCCACAGCGACTTGATACCAAAACTCGTCCACCGTCTTGGGTGGAACGCCGCCGTTGATGCCCCCCACCGAAACGATTTCCTGAATGGCCTGCTCACGCGCCTTATCGAGTTCGCTTAGGTCAGTCATGACTCCGTGCTCCAGTTCGCAGCGTGCGTATGAACGCCGCGCTCCAGTGAGGAGTGTTTAAGCCCTAGGAACGAGAAGCTGCGCGATCGCGCGCACGACACCCACGTGAACTGCGTTGCCGAGCGCTGCGAACGCCGCCCCTCTGGATTCCGGGAGACGATGCGAGTCAGGAAAGTTCTGGAGGCGTAGCCCTTCCACGCGAGTTAGGAACCTCCGCTTCGGGCCGAGGATCGGTATTTGGGTAGTCGTCATCGCTACGAGTGCGGGGGAGCTCGAGTAGCGTTTTGCTCTCAACCCGGATGGACGAAACTGTAGGACGTGACGCCACAGATCACGCTCTTCGCCCTTACAGTTCCATTCAAGCTTGCGCAGCGACGGCGGGAACGCCGCCAGCTTTGACACCCACGCTCGCGGGAAATAATCCTTCACTTCGGCGAACCATTGCCGGTTGTGACGGATGAATTGCACCTTCCAAGCTGGGAAGCGTCTCTCCCTGGTCTGGGCGTAGCTGGGGAGTAGACCCAGGACGTCTTGTTTGGAGGGATGGTGCGGAATGCCGTTGCCCGGTACCAGGCGCCGTAGCTCCTGCAAGGGGGTCAGATGTGGGGTACGGTCGCTGTACGGGTACCGAGCATCGATCTCATCGCCCCAAATAGGGAATGATGGGAGCTCGACACTTTCGGGAATGCGAGCCAAGAGTCTGTTCCAATGATCGATGCAGGCGACTTGCTGCGCGCTGAGTTTCGCCTCAACGCGAGCACGCGCGGTCAACTCAGAGGCTGATTGAACTAGGGGAGTGAGCGCCGTGACGCACTGACGGTCACCCCGTGGGAAGGGGTCTTCAGGCAGTTTGTCCAGGCTCGCCACGATGAAGAAGCGCTCTCGGGTGTGGGGATAGCCGAGGTGATGTGGGGAGATCAAGCCATGACCGCCACTGGTAACGTGAACGGTGCCGCGCACGTTGTATTCGAGCTCAGTCAGGCTGTCCTGAACGACCTTCCAGGTGCGGCCATTGTTGTGCCGTTCGAAATTCCCTACGTTCTCAAGAATGACGAATGGTGGTCTGTGCTTTTCGAGAACCTCAATGATCTCGTGGAACAGCGTCCCGCGCGTCCGATCGCGACGTCCATTCTGGTATCCAGACTTCGAGAACGGTTGGCACGGGAAACCTGCACATAAGATGTCGTGCTTGGGGATTTTGTTCTTGAACTCTCGTACGTCGCCATAGACGGCTTCGCGCGATTGGCGAAAGTTTTGGCGGTACAGGTCTCTAAGCTCTTCGTCGATCTCAGACGCGAACACGCACTCGTGCCCTAGGCTGCTCAGAGCTCGGTGAAAGCCGCCCATGCCCGCAAAAAGGTCAACGAACTTCAAGAAGCGGTCCTCCCGTCAGCGCTTTGCCAAAGCCCCATCGTACACCGGCCTTGAACCGGCATCCCGCAGTGCGTCTCGAGTGAAAAGCCGGAACCGCTCCGAGAATACGCGCGCGGAGCTCCAACTCCGAAAGGCCCTGTCCTCGCTCGGCCTCCGGTACCGCCTTCACGTTGCGAGACTGCCCGGACGACCCGACGTCGTCTTCATAAGATTCCGCGTCGCCGTTTTCTGCGACGGCGATTTCTGGCATGGTAGGAACTGGAGGACCCGCCGCGCACGGCTGAAGGCGGGCTCCAACGCTACGTACTGGATTAACAAGATCAGGTACAACATGGCGAGGGACAAGCGTCAGACCCGCGAACTCGAGGCTGCTGGTTGGTTGACCATGCGCCTCTGGGAGACAGACATCCTCCGGAATCCCCTCGGTTCCGCGAAAGTTGTGCATCGGCTCGTACAAAGGCGACTGCGTCCTTACGAGGGTTAGGCTTCGAGTCGATACTAAACGGGAGTCGTGAACTGTTTTCGTACCCTCCCGCCGAACTCCTCGAGGTCCATCCTACCGCTTGCGTACTCCTCGGCAGATTCAATCAGACGTGCTAGAGCAACCAGGCCACCCGCCCGTTCCTCAACCTTGGTTCGAAGCTCTGATCGTGTCCCGGCTTGAATAGACCACCGGCAGTGGTCTCCCCGCACCCGCATGCACAAAGCGCCATGAGCGCACCCTCCAAGAGGTTGTCCTTCTCAATGCTCTGACCAGGCCGCATACTCCTGTCAGGCGAAGGTGACCCAAGCAATAGTGGGGAGAGGAACTCGGTGGCGGGAGAGCCAGGGAAGAAAACAGTGTGGGTCATTGGAGCCGGGGCCTCGAAATCTCACACCAATGGCGCATTCCCTACCCTCTTGGAGCTGTCTCGTAAGGCAGCCGAATTGGGTCTCTACAAGGCGCAGCCGAATCATCCAACCGGCCGGTACGCACAACTCATGAAGTACGTCCGGCGCCGGTTTGGCACCGCACTGGACGACGCCGACGTGGAACACAACCTCGAACTGGTCTACACAACTCTCGAACTCGACATTCTCACGAGTCCCGATCCAGAACTTGCTGCGGCCAGGACCCAGATCCTTCGTCTCTTGAGGCAGACAGTCCGAACGGTTCAGAGTCGACCATTCACGTCGGCGCATGAGTTTCAATGGCTCGCCTCGAACTTGAACCCGCGCGACACGATCGTCACGTTTAACTGGGACGTCCTGCTCGACAACGCCCTGAGAAGAAGAGCCATCCTCAAGGACAGGCAAGGTCAGGGCGAAGATCGCGACGCTCGCACCGGGCAATACTGGAACTTCGTGTTCAATCTGACAGCCTGGGGTGAGGCTACCATCAAGTTGGCGACGCCACCGCCGCCGCATACAACTCGCGAATGGGACGGGGCTGTCGGTTACTACCTAAAGGCTCACGGTTCCATCGATTGGTACTATTGCTCGAATCAACTTTGCCGGTCAGTAGGTGGGACCTATCCAGTTCTGGATACTAGGAAAAGGTGGTTCTGCGGATCGTGTCACGAAGCGATGCAACTCTTACTCGTGCCTCCCACGCTGAACAAGGGTGTGCGTGATGTCCCCCTACTGCGACGCGTGTGGACCATCGCCGCGAGAGAATTGTCTTTAGCCAACGAGGTCGTTGTCTGGGGTTACAGTCTTCCGCCGACAGATTTCTTCAGCGACTGGCTACTGCGCCAGGCACGAACCAAGAATTGCAGTCGCATCTCAGTCATCGACCCCAGTGTCGCAACGGAGACCGGGGATGGGCTTAACGGCAAGTTTGTCGACCGATTCCGTTCGGTCTTCCGATCCCTGCGCGACTCTCGGGAGTTCGTTTTCTATCGCTCCTTCGGCGATTTTCAAAAGCAGGTTGTATTCAGCCCAACATGAAGCGGCGGATGAGGAACGCCGAGGAAGAGCCCCTTGACTTTCCTCACCTTTAGGGCGCGCAATCCCACGCACGAGACACCCCCCGCACAAAATTGCGGGGGTGTGTCTTTTCGTGGCCTCGAAATCCAGCGTCGTTCACCAAGCCATCGCCGACATCCGCGCCAGGGCCAAGGAGCTCCGTGAGTCCCTCGGCGCCGAGGGCCGCGCCCTCGAGTGGGCCGGAACCCCCCTCTCCCCCTCACCGTTCTCCAAGCCACACAGCGATCCAGGAGCCCTCCCCATGCAGGTCTTCGTCACCGGCGCCACCGGCTACATCGGGTTCGCCGTCGCCACCGCGCTGCGGCGCCACGGGCACCGCGTCTGGGGCCTCGCCCGCAATGACACCAAAGCCGCCCGCCTCGCCCGCCACGAAATCGAACCCGTCTCGGGCGACCTCGCCGACCCCAAGAGCTACGCCGACGTCGCCGCCCACTGCTCCGTCCTGATCCACACCGCCTTCGACTACTCCAGCGAGGGCGTCGCCAAGAACAAGCTCACCATCGAGACGCTGCTCGATGCCGGGCGCCGCGGCGCAGAGCCCAAGACCCTCATCTTCACGAGCGGCGCCTGGGTGTACGGCGACACCGGCGATCACATGGTGGACGAAACCACGCCGCTCAATCCCATCAAGCTCGTCGCCTGGCGGCCGGCCCACGAGCAGCTGGTGCTGCGGGCGAGCGGCGTGCGGGGCCTCGTCATCCGCGCCGGCTGCGTCTACGGCGGCGCCGTAGGGCTCACGGCGCCGTGGTTCGCCAAACCGGGGCAGATCGTCGGCGACGGCCGGAACCGCTGGACCATGGTCCACGTGGATGACCTGGCCGACGCGTACGTGCGCGCCGCCGAGAGCGGCCTCGGTGGTGAGATCTTCAACGTGACCGATCGGTCCCGCTTCACGGTGCTCGAGCTGGCGACCGCCGCCGCCCGGGCGGCGGGCCACAAAGGCGAGATCCCGCTGCTACCGCTCGCCGAGGCCAAGAAGACGCTGGGCGATTTCGCGGACGCGCTGGCCTTGAGCCAGCACGTGGACTCGGGCAAAGCCGTACGGCTGCTCGGCTGGCAGCCGCGCCACAGCGGATTCCTGGACGAGGTGGAGGTGCTCTACCGGGCGTGGAAGGCTCGGCAGGCGTAGGCCCGTCCTGGAACCCCGCAGCGAGCCACCGCGTAGGCCTGGCATGACGACCCGCACACGCGTGGCCTTGGGTTTCGCCCGCATCGCGATCCTGGGCTGCGCCGTCGGTTACTCTCCCGAAGTCCAGGTCCAAAACCAAGACTACGCCGCAGCGCGCCACCACTTTCGGACGCGCCTAACGCACGAAGGCCAATCGCCGCAGCGTGACGTCTTCGCCCTCCAGGCACCCGCCTATGTCGAAGTGGTGACCTATGCGCGAGGGCTCAAGGCCTGGGTGGCGATGGCTGGTCACGACGAGGCCACCCAGAAGCTCCCCGCCGTGCTCTTCCTGCACGGCGGCTTTGAGTTCGGCGCCGGGGACTGGGACATGGCGGTCCCCTATTGGCAAGCGGGCTTCGTGGTGATGGCGCCGATGCTGCGCGGCGAGAATGGACAGCCGGGCGCCTTCTCTTTCCTCTATGACGAGGTCGATGACGTGCTCGCGGCGGCCGACTTTCTGCGTCGGCAGCCTTCGGTCGATTCCACGCGCATCTTCCTGGCCGGTCACAGCGCCGGCGGCACGTTGGCGCAGCTCACCGCCCTCACGTCGGCCCGGTTCCGCGCTGTCGCCTCGTTCGACGGATCACCCGATCAACAGCTCCTCTACAACGGCAGCGCCTCGAAGCCGGGGAACCATCGCGAGCTGGTGTTCGATCCCAAGGACGCGCGCGAGCTGCAGATGCGCTCCCCCCTGGCGTATGTGTTGAGCCTGAAGACACCGATTCGGCTCTATTACAGTTCCGAGGCGTCGCCCATCGTAGCGCGACCGAGCCGGCGCTTCGCCCAGCTGGCACGATCTTCAGGAAGGGGCGTCGACGCCGAGGCAGTTCGCGTGCGGGGAAGTCACATGTCACACGTGGCGCGGGCCATGCCGCAGAGCATCGAGTTCTTCAAGCGGAGCCTGGGAGCGTCGGCGGCGCTGCTGCATCCACGCACAGTTCCCCCGCTCGCGCCCAGCCTCACGGGCAATACTGAATTCACGTTGCGGGGACACGCCGAGGCGCGAGTCGTCATGCTCGCGGGGTCGTTCAACGGCTGGGATTCACAACACACGCTCTGCGGCAAGGAAATCACGCGCTGGGTCTGCCGCGTGGATCTCCCCGCAGGTCACTACCTCTATCAGTTTGTGGTCGACGAGGCATGGATCAATGATCCCGACAATCCGCGACTCGAAGACAGCGGCAACGGAGGCTCGGCGTCGGTTATTGTGAAGCGGTAGGCACCGCACCTGCGTCTTCCCGCACCGTCCCGCATAAATCGGGTCCGAGGCTCGCGGTGCGCCGTGCTATCCTCGCCGCGTGTCCCCTTGCTCACCACTCGCCGAGCCGAGCACTTTATGGGCATGCCGCAAGCAGCGCAGCGCTGGACGCCCGCGATGGTCCGTGCACTCCCGGACGACGGCAACCGCTACGAGGTGGTCGCCGGGGAGTTGTTCGTGACGCCGGCGCCGAGCTTCGACCATCAACAGGCGGTCGCGCGCTTGCTGCTGCGCCTGGTGCCCTACGTCGACGCTCACGGCATCGGCTACGCACTGGCCTCGCCCGCGGACATCGAATTCGAAGGGGAGCACCTCGTCCAACCCGACGTCTTCGTCGCGCCGCGAGTTGAGGGCCGGCGGCCCCAACGCTGGTCCGACATTAAACACCTGCTCCTGGCCGTCGAAGTGCTGTCGCCCAGCACCGCCCGCGCCGATAGAACGGTGAAGCGACAACTGTTCCAGCGCGTCGGTGTCCCGGACTATTGGATCGTGGACGTGGCCGCGCGCCTCGTCGAGTGTTGGCGCTCAGGGGACGCACGCCCAGAAGTTCTGAGTGGAACGCTTGTGTGGCGCCCGAATACCGATATTCCACCGCTCGAGATCGACCTGCCGCACCTGTTCGCTGAGATCGGGGTATAGGGAACGTCCTTTTCCGAAGGGCCGTCCCGTGCAATCGGTCTTCTGGCTCGTCGCGAACGGCATGCTCCAGCAGCCGCTCGGCCCCGTGCTCCCGCCCGCCTTCGCCAGCGTGCCACCGGCCCTAGCCGCCCGAGACACGGGACAAGCGCAGCGCCCAAAAGCAATCGAATACTCGAACTTCTACACACTGCGCGCCACGATCCACCGCGACGCGAGCTACGCCACCCTGCCGCTCTTCGTGGCGGAATACGCCCTGGGCCGATCTCTCTACAACAAACCGCCCGACAGCACATCGAGCTCGCTCCGCTCGGCGCACGGCGTGGTGGCTGTCGGCATCGAGGGGCTCTTCGCCCTCAACACCGTCACCGGTGCCTGGAATCTGTGGGACGCCCGCAAGGATCCCGCGGGCCGCACCCGCCGCTACGTCCACTCCGCGCTGATGTTCGTTTCGCAAGCTGGATTCGTGACCACCGCAGTGCTCACGCCGGACAACGACACCCTGGACCCCAACCGTCGCAACCTGCACCGCACCGTCGCCATCGCGTCGATGAGCACGGCGCTGGTAGGATATCTCATGATGGTCATCTGGAAAGACTGAGATGGTCGCGTCCGACCTCCTGCCGCACGTGATCGCCCGCTGGGCTCGGCTCTATGCCGACAGTAAGACCGTGAGCACGAGCTTCACGTTCCTGCACCTCGCCGGGGTGCTGGTTGGCGGCGGCTTCGCCGTCGCCGCCGATCGCGGGGCGCTGCGGCTGTCTCCGGAACGAGGGTCCGACTGGTCGCGCGACTTGGCGAGCCTAACCACGGTGCACCGCTGGGTGATCGCGGGCCTCGCCCTGACGTTCGTCAGCGGCCTGCTCATGATGCTCGCCGATCTGGACACGTTCCTGCCCTCGGTCGTCTTCTGGACCAAGATGGGCCTGATCGTGCTGCTGATCGGCAATGGTTACCTGAAGCTCCGCGCCGAGGCCGCACTCCAGAATGGCGTCGCCTCCGCCTGGCGCCGGCTGCGGCGCACCACGGTCGTGAGCCTCGTGCTCTGGTTTGCCGTCCTGCTCGCCGGCACGATCCTGACCGCTGCGGCATGAACGACCCCTGCGCCGGTTGCCCGCTGCCAAATCAGATCGATCGACGGGGCTTCCTCGAGCTGGCCGCGGTCGCGTTTGCCGGCGCGCTCAACGTGCGCTTCGGGCGCGCCATCTGGAGCAGCGACGAAGAGCACGCGTATCCCATCCCCGCCACCGATGGCACCACCATCGACAAAGCCAACCAGGTGATCCTGGTGCGCTTCGAACAGAAGGCCTACGCCTTCAACCTCTCCTGCCCGCACCAGAACACCGCCCTCCATTGGCTCCAGGACGAAACCCGCTTCCAATGTCCCAAGCACAAGTCGCGCTACCAGCCCGACGGCGTCTTCATCTCCGGTCGCGCCACCCGCAACATGGACCGCTTTTCCGTACGGCGGGACGGCGCGACCATCGTGGTGGACGTGGACAAGCTCTACAAGTCGGACCAGGATGCCGCCGGCTGGGCAGCAGCGGTCGTTCCGCTCTAGGCGCGTTCCTTTGATCCCGCCCGCGTGATACGGATACCGTATGCATATTGTACGTACCGCATCTTCGAGCGATCCCGGTGGGACGCAAAGTGCGCAAGACACTCAACATGGACGTGCGTTGACGCCCGCAAGCAACTTCCTTGCCGTGCCCGCCGAGCCCGCCTACGTTCCCAACATGCCGTCCTTCGCCCTCATGACCGCGGACGAGCTGCTCCAGACCCCTCAGACCGACAAACGGGTGGACCTGGTGCGCGGCATCCTGCGCGTGCGCGAACCCGCGGGCTACCTGCACGGCGAGATCACGGCCAGACTCTGCAAGCTCTTGATGGACCACGTCGACGCCCGCGAGCTGGGACGCGTCCTGGCCGCCGAGACCGGATTCAAGTTGAATGCCGATCCGGACACGGTGCGGGCCGCGGACATCGCGTTCATCAGCCGCGCGCGGCTCCCCGACCCCCGACCTGTGGGGTACCCGGCACTTGCCCCAGACCTCGCCGTCGAAGTCCTGTCGCCCGGCGACCGCCCCGGCGAACTCCTCGCCAAAGTCGGCGATTGGCTCTCCGCCGGAACGAGGCTCGTGTGGGTGGTCGACCCGGAGCGCCGGCTCGCACGGGTGTATCGCCACGACGGCAGCGAGGCCTTCGTAACCGCAGAGGGCGCGCTCGATGGAGAGGATGTGCTGCCCGGGTTTACCTGCCCCCTCCCATCGGTCCTCTAGGCACTGATCAACCATCGCGAACTGCGATGTGTCTCACACGTACTCCCATGACCAAGACCCCTGCCGTCACCCTGGCGCTCTGCCTCGCGCTCGCGGCGAGCGCGACCGCCCAATCGCCCCCCGATCTGACCGGCCTCTGGGGCGCGTCGCTGCGCTTCGGTACCGGTATCAGCGGCACGCTACTGATCTATCGGACGCCCGAAGGCTGGCGCGCCGATATCGCCGGGTTCACGGTGCCCGTGCGAGTCGACGAGGGTGACGGAGTGGGGTGGTGGGCCTTCGAGCTACCTGACGGCAAAGGGTCCTTCCGCCGCGGCCAGTGGATCCAAGGGGGCGCCGCGACTCCGGTCACGCTCGTGCCCGATGGACGGTATCGCTGGCGCGCCACCATCGTCCCCCTCGAGAACCGCCTCACCTTCTACCTGCCAATCACACGCGACCTGCACACCTATCTCCGCAACCCGGAGCGCAATGCCGGGATCTTCACCCGCGTGTCCCGGATCGAGGTGAGTGGCACAGACGTACGCCTGATTGGGACAAGGGATACCGTTCGGGGCCACTACGAAGACGGCGTGATCACGCTGCCGTTGCGCGGCGGCACATACGACTTCGCGCGAGTTTCAGACTCGGCCACGAGCCCGTTTTATCCGCGCGGCAATCCGCCCGCGCGGTATCGCTACACCTCGCCCCTCGAGACGCATGACGGCTGGCCGGTAGCCACCCTCGAAGAGGTCGGTATCTCGCGCCCAGCCATCGAGCAGTTCGTGCAAATGCTGATCGACATGCCGATGGACTCCCTCAACACGCTGCAGGTCCATAGCCTCTTGATCGCCCGGCACGGCAAGCTGGTGCTCGAGGAATACTTCCACGGGTTCGATCGTGATCAACCCCATAACCTCCGCTCCGCCTCGAAGAGCTGGACGGCGGTCCTGATCGGCGCGGCAATGCAGGCGGGCGTCCCGCTACGCCTTGAAACGCCCGTCTATCAGACAATGCTCGGCACCGTTCCTGCGGACGTCGATCCGCGCAAGCGCGCGATGACCCTCGAACACCTGGTGACGATGACCGCCGGCTTCAACTGCGACGAGGACGACACGACTTCGGCGAACGAAGACGTCATGGACAACCGTGGGATCGAAAACTGGTGGAGCTACACCCTCAACGTTCCACTCATCTCAACGCCCGGGGAAAACATCTTCTACTGCAGCACGTCGCCGCACCTCGCCGGCATGATGCTGGCCAAAGTCGCGCACGAGGCGCAGCTCGACCTGTTCGAACGGCTGCTCGCTCGCCCCATGCAGATGCGCAACTACTACATCGGCCTGCGCGACGGCGATGCCTACGGCGGTGGTGGCTGGGCGTTCACGTCGCGCGACTTCACGAAGATGGCGCAGCTGATGGTGAACAAGGGCCGCTGGAACGGCAAACAGCTCGTGAGCGAGGACTGGGTACGCCGCTCCACCGCGCCGCTCCGCAATCTGAACGCCGGTCAGCAGTACGGGTTTTTGTGGAACTCGGTCGAGTACGTTTACGACAACCGCAAGATCCGCGCGTATTTCGCGGGCGGAAACGGCGGGCAGGTCTCGATGGGGATTCCAGATCTGGACCTGGTCATCGCGTTCACGGGCGGGAACTACAATGACGCAGTGTTGTTCACCGGGCAGCGCGTGTATGTGCCCCAGTACATCCTACCGGCGGTGAAATAGCAGGTCCCTCGCGCCTTCGGCGCTCAGGACTTGAGTTGCCCCTCCTGGGATCGGAGCGAAGCCGACTCCCGGGAGGGGCAAGCAAAAGCGGCCGCGAATGCGGCCGCTTTGATTGCCCCTCCTGGGATCGAACCAGGACTCTCCTGATCCAGAGTCAGGCGTGTTGCCAGTTACACCAAGGGGCAGCACCAGATGCAAGTTGCGCAGACGCCAAGTTGCAAGCCTAGGCAACCTGGGATTCGTTTCGTCGTGCCTGCCTCCGGGCTTAAGGCTTCAAGCTTGAAGCCACTTCGCAACTTCGCAACTTGGCGTCTTGCAACTGTGTTCAGTGGAGCTGAGGGGGCTCGAACCCCTGACCTCCTGGGTGCGATCCAGGCGCTCTCCCAGCTGAGCTACAGCCCCGGGGCGTACAAACTAAACCTCCACACCCCACCCCAACAACCCCGCAGTTAGGTTTTAGGCCCATGGCCTCCCTCACCATCACCCTCCGAGCCACGATTCCCGCGCCCATCGAGCGCGTCTTCGAGTTGCTCACGAGTCCTCAGCACATCCCGCAGTGGCTTCCGGGGTGCAAGTCGGTCGAGCCTCCTGCGGGGCTGCGCAAGGGCTCGCGCCTCGTCGTCGGCTTCGGCACGCGCGCGGCAGAGTTCGAGGTCGTGGAGCTCACCGTCCCTAGCAACTTCGGGTGGATCGAGCGCAAGGGCCGCCCGGGCAACCACGTGTACTTCAACCTCGGCTTCGCGGGCGGCTCCACCAATCTGGCGATGAAAGCCATCTGGGAAGCCCGAGGGGTGTGGGCGCGGCTGTTCGGGGAGCTATCGCGCCGCAAAGACGCGAAACGGTTCTTCGAGGGAGTGGTGAATAACCTGCGGAGGATCGTGACAACCTAGCCCCCCACCAATTCGTACCCTTGCCGCCCCGCGCCCCTGGGGCCAAGATGCGACGTGCTCGTCCTCATCAGCGATCTCCATCTCACCGATGGCTCGACGGCGATCAACGTCGACCCCAGCGCGTTCACCTTGTTGGGCAAGGAAATCGCCGCCAGCTACACGGACCGGGCCGCGCAGGAAATGCACCTCGTCCTCCTCGGCGACATCTACGACCTGGTGCGTACCGACTACTGGCTGAAGAACGTTCCCCTGGAGTCGAGGCCTTGGAGCGTGCCGGCCGGCAAGACGCTCGATCCGGAGACGGGAATGAATCCCGCTCCCATAAAGCCCGCTCCGTCGATCGAACGCCAGTTCACCGACATCCTCAACGAAATCCTCAAGACGCCTAGCGGCCTCGCGCTGACCGCGATGGTGGCGGGGTTGAAGCAGACGGCTGGTGCCGCGCCGAAAGTGACATACGTGGTCGGAAACCACGATCGCGTCTTCAACAACTTCGACAGCCTCAAGCAGATCGTGAGGGACAACCTCAAGGTCGATGTCACGTTCACCAACCAGCTCGTGGAACCGAGCTACGGCATCGCCGCGCGTCACGGCCACGAGTGGGACAAGGACTGTCACGCCTGGGAGTACATCACCAAGGTCCAGAAACGCCGCGTCGATCGCTTCGACCCCACGACTTATAAGATGATGGCGATCGGGGAGGCGATCACCGCCGAGCTGATGGGGGGGCTCGTGTATCGCGTGCGGAAGGCGCTCGATCCCCAGAACACGGCCCATCAGGAGTTCGTGCAGCAGATCAAGGACGTCAACAACCTCCGTCCTATGTCCGAGGCCTTGCGCTGGGTGAGCTGGTTCACCCAGCGCCAACCCAACCCGGAATATCTGGACATCGTGCGGAAGGCGCTCATCGGGTCGCTCGAGGAGCTGCTCGCCTCGGCCCTGGCGCGGGAATGGGACAAGATCAAGTCGAACATCATCGTGGCCGGAGACACGGTGGACATAATGCAGACGGGCCTCAAGGCGCTCAAGGCACCCGGGGGCTTCAAGTCGCTCGCCGACAAAGTGTCGCTCCTGCAGTGGATCGGTGGAGCCAAGGATCGGGTGTGGACGTTCCTCGGGCTCGGCAAGGGGGACGGCTACGTCGACGGCGCTCGTCAGGAGTTCGCCGGCGGGAAACTTCCTGACAAGACCCAGTACATCGCCTACGGTCACACCCACTTCGCCCGGCACGACTGCTTCAACGGCGACCTGTCGGGCAAGGTGCAGTTCTACGCCAATACGGGGACGTACCTCCCGCTCATCGAGCGCACCCTCGACGGGAAGGGATTCTGGCGCGCCCACAACATGACGATGCTGTTCTGTTACCGGCAAGATGAAGACACGAAGGACCGCGTCGGCGATGGACCGACGGTCGACATCTGGGACGGCATCCGGCGCAAAGTGTTCAAGCAGAAGGCGGACCCATGATGCGGTGTTACATGTGGCCGTCGGCGGCGATCGCACTCACTCTGTCGCTCGGCTGCCATCCCCGACCACTCGTCCCGCTCTCGAGCCCCACCCCCGGAACCGGCGGATGGTTCTCCGGGACGGCCGTCGTCACCAACCGCAACAACAACGGCCGCACCGGCGCCACGCTGGGGGAGCGAGCGCTCACGGTCGCGAGCGTCAGCTCCGGCCAGTTTGAGAAGCTCGGCACGTTTCACGTGCAGGGCCAAGTGTATGCGCAGCCGCTCTACGTGCCGCGCGTGCCACAGCCCGACGGCACGGTCCGCAACCTGCTCGTCGTCGTGACGATGCACGACATGCTCTACGTGTTCGACGCCGACGATCCCCTGAAGATTCGCGGCCGCCCGACGCCGCTCTGGACGCAGAGCCTCGGCACACCGCTGCCGTTCAACTACATGTCGATGGCGCTCGCGAATTTCATGGTCGGCGAGGGCATACTCACGATCCCGAATCTCATTCCCGACGATAAGGCGTTCTACAACATCTACCCGGAGATCGGCATCACCAGCACGCCCGTGGTGGACACGCTGACGATGCGGGTCTACGCCGTCGCCAAGGTGCGGACTGCCGCGGGAGCCGTCGCCCTGCAGCTGTGGGCCTTCGACCTCGCCACGCACAGCGTCGTCGCACCGAGTCCGGTCACGCTGCAGGCCACCGTGCCCGGGACGGGGGCGGGCAGCATTGGAGGCATCCTCACATTCGATCCCAAGTTCCAGCATCAGCGCGCTTCCCTGCTCCTGTCGCGCGGCAGCGTGTACATGGGGTTCGGCTCTCACCAGGACACCCCGCCGTTCCACGGCTGGCTGCTGCGCTACGACGCCGCCTCGCTACTGCAGACCGGTGTCTGGTGCGCGACTCCCGATGGCCAAGGGGGCTCGATCTGGCACGCGGGAAGCGGGCTCGCCGCCGATGACAGCGGCCGGGTCTACGCGATCACCTCCAACGGGCTGCTCCCCGAGGATATGAGCGGACCCAGGAACATGGCTCAGCGTTTCGTGCAATTCAGCCCGAGTCTGGGCCTGCTCGCGGCGTTCATGCCTTCCGACGCCGTCGCGAAGAGTAGGGAAGACGTCGACCTCGGGTCTTCGGGCCCCGTGCTGATCCCGGGCACGCGCACGGTCATCGGCGCCGGAAAGGACGGCGTGCTCCACGTGCTCGACGGCGATGCGGGGATGGCCTCGCGTCAATCGCTTCAGGCGAGCAAGAAGAAGGACGAGCCGAGTCTGTTCGGGTTCGGGTTCCACCACCTGCACGGCTCGCCCGTCGTGTGGCGCAGCGGCGGCCGCACGCTCGTGTATCTCTGGCCGGAACGAGACAAACTGCGCGTGTTCCAATTCGACTCCGCGAGTGGGCGCTTCGCCCCCACGGGGCCGGTGCAGATGAGTGCCGTCGAAGCACCCCTCGGCTTCCCCATCGGGATCAGCATGCCGGGCGGCATCATGTCGCTGTCGGCGTACGGCGGTGAGCCGGGCTCGGGGTTGATCTGGGTGTCCATTCCCATCAGGGACGACGCGATGCACGCGGTCGTCAAGGGCATGCTGCGCGTGTTCAACGCGGCCGACGTCACGCAGGAGCTGTGGAACAGTGAACAGCGGGGACGGGACCGCGTCGGCAAGTTCGCCAAGTTCACGCCGCCGACGATCGCGAATGGTCACGTCTATCTGGCGACGTTCTCGGACGGCGTCGTGATGTACGGACTGCGGCAGTGGGCGACATTCGTGGGACAATCGGCTGTCCCCGCCACGGCCCGACCCGGCGATCGGTTCAGGGCTCACGTCACGATGGCCAACACCGGATCGCAAACGTGGACCGCGTCGGGCGGATACGCGCTGAGTTTCGCTGCTCCGGACGACAGCACCACATGGGGGGCGAACCGCATTCCGCTATCCCGGGACGTCGCTCCCGGCGACACGGTCAGTTTCGACGTGCCGCTAGTCGCTCCGGCGGCGGCGAGCAACGCCAGTTTGGTGTTGCGCATGGTCCAGGGGAGTCGCGAGTTGTTCGGCGAGACGACGCCGAAGCAGACAGTGCAAGTCGCCCCCTGACGGCGTGAGCTGCCCGCTTCCCGCCTACACGTATCCGTTGTGGGAAAAGGTGCTGTGGCCCCTGCACCTGTTGTTCCCCACCACGCGCAATCCGCTCGGCGTTAGGGCCTTACCGCTGCCGCGCGGGAACCTGCGGGGCAAGGTCGTCGGCTTCATCGGCGACATCATGCCTCTGCCCGACGGGTCAACCGCGCAGGTGGACGATGGGGTCAAAGCAGTGCTGCGGGGACTCGACGCTCTCGTGTGCAACCTCGAAGCACCTGTCCTGGACGACGCCACCTACGACCGGCCGGTGCGCGGCATAAAGTTGGCCTTCTCGCGCGACCTGGCGCGCCGAGCACTCGAGGCGCTCGGGACAGACCCGGGACGGACGTATGTGTGCGTGGCCAACAACCACGCGGCGGACTACGGACCGGTCCAGTTTCAGCACACCGTGGACTACGTGCGATCGCTGGGCTACCAGATGATTGGGATTTGGCCGGACACGGTGCGAGTGATCGAGTTGGGCGCGCTCAGAATCGGGTTGGTCCCGTGGACGCACTGGATGAACCGGGGCTGGAACGCGTCCTGCGATGCGCCGCGACCTGTGATACGGACCGATGTCCTGGGGAAGGACTTCAGTAGCACGAAGGCCACGCTGAAGCTCGACTACCTGGTGGGTTATTCGCATTGGCAATTCGAATTCAAGCACTTTCCCCGCCGGCCGTTTGTCGAGCTTGCCGAGCAGCTAACGCGAGCCGGGATGGATGTGAACGTCGGGAGTCACGCGCACGTGCTCGGTCCAATGACCGTAGCGGGGAACGGCGTACAGCACTGCAGCCTCGGCAACTTTGTGGGGCTACATCCGGGATGGGCGATGCGCTTGGGGGGGATCATGCGCATGTACGGCGATGGCGGGTTCGACATGATCCCCACGTTCATGACTCGGGGCACGGGCGGTGCGCGCGTGACGAGTATCGATCAGCTGCCGAGCCGGCTACGCGACCGATGCATGCGGCGGTTGAAGATCCTCTTCCCAAGGGCGCCAAAGTCCTAGTCCGCAAACGGGACGTCCACCTCCTGTCCGTCGCGAGCGACGAACACATTCGGGAAGACGTCCCGCGCTTCCTTCACCAGCTCGTCGGCGCTCATCGAGTAGCGGGCTGAAACGTGATTCAGCACCAGCTTCTTCACGCCGGCCGCCAGCGCCACCTGCGCCGCCTCTTTGGCCGTTGAGTGCCCCGTGTCCTTGGCGCGCTCTTTCTCTTCCTCCCCGAACGTCGCTTCGTGAATCAGGAGATCGGCGCCTTTCGCGGCATCGACGGTCGACGCGCTGGGTCGCGTGTCGCCGGTGAACGTGACCAGTCGCCCGGGCCGCGGCGGGCCCACGACCCCCTCCGGTCCGGGCATCTCACCCTTCGCGATCTTGCCCCACATCGGTCCTTCGGGGATCCCCGCGGCCTTGGCCTTCTCCACGTCGAAGCGGCCGCGGCGCTCGAATTCGCGCAGCGCGTATCCGACTGAGACGCCGCCATGCTCCGTGGTAAAGGGAACGATCTCGTAACCATCCCGCTTCCCAATCGCATCCCCGGCCTTCACCTCCGTGATTTCAATCGGAAACGGCACCCGCTCGACGCCGAGCTTCATCGCTTCGCCGAGCACCTTCTTCGCGCCCTTGGGGCCATATAGAAGAAGGGGCTCGGGACGCCCCTGCAGCCCGAGGGTCCGGATCAAGCCGATCACACCGAGGAAGTGGTCTGCGTGGAAGTGCGTGAAGAAGATCTCGGAGAGCGCGAAGCTCACGCCGTACTTCATCATCTGACGTTGGGTGCCTTCACCGCACTCGAACAGCATCGTTTCGCCTTCCCGATGCAGGGCGAGGCCGGAAACGTTGCGCTCTACGGTAGGCCTGGCGGCAGACGTGCCAAGGAAAGTGACGGTGAGCATGGGGGATAAGATAAGTCGGCAATGGACGGCAGAGGACGGCAACGGGGCAACCGCTGCCGCCCATTGCCGTCCGTTGCCGTCCTAAAACATCTTCACCCGAATCACACCTGGCTTTATGTACTTATCCGGATGCTCTTTCAAATCCGTCAGCAGGGCAGTCAAGGCAACCGACAAGTTGTGCAGGTCCGTGTACAGGGTGGAATCGCTGGCGAGTTTTCCCAGCGTTCCCTCCCCGCGATTCATACGACGCAGCAGGGTATCGATCGCCACGGTCGCACTGCCCAGGTGATTCGTCAGGGTCGCGAGGTTCGTGGTGAGCGAGTCGAGGTGCTTCCCCGTCGACGACCCCAGCAGCGAGTCCACTCGCTGCATCACCCGTTCGGTCGCCGCGAGGGTCTTGGTGGTCTGCCTCAAGAAGGGCCCGTCGGGCGCGTCGCCGACGACGGTCATCGCCCGCTGCATGGCGAGCATCGTGTTGTGCAAGTCCTGGCTCAGCTGCGGCGAGACGAACGAGTTGGCGTTGCCGAGCAGCTCGTTGGCACGCTGCGCCACTCCCGACGCCATGTCGGTCAGCTCCTGCTCCTGCGTTCCGACGAGGGTGCGATCGTCGGGAAGCGGCTCCTCGCGGATCCCCGGTGAATAGCGGATGAACTTGGAACCCAGGAAGTCGAGCGCCGCGATCGACGCTGTGGCGTCGAGGCGGGGCCGCTGGTCGCTCGTCACGTTCAGAACCACGTCCACCTTGCCGCCGCGCTGCAGCCGTACCCCCTCGACCCGCCCCACCTTCACGCCCGACACCATCACCGGGTCCCCCTGATCGAGCCCCGCGACGTTGTCGAACCGGACGGTCACGCGGACCCCCTGCGCGCCGACGCGCCGGTCGGTGAGCCAGAAGAGCAGGGCGACGAATGTGGCGAAGCCGAACAGCACCAGCGCCCCAACCCGCACTTCCTGCTTGTAGGTGGTGTCCATGTCTCCTCAGGTCTGCTCGTTCTGGATGACGGCCATCTCGAGGTCGCGCTCCAGGAACTGCTGCACCGCCGGATCCTTGGAGGCCAGAATCTGCTCGGCCGTTCCCACGGCCCGAATCTTTGCCTGCGACAAGAGCGCAATCCGGTCCGCGACCCGGAACGCCCCGCGCACGTCGTGCGTCACCACGACGCTGGTCACGCCCAGCTCCTGCTGCAGGCGCTCGATCAGCGAGTCGATCACGTCCGCGTTCACGGGGTCCAGACCCGAGGTCGGCTCGTCATATAGCAGATACGTGGGCTTGCCGGCGATCGCCCGCGCGATGCCGACGCGCTTCCTCATCCCGCCCGACAGCTCCGACGGAAACTTCTGCCCCACCTCGGGCAGGAGATTGACGAGGCGCAGGCAGTCGCGCACGCGCTGGTCGCAATACGTGTTGTCGCGGTATTGCTCGTCGTTCGTGATGCCGAGCCGAATGTTCTCGAACACATTATCCGAATCGAACAGCGCGCCATTCTGAAACACGTAGCCGATGTGGCTGCGCAGCTCCGACAGCTCCTTGCGGCCGAGCGTGGGGACCGACAGGCCGTCCACCACGACGTCACCCGAGTCGGGCTTGATGAGCCCGATGATGTGCTTGAGCAGGACGCTCTTGCCGGTCCCGGAAGGGCCGAGCAAGGCGACCGTCTCGCCGCGTTTGACCGTGAAGTCGATCTGGTCGAGCACGACGTTGTCGACGAAGCGCTTGGAGACCTTGCGCAGCTCGATCATGTGCCGAGCAGCACCTTGGCGAGCACGGTATCGAGCAGCAGGATCGTGATCGACGCCGCCACCACCGCCGTCGTCGTCGACCGCCCCACGCCCTCGGCGCCCTGCTGGGTGTTGTAGCCGATGTAACAGGGGATCACGGTCACCGCGCCCGCAAAGAAGAACGCCTTGATGATCGAATAGTAGAGATCAAAAGTGTGGAAGAAGTAACGCGAGCCGTAGGTGAACTCGGTGAAGGAGAGATTCAGCGACCCGCTCGCGGCGACGTAGCCCGAGGCGATCCCCATCACGTTGGCGAACACCGTCAACGCCGGAATCACCAGGATCCCCGCGATGATCCGGGGGAGGAGCAGGTGACTCATGGGCGAGCGTCCCAAGCTTTCGAGCGCATCAATCTGTTCCGTCACCCGCATCGTGCCCAGCTCGGCGGCGTAGCGCGCGCCGATCCGCCCCGCGAGGATCAGCCCCGTGAGCACGGGCCCCAGCTCCAGCACCACGCCGGCAGTCACCACGCCGCCCGCGTAGTAGGTGGGGATGACGCTGCTCGTGAACTGATAGCCCGTCTGGAGGGCGGTGACCGCGCCCGCGAACCCGGCGACGAGCAGCACGATCGCGAGACTGCCGTAGCCGATGTTCGTCGCCTGGTCCATGGTGCGCGGCAGCCAGATGCGCCACTCGGCGATCCCGATGAAGAGATCGCGCATCAGGAACGCGAAGCGCCCCGCGTGGCCGGCGATGCGATTCGACCGGCGGGCGACGCTGCGAAGCGGCTCGAGCGCGGCGGCGAGCGTGGGTGAAGTCATGGGATGATGTATGTTATGTATCGATGCCTACCAAGTCCACTCAAACCTTTACGCGCAAGCTGCTTAGGTGGTATGGACAGCATGCGCGCGACCTCCCGTGGCGCCGCACCCGCGATCCCTACCGCGTCATCGTGTCGGAGTTCATGCTGCAGCAGACACAGGTGAGCCGGGTCTCGGAGTTCTATCCGCGGTTCTTGAAGCGATTCCCGACGATCGAAAAGCTCGCCAGCGCTCGCCCCAAGGCTGTGATGGAGGCCTGGGATGGATTGGGGTACTACGCGCGCGCTCGGAATCTGCACAAGCTCGCGAAAGCCGTCGACGGTCAGCTTTCAGACGATCCTGAAGAGCTGATCAAGCTCCCAGGCGTTGGGCGATATACTGCGGGTGCCGTCGCATGCTTTGCGTACGAGAAGCCAGTCCCGACGGTCGACACAAATGTAAAGCGAGTGCTGGAGCGAGTGTTTCGGACGAAGGATGTGTGGAGGCTCGCCGCGGCGATCGTGCCGAAGAACGGCAAGCGAGCCTGGAGGTTTAATCAGGCATTGATGGAGTTGGGAGCACTGGTGTGCACGGCGCGATCACCAAAGTGCCCCGAATGCCCGGTGAGACCCGTGTGCAAGTCTACCGGAGCGCTGTTCCCGCGAGCAGCGCCAGCAGGGCGAAAACGCCGGCCACCGTCGCGAAGACCGCCTGCCGTTTCCTGAGCCCTGAAAAGCTCTCGGGCATTTCGCCGCGGGGATCGATTTGCAGCCTGCCCATTCTTGCCGCGGTCGGCGTGACGATGCCGATGGCGATGATCGCCCCGATCAGACCCAAGCCCTGCATGGCCATGAGCCATCCGGGCATGGGCGCTTGGAAAAAGGGAATCGACAACACAAAGCCCGAGAGCAGCACGAGCAGGGCACCCGGCCCGATCAGGTTGCGGGCGACAACGCTGGTGACGCGATAGACCGCGAGCCGCTCTTCGGGCGGGAAATTCTTGGCCGTGATCCCGGCGAGCATCATCGCGAGCCCGCCGCCGAGCCAGGCGGCGAAGCCCATGAAGTGCAGGAACAGCCAGATCCCTCTCATGCGCGACCTACCACCTCGGGTATGGGTTGCCTGCCCTTGAACCCCGCATCCAGCTCGTGCCAGTGCGTGATACGGTCCTCGCCGAACCTCCAGCACCAGAGGATCTCGCGATCGTCGAGCTTGCCGTGGAAGTCCACGAGCGACTCTTCGAAGCCCTTGAACTCACAGCCGACTTGCTCCAGCTCGACGAGGCACCCGTGGATCTTGCGGGCGACGTCGTCGATCTGGGACTTGAGACCGAGCTGCTCGGGAGACTCGCCCCAATCAGGACGGGCCTTGGCCGCGATGAGCTCGTATTTCGCGACGAGATCTTTCCAGGAGGGATAAAAGGACGCGATGTCCTGGACGACCCGCTTGACCAATGGGAGCGTCCGGTTGGCTTCGGACAGGGTGAAGAACTTAGGGGGCAATGACGATCCCCTGAACTTCTTCGGGGTGGGGTATGAAGCCGACGACTCGCTTGTCGCCGTCAACGACCACGATCGTAGTTCGGTGGTGATGATCGGCTTGTTTGGGGACTGTGTAGCCTTTCAGCTCGGTCTCGGGCTTCACGACGGGCGTATCGGTTCGGGCATGATCCTGCACGGCACAATCACTGGGATCGTGGCCCTGTCCCACACACTCGGTCACCACGTCACGGTCCGAGATCGTCCCCAGGTAGCGCCGGTCCTTCGGGTTGTCGACGACAGGGACGACAGAGATGTTCTTCACGCGCATCAGGGCGGCAACCTCTGACGAGGTGGCACCGGCGGCCACGACGATCGGATCCGTAATCATGACTTCGGAGGCGCGCATGCCCTATGCTATCGCCTTCTTTGTCGCCTGGTAACCCATCTCGACATAGTGTTCCAAACGCTCGACGGCAAAGGTGGCTTCCCGCTCGGCGACTGCCCTGACGTAGACCAGGCGCGGGCCATCTTTGGGCCAATCGGCGACCGCCCGCTCGACTTGGGCGGCCATCATGACGCGGATTGCCTCGCCATGGGCGCGAATCAAAGCTGGAACGTTGGAACGTTGGACAGATGGAACGAGTGGCTCGTCAAATCCTGGTCCGACATTAACCGCAACCACCAAATCCGCGGGGATGGCGCGCGCCGCCTCGAGCGGCAGCACGGCGCGCAGGCCGCCATCCGCCAGGCGGCGCCCGTTGAGTTCGAGCGGCGGGAAATACAAAGGAAGGGCGCAGGAGGCATAGAGCGCATCGTGCAGGTCCATGCCGCCCTTGAACAGCACCAGCTCGCCGCTGTCCAGGTCCGTCGCCGTGACCGTCAGGGGAATCTTCAGGTACTCAAATCGCTGGGTGGGGACGAGCCGCGCGATCGTGCGGCGCAGCGCATAGCCCGGGATCAAAGCGCTGGCGAACATCCCCTTCACGAGGGCCAGCGGATTGAAGGGGGCGACGTCCTTGCGCCGCAGGCTCAACGCGCGGCGCCGCACCTCCTCGAACGGCACGCCCGCCGCGAGCGCCGCTGCGATCACGGCCCCCATCGACGTCGCCACGATGTGATCGGGTTCGAGATTGGCTTGCTGGAGCGCTCGAAAGGCGCCCGCGTGCGCGAGCGCCTTAGCGCCGCCGCCTGAAAAGACCGCGACGACTCTTATTCACCCCGTCCTTGGTCATAGCGACGCTCCATCACTCTGCTCGCTCGCCGCTTCGCCGCCCGCTCGTAGCGCCGCTTCTCATCGGGAGTCTCGGGAACGATCGGCGGGACGGCGCTGGGCCGGCCGTTGTCATTGAGCGCCACGTACGTCACATAACACGAGACTCCCGATGAGAAGCGGCGCTACGAGCGGGGCGTAATTCACGCGCGCGAACCCGGTAATCAGCTCGCCCACGTGGATCGGCTCCTTGAAATCGACCTTGTCCACCGAGACGGTGACGCACTGCTTCTTGGAGTGACGAATCGCGCACACCGCCGCGATCCGGTCCACCAGGGACAGAATCACCCCGCCGAACACGTTGCCCATGATGTTGGCGTGGTTCGGCATCATCAGCTCGGACATCACCGTTTCGGACTCTTTGGGGTGACGGCTCTTCATCTAATAGTCCACCGGTCTCAAGTAGAACTCGCCGATCGCCGTCTGCGACAGCACGGCCACGGTGGGGAGTTTGCGCTTCCAATGGGTCGATTCCAGTCGCCGCCGCACCAACTCGACCTCCTCCTTGTCGAACCCACGCGCCTCTTCTCCACGAATCAGGTGATACAAGATGCGATCGGCCTTGGGGTACGTGATGCCGAAGTCGCCCTCGTCGGTCTGCCCGTGAATCAGGTCGGCGGTCGCGGGCTTCGAGACGATCACCTCGGGCACGCCCACATGACGGGCCAGCGCCCAGACCTGTGTCTTGAAGAGATCGCCCAGAGGATTCACCGGCGGCGAGTCGTCCGCGTGCCAGGTGAAGTAGCCGAGCAGCCGCTCGGACTTGTTGCCGGTGCCGAGGGGGAGGGCTTTGTGTTTGGCGGAGAGATCGAACAGCACGATCATCCGCTCGCGCGAGATCACATTGCCGCGGCGCGCGGGGTCCACGTCCCCGACCTGCTTCAGGTAGCCATCGACGGCCTCCGTCACGTCAATCGTCATCGCCTCGATACCGAGCTGATCGATGACGAGCTGTGCATGTGCCAGGCTCTCGGGACTCGAGTCCCGATACGGCATCCGCACGCCGATCACGTTCTCCTTGCCGAGGGCTTGGGCGGCGAGGAACGCCGTGAGCGCGGAGTCGACGCCGCCGGAAAGACCGACGATGCCCTTCTCAAACCCTCGACGCCGGACGAGTTCGTCCTTCAGGAAGCTGACGAGCCAGCGACGGGCGAGCTCGACGTCGATGTGGAGCGGGTCGTCGGAGTCGGCGGCCGTCCCCACCACATTCAACTGCGGGGAAAGGCGCTTAACTGCGCGGGGGGTGCCGTTAGTCGCAGCGTCGAATTTGACCTTGGCGGGCTTCGACTTGCCGAGGCCTTTCGTCAATACCGGCAGCGCGTTCCGTAGATCTGCGAGTAGAGGCGAATCCGCTCGGGCGTCAGTGAGCTTGTCGAGATCGAGCTCCGCTGTGAGCAGCGCTTCTTCGAACAGCGGCCCGCGCACCACGACGTTTCCCATCGGATCGATCACCGCGGAAGCGCCGGGGAACCCCTTGCCCCCCTCGAACCCGACCAGGTTCGCGAGCGCGACGAACACGCCATGCTCCTCGGCGATGCCCCGGACGATCCGCTCCCAGCGAATCACCGACGCCGGAAGCCGCGAGCCGTCCTCGTCCATCCCGCTGCCCCGCGCCGGCGACGCGCTCGGCACAATCAAGAGCTGCGCGCCCTCGAGCGCCGCCACCGTCGCCGCCAGCGAGTGCCAGGCGTCCTCGCAGATCAGCATCGCGGCGCGCCCGCCCCAGCTCGTATCGAACGCCCGTCCCCCCTCCTGCCCCCGATCCACGAAGCGCTCCTCGTCGAACACGCCGTAGGTAGGGAGGAACACCTTGCGGTGCACATGTATGACTTCCGGCTTCTTGCCGAGCCGAAGGTACGCACACGAATTGTGAATGTGGCCTTGGAATTTCTCATAAAAACCGACGGCGACATCGACGAGAGCGCCCTGATAGAGCGCGCCGAGATCGCGTACTAGAGTGCCCGTGGTGACCGCGACTTCCTTGACGCCTCCTTCGACGAAGTATCCGGAAGTCGCTGTCTCGGGAAGGACGATGAGATCGGGTTTGGGGTCTAGCTGGGCCGCCTGGGTAATGACGCCGCCGATCCGCGCCACGTTCCCGGCGTAATCCCCCTTAGTGGGGCGGAACTGGGAGATGGCGAGGCGGACGCTCACGTACGGAAGATAGCGTCCGCAGCCTTTTGCGCGCATCCGCCGCCAGGTCGCCGTCGGTGCCGATGGTGATGACCGCCTCGAGATCTTTGCGTCCCTCGGCGATTCTCCCCAGCTGGAGCCGCAGGATCCCGCGGTTCGAGAGCGCCACCACGAGACGCGGGTTGCGCCCCAGCGCGGAATCGAAGCTCACCAGCGCTGAGTCGTACTGATGCAGGTGTTGGAACGCCATCCCGAGATTGTTGTGGGCGGTGGCGCTGCCGCCGCCGGTTTCGACGCCCAGGTGTCCGTGCACGAGGGCGCTGTCGTACTGTCCCTTCAGATCGAACGCATTCGACATGTTCACATGCGGCTCGCGCAGCCGGGGGGAGTGCACCAGCGCCGTGCGGAAGTCGGCGACGGCGTCGTCGAGCTTGCTCTGGCGCAGCTTCACCATCCCGCGGTTGTTGTAGGCCTCCGCGTACTCCGGTCGCGCCTCCAGGGCCGCATCGAAGTCCGCGATCGCGCGGTCGTCGTCGCCGAAGTGGTATAGCGACAGCCCGCGGTTCGACAGCGCGATCGGATCGCCCGGGTTCAAGCGCAGGGCCTCGTTGTAGTCCGCGAGCGCCTGCTTTAGCTCTCCGAGATGGTCGTGCACCATGCCGCGATTGTTGTACGCGGCCCAGAGTCGCGGCTGTTTGTGAATCGCGCTGTCCAGGTCAGGCAGCGCCGCCTCGTACCGGCCCAGGTAGAACTGCGCCAGGCCGCGGTCGTTGTAGGCGACGGCCAGGTTGGGATCCATCTGGAGCGCGCTCGTGAACGACTGGACGGCGGCCTCGTAGTCGCCCGCATCGAGCTCGCGTCGTCCCCGACTGTACGCGATGCGCGCCGGGACGCCGGCCAAGTCGCAGGCGGTCAGCGCGAGCAGGAGAGCGGCCGCGAGCACTCGAACGTTCATGCCTTCACCACCCAGCTTAAGGCGAACGTACCCACCAGCACGGCGACGGTCACCAACGCGAGCCGCGGCTGCGCGATCGCTGAGCCAACGAACAGCACTCCGTACACAGCGATGAATAACGTCAGGGAATAGGGATACAAGGGGACGCGGAACGCAGCGTCGGGCTGCCGCTTGCGCAGCCGGTACAGGGCGGCGACGCTGATGCCGTCGATCAGCAGCACGATGAGGATCGCCAGGGACAGCAACGTCTCGAACTTGCCTGTGGCCGCGAGCACCGCGGCGACCACGCCGACGACCAGCATCGCGGGAGCCGGGGTGCCGCCCGCGTTCACCCGCGCCAACGCGGCGGGAGCCAACCCGTCGCGCGCCAACCCGAACAGCACGCGCGGCGTGACGAACACATTCCCGTTGAGTGAGGCGAGCACGATGAGGAGCGCCAGTATCGTGATCACCAGGTTCCCATTCGTCCCGAAGATGGCGGCTGCCACATCACCCGCGACGAGCTTCGACGCGGCCACCTGCTCGAACGGCAACACGTGCAGGAACGCGGCGTTGAGCAGCAGATAGAGACCCGTCACGACCGCGATGCCGAACAGGAACACACGCGGCAACGTGCGCTCGGGCTCCACGACCTCCTCGGCGATCTTCGCGGCGTCGACGTACCCGTAGTAGGTCCAGATCACCGCCTGGGATGCCACCGCTAGGGCGCCCCACAGCGCCAGGCCCCGCGGTGCATCGGAGAGCGTGCCGTGCCAGCCGGCGCCGTGCCCCGCCGCAAGTGCGATCACGACGACGCCCCCCAGCGCGAGGACTTTGGCGCTCGTGACGACGTTCTGCACCCACCGCCCAGTCGCGACGCCGATCAGGTTGATCGCGGTGAACAGGATCACGAACACCGGACCACCGACGCGCCAGCCAGTGAGGCGCTCGAAGAACTCTCCCGCCGCAACGCTGATGGCCGCGATCGCGGCCGTGTAGAGCACGAGTCCTTCCACCACGCCGATCACGAACGCGGCGCGCGGTCCGAACGCTTCGCGCGCGTACACGTACTTGCCGCCGGCTTTGGGGAGGCGCGTGGCGAGCTCGGCGAAGATCAACGCGCCCAGGAACGCGAGCGCCCCACCCAGCACCCACGCCACAAACGTGAGCCAGGGCCGGCCCAGCTGCGCGGCGATGAATCCGGGAGTGCGAAAGATCCCCGCGCCTACCACGATGCCGACGATCATCGCGAGGCCGTCGAACAAACGAAGCGACCGTTTCAGCTCGAGTGTCATGGCCGAAACGGTCGCTGGGGAATGCTGGTTACGCCAGCCGCTAAGGTCGTTCGAACGGGTCTCGGATGTCCTGGCGACCGAGCTGCTCCCACACCGACTGGGCACAGACCGTGGCGGTGCACACGGCCGGCGGAGCGCCGCTGTATTTCCCCTGCCGCACGATGCGCTCTTGCAAGCTCAGATAAGTCCGGTCGAAGTGCCGGTCCGGGATGTCCACTCTGAGCCGCACGCGTGTGGGCGGAGCCGGGATCGGCACTACGAAGGCCGCAGCAGCCGGGCTGGCAATTCGAACTCGAACTTCAAAGACAATGGCGGGAGGCGGTGGCGGGTTCTGCGCGACGAAGAGCATAGAGGCTCCTTAGCGTGGACGCCATCTTCCATACACCGCGGCGCCGAACGGTGTTCGCGATCCGTAGGTCGCTTTGAGCGGGACGGGGATGATGCCGAAGGCGCCGCGAAGCCCGGCGCTGAATGGACCCCAATCCTTCACGTAACCGAACACAATCGACCCGATGTCGTAAGGCCCGGGAAGCACGGCGAGATCTTCGCCACTTTTCCGCACGTATTCCACACGCGTAAACATGTGGTGCCCACGCAACACCTCGACGTCGCCCTCGGCGAGGAGACTGTGACTCGTGGTCCCTCCGAGCTCCGCGTTGGCGCCCCACACGAACGCTGCGTTCAATCGCCCCTGCGACGTGAGCAGCGCGGCCCCGTAGCGATGAATCGCCTCATCGGCATGTAGCTCCTCCGGCGACTCGAGATACGCGTACCAGACCGACAGGCTCCAGCGCGCACCCGGATTCGCGGCGACGCGCACGCTGTAGGAGTCGATGTGACGAAAGTCGAAATCGGTGCGCTGCGCGTCGGGCTCGCGGCCGTTGAATGCCGAGGCCTCGACCTTCACCGCGCGACTGAAGAGACCGGCCGTCAACGCGCCGTACGTGGTGTGCGTCGCGTCCTGCCAATGGTGACCGAGCGGCGCGAATGGGTCGCTCTGGGCGGAGGGACGATGCTGAAACGCCGGCGGCCCGACTGCCGGCTCGCCCACCGCGGCGAGGTACAGCGATGCGGCGAGATTGGCGGCGAGGGGTCGCTCCCACAACGCCGCCAGCTCGATCCACAGATCGTGCGGGTGCTGGCGGTCGACGAGCGGCGCCCCCCGGTAACTCTCCCCCGATTGCAACAGCAGCGGGTAGCCCCGCGGACCGACCGTCCAGGGATCCGCGCTCAGCATGGCGCGCAGCGCCAATGACCCGCCGGCCATCTGCCTCCGCGCCGTGAGCATCCCCCAGTTGATCACGTTGACTTGATCGTTGCCGCGGGGGCCGCGCTGATAATCGTAGAGCGGCGCTACGATGCCGTGGACCATCAGGCTCCAGCGGCCGGCGCTGAAATGCGCCGCGTGCATCGGCGATGAATCGGGGAGCCAGGCGGTGCCGGAGCCGGCGCGCGAATCCGGGATGCCGAGGACGCCGCCCGACATCGGCATTGGCATTGGCATCTCGTGCCCAGGATGCTGAGCGACGAGGGCAAACAGGACAGCTAACATCGATCAGCGCTCAGCGCGTTTCGAACGTCAGCGTCGCCCACTTGGATTCGTAGTCGAGCCCCGGCCGATTGGCGCGCTCCATGTGGACAAACTTGACGTACCACTTGCCCGCGGCGTCGAGCGTCACCTGCGCTACCCCCAGCGAGTCGGTGCGCGTAGTACGCTCGGCGCCGGGGCCGCCCCACAGCACCACCTGGTTCGCCACCGGACGACCATCCACGAGACAACGAACCCGCAGCGACGGCCCGCGACCCGAGGCGTAGGGATTCTCGAGCGCGACGATTTCCGCCGGGTAGCCGAGCACCACGTCGAATCCGGCACCGGGCGCGTCACCCACTTGGAAGACGGCCTTGACGTGTTTGGAGTAGCGCTCGCGCGCGTCCCTGCCCAGCTCCTTGGCGGCGCGCCGCGCGTCGAGCACGTCGGGGAGGCCGTCTTCCTCGAGGTAGGCATTGAACTGCTCCGCAGTCAACGAGATCTCGCGGCGCCGCGTCGAGGCGCCCGCGACGTATGTCCCGGCGTCCCCCAGCTCGAGGCTGAGCAGACTGGTGCTGTCGGGACCGGGGCTCCACGCGGCCGCCGGCACGAGCTTGGCGCGTCCGCGCGGCGAGACCACACTGATGTCCGCGAGGCGATCGCGCGCGATGAAATTCTCGCTCTTAGTGAAGGTGCCGTTCAAGACCGGGATCTGCACGCGCGTGTGCGGCTCGAGGAAGTACGTGTCGAGTTTGAGGAAGAGGTCGTGGGCCATGGCCACCGAGGCCACGAGCAGGAACAATATGGTGGGTACGACGATACGAGGAGTGCTCATAGATCTGTCCCTAATATACCTTGGGCCTATGCGACTGTCGCTCCGCTTCGTGATCCCGCTGTTGCTCGCGCTCGCCGCACTCGGCTACGCGGTCGTGCCGCTCGTCGACAAATTGACGCTGCGGTGGTTCGTGCGCGATCTCGATATTCGCGCCACGCTCGTCGCGAACACGGTCCAGGACCGCGTGCAAGATCTCGTGCAAGGGGGCAATCGCACGCGGCTGCTCGAGTATTTCACGCGCATCACCGAAGATGAGCGGCTCTTTGCGGTAGGCTTTTGCCCCGCCACCGACGGCCCGCCGGTGGCGACGCCGACGCTGCCGCAGGACGTCAGCTGCACCGACCTGCAGCGCTTCGCTGGCAGCTCGGGCCACTTGGTGGACAGTCCCAAGGGTCCGATCCTCGTGTCGGTACGCCCACTGCGGAACGGCACCACGCGCCTGGGCAATCTCGTACTCGTCCACGACATGAGTTTCGTCGCTCGGCGCAGTGAAGAGACGCGCAAGTACATCTTCTATCTCTTCCTAGGGCTCGGCGTCACGGTCGCGCTGATCACTGTCGTGATCGCGCAGCTCTCGTGGCGTGGCTGGGTGCAAGGCCTGCGAGCGCTGATGCGAGGCGAGGGTCTGCTGCGCCCTTTGGGGAAAAACGAACGCGAGCTTCCCGAGCTGCGCCCCATCGCCCGGGACCTGCGCGCCCTGATCCACGAGCTCGAAGCCGAGCACCGCGCCCGGGATGAAGAGCAGGTGGCCTGGACCCCCGAGACGCTGCGCGGCATCCTCCACGGCGAGCTGCGCGGCGACGAGGTGATCGTCGTTTCGAACCGCGAGCCGTACATCCACGTGCGCCAGAACGGCTCGGTCACCGTGCGCCGCCCCGCGAGCGGTCTCGTGACGGCGCTCGAACCGATCATGCGCGCCTGCTCCGGCACGTGGATTGCGCATGGTGGTGGCTCGGCCGACCGCGAAGTGGTCGACAAACACGACCGGCTCACCGTCCCGCCGCCGCCGGACAAGGCGGCGTATCAGCTGCGGCGGGTCTGGCTCACGGACGAAGAAGAGACCGGCTACTACTACGGCTTCGCGAACGAAGGGCTGTGGCCCCTGTGCCACATCGCGCACGTGCGCCCCACCTTCCGCACCGCCGACTGGGAGCAGTATATGAAGGTGAACCGCTCCTTCGCCCGGGCCGTCGCCGAGGAGTCGAAGTCCGACAATCCGATCATCCTGGTCCACGACTATCATTTTGCGCTCTTGCCGCGGATGATTCGCGAATCGCTCCCGGCCGCCACCGTGATCGCCTTCTGGCACATTCCGTGGCCCAACCCCGAGGCGTTCGCGATCTGTCCGTGGCGCGAGGAGCTGCTCGACGGGATGCTCGGCAGCAACATCCTCGGGTTCCACACGCAATTCCACTGCAACAATTTCGTGGATACCGTGGAACGGCTGCTCGAGGCGCGCGTCGATCGCGAGACGTTCACGGTCACCTACAAGGGCAAGCCGACCGCGGTCAAACGGTACCCGATTTCGGTCGAGTGGCCGCCGTCGCTCGCCGGCGCGCCGCCGGTTGCGACATGCCGCGAGGAGGTGCGGCGCCGTCACGACTTGCCCGCGAGCCATGGCGTCGCGGTGGGCGTGGACCGGCTCGACTACACGAAGGGGATCGAAGAGCGGCTCCGCGCCGTGGAGCGGCTGCTCGAGATCCGGCCCGAATGGGTCGGCAAGTTCAGCTTGATACAGATCGCGGCCCCCACGCGGCACCGCATCGATCAGTACCAGCAATACGATGCCCGCGTGCGCGCCCTGGCGGCACGCATCAACGAGCGCTTTGCGACGGCGGGACCGCCGCCCGTCGTGCTCAAGGTGGAACACCATCAACCGGAGCAGATCTACGAGTACTACCGCGGCGCCGACGTGTGCATCGTGACGAGCCTGCACGACGGCATGAATCTCGTGGCCAAGGAATTCGTCTCGGCGCGCGACGACGATCGCGGCGTCTTGATCCTCAGTCAGTTCACCGGCGCGTCGCGCGAGCTGCCCGAGGCGCTGATCGTGAATCCCTACGACACCGACCAGTGCGCGGCGGCGCTGCAGATGGCGCTCACGATGCCCGCGCCCGACCAGCGGGCGCGCATGCGTCTCATGCGCGGCGTGATTCGCGAATTCAACGTCTATCGCTGGGCCGGCCGCATGCTGGTGGAAGCGGCGGGGATGCGGCGGCGCGAGCGGGTGTTGGAGCGCGGCGTGTGACGCCGCCCGTGCCCGCGCCGCGCCCCGACTGGGCTTACTTCTTCGACATCGACGGCACCCTCGTGGACCTGGGCGACGACCCCGGCGGCGTGCGGCTCGATCGCGATCTCCGGTCGCTGATCGACGCGCTCCACGACGCTGCGGGGGGCGCCGTCGCGTTGATCAGCGGCCGAGACATCCCCGACATCGACGCGCTCATGGAGGGCGTACGCCTCCCGGCCGCGGGACAGCATGGCACGGAACGGCGCGACGCCACCGGTCGCATCACGCATCACGCGGTCCGTACCGCGCAACTCGACTGGGCGCACGATCAGATCGCGGCCGCCGCGGCAAAGCATCCCGGCCTGGAGCTCCAGCACAAGGGTCTCACGCTCGCCCTGCACTACCGGCGCGCCCCGCAGCTCGCCGGCTACGCGCACCGCCTGGTCCAATCGGTCCTCCCGCGGCTCGGCAAGGCGTACTGCATCCAACGGGGAAAACGGATCGTCGAAGTGAAGCCGGCGGGGAAAGACAAGGGCGCCGCGGTGCTCGAGTTCATGGCGGAAGCGCCGTTTCGCGACCGCACGCCCGTGTTCCTCGGTGATGATCTCACCGACGAGTATGGCTTCGCCACCGTCAATCGCCTCAAGGGCCACTCGATCAAGGTGGGACCGGGCCGGACCGCCGCCCGGTTCCGCCTGCGCAACGTGGCCGCGGTGCGCGCCTGGCTCGATCAGGCCGTGCGCGCTCCGCGATGAGCTCCCTCGATCTCGCCCTCATCGGCAACGGCACGATCGGCGCGCTCGTCGATCCGAGCGGCGATGTCGTGTGGGGGTGCTTCCCGCGGTTCGACGGTGACCCCGCGTTCTGCTCGCTGCTCGGCGGCTCCGGGGAGTTCAGCATCGAGTTGGCCGACCTCGCCCGTCACGAGCAAGAGTACTTGGCCAACACGCCGATCCTCATCACCCGCCTCTTCGACGGCAGCGGCGGTGCCGTAGAGATCACCGACTTCGCCCCGCGGCTCCGGCAGTTCGGACGACTGTTTTGCCCGATGATGCTGGTGCGGCGCATCAAGCGGATCGGCGGCAATCCGCGGGTGCGGATCCGGCTCCGGCCCACGCACGGCTATGGGCGCACCCGCCGCACCACCACCTGCGGTAGCAACCACGTGCGCTTCCAGGGCGAGCGCAACGACCTTGTGCTGCGCCTGACGACGGACGTGCCCGTGACGGCCATCGTCGAGGAGAACTCGTTCTTCCTCGAGGACACCGCAACGCTGCTGCTCGGGCCCGACGAGACAGTTCAGGAGGCGGTGAGCGACGTCGGCGTGCGCTTCCTCGGAGAGACCGCGGCCTACTGGCAGGAGTGGGTCCGCTCGCTCGCGATTCCGTTCGAGTGGCAGGACGCGGTGATCCGCGCCGCCATCACGCTCCAGCTGAATGTGTTCGAGGACACGGGCGCGATCGTCGCGGCGGTGACGACGTCGGTGCCCGAAGCAGCCGGCAGCGGACGTAACTGGGACTACCGCTACTGCTGGCTGCGCGACGCGTACTTCGTCATCAACGCGTTGAACCGCCTCGGCGCGACCCAGACGATGGAGCGGTACATGGGGTACATCCTCAACATCGTCGCCGACGGCAATGCGGTCGCCCTGCAGCCGCTGTACGGCATCACCGGTCACACGAGCGCTGAGGAGCGGGTGGTCGAGTCGCTCCCGGGCTACCGCGCCATGGGCCCGGTGCGCGTCGGGAACGACGCCTACCGCCAGGTGCAGCACGACGTGTACGGGGCGGCGATCCTCGCGGCGACGCACGTGTTCTTCGATCGGCGCCTCGTGCGCCGCGGCGACGACGCGCTGTTCCGCCGCCTCGAGCCGCTGGGCGAGCGCGCGGCGGCGCTGTTCGATCAACCCGACGCCGGCTTATGGGAGCTGCGGGGCGCCGCGCGCGTCCACACATTCTCGAGCGTGATGTGTTGGGCAGGATGTGACCGGCTGGCGCGAGTCGCCGCGCATTTGGGGCTCGCCGACCGGGCGGCGTACTGGCGGCGCCACGCGGAGCGGATTCATGAGGTGATCAGCGCGCGGGCGTGGAACAAGAAGCTGGGCAGTTTCACCGCCACACTCGACGGCGACAGCCTCGATGCCAGCCTGCTGCGTCTCAACGAGCTGGGCTTTCTGGCCGACGACGATCCGCGCTTCGCGGGGACGGTGCGGGCCATCGGCCGCGACCTGCGGCGCGGCGATTTCATCTTTCGCTACGTCGAGGCCGACGACTTCGGCCCGCCGGAGAACGCGTTCTTGGTCTGCACCTTCTGGTACATCAACGCGCTCTGCGCCCTGGGGCAGCGCGACGAGGCACGCGCGTTGTTCGAGAACGTCCTTGCCTGCCGCAATCGACACGGCCTGCTCGCCGAGCACATCGATCCGAAGACGCGGGAGCAGTGGGGGAACTTCGTACAGACCTACAGCATGGTGGGGCTGATCGGCGCGGCGATCCGGCTGTCAGTCAGGTGGGATCAGGCGTTTTAACCACGTCCTTCAGGACGCGTGTCTTAGCCGAGCCGGGGCTTTAGCCCACGGATAAAAACGTTGCCGACCTGCAGCATTAGTCCGGGCGCCCTCCCAGCAACGCCAACGCCACGCCGTTCGTCCACCCGAACCCATCCTGCGTCGGGTACTCGCCGCCGCCGGCGCGCCGGCGCAGGTCGATCACATCGTACTTCTCGGTCATCTTCCCCGTCGATCGATAGGTGCGCTCGTTGAGCGCGAGCCAGCGGTCGCGGGCTTTGTCAGCGAGGTCGCCGCGGCCGTAACGCCGTACCCCCTCGATCGTCAGCCACTCGAGCGGCGGCCAGCCGTTGGGCGCGTCCCACTGTTGCCCAGATGCGATGAGCGTCGTGACGAACCCGCCCGGCTTCAAGAACTCCGATTCGAGACGCGCGGCGACGCGCTTCCCTTGGACATCGTCGGCCAGCCCAAAGTACAGCACGTACGCCGCCGCCAGGCTGGGGCGATCCAGCACGCGTTCACCGCTGCGCCAGCGGACGTCGTAAAAGAATCCCCTCGTGACGTCCCACGCGATGTTGACCAATGCCTGGCGCCGCACGGCGGCGGCTTTCGAGAACTGCGCGGCCACCGCCGAGTCCCCCGGCTGGTGGCGGAAGGCCCGGAGCGCAGCGATCGTGCGCTCCGTATGATAGAGAAGGCTGTTCAAGTCGATCGGAAGCAGATCCGTCGTCTCGAGTGTCCGCAAATCCTTGGGATCCCGCATCCAGCGACTCGAAAAGTCCCAGCCGCTTTCCGCGGTCGCTTTGGCATTTCGATAGAACCCTTCCCGCAGCGAGTCGGGCAAGTTCTGCGCGACCTCGTAGTCGGGGCGGTACGCCTCCGGCCTCGGCTCGGCGAGGTCGTCCCAGTAACGATTCAGCACGGGCCCGTCGGGGAGCCGGACCACGCGGCGATAGACCTGCGCCGGGGCGAGGCGGTCGGCGCCCTCCATCCAGAACTTGTATTCCGCCTCGAGCGCATCGAGGTAGCGCAGCGCTTGGGTCGTGTCGGTCGCCTGCGCGTATAGCCCGACCATGGCGCCGAAGAACGGCGGCTGGCTGCGGCTCAGATAGTACGTGCGGTTGCCGTTGGGAATGTGTCCGACGGTCTGGATCAGGTAGGCGAAGTTGTCCAGCATGTCGCGCACGAGGTCGGTGCGGCCACTCCGTACCAGGCCGAGCATCGTGAAATACGAATCCCAGTAGTACACCTCGCGGAAGCGCCCTCCCGGGACGACGTACGGATGCGGCAGCGGAATCAACGACGAGTGCGCGTCGGCGCTGTCGGGCGCGCGGGTCAGCACCGGCCAGAGCGCCGCGATGTGCTGGGCCATCGTTTGCGACCGATCGGTATGGAACCCTTCGGCGATCGGGCGCGGCAGCGCGAAATGCTCCTCCACGAAGGCCTTCAGGTTGTTGCCGTCGAAGTGCTGCGCGATCTCCGCCGGATCCATCAGGGGCCGGGCATCGACGAAGGTCTTCGAGTCCGGGAAGATCCCCGACATCTGGATCTGATGAAACAGCGGGCCGAGGTCGCGAGCGGGGTTGTAGCCGGACGGCCGGGCGGCCGGAGGGCCGGACGGCCCGCAGGCCAGCGCCAGGACGACGACGCCCCACGCCCCACGTCCCACGCCCTTCTTCATCATCTGAACACGATCCACAGCACGCCGATGATGGCCACGAGCAGCACCGACAGCCCGATCTCGAACTTCCGGTCACGCGCGCTCTCACCTACCAGCACAGCCGCGCCCGGCGCCGCTCTGACGTAGGTGAGACCGTCGGTCTTCTCGGCACCGGGCGCCGGCGTCGTCATGCTCACGACGAAGAGCACGGCGGTGCAGATCACGAACAGCAACACGGCGTAGTGGAGGAAATTGATCGTCGCGATCCAGTGCCAGAGCGTCCCCGGTTCGAGACCGCCGCCGGACGCCTTGTTGTACAGCTCGAGGATGAGCCGCAGCACGCCGAGCACGAGTCCTGTGACGAGAGACGACATCGCGCCAGTGCCGTTCAGACGGCGGTAGAAGAGGCCGAAGAGGAAGCAGGCGGCGATCGGCGGCGCGATGTACGCCTGTACGCTCTGCAAATAGATGTAGATCTGTGACGAGACGAACTTCATCAACGGAATCCATGCCAGTCCGAGGAACACCATGCGGGACGCATCTTCTTGTAGACATCCCAGGTCAACAGCGTCGAGCACGCGTTGAACGCGGAGGCCAGGGAGCTCATCAGTGCCGCGAGCATTCCCGCGAGCACCAGCCCCTTGATGCCGTCCGGCAGCAGTCGCGTCACCAGCGTGGGATACGCGGAGTCAGGGTTTTGGCTGACGTCCGAGAACAGCGCCATCGCGACGATGCCCGGGAGCACGAAGATGAAGACGGGGAGAATCTTCAGGTAACCGGCGAAGATCGTCCCGGTGCGCGCTTCCTTGATGTTCTTCGCGGCGAGCACGCGTTGCACGATGTGTTGATCGGTACACCAATACCATATCCCGAGAATCGGGGCGCCGAAAATGACTCCGGTCCATGGAAAGTCCGGATGACTCGACGGTTTCCACATGGAGAAGAAGCCCGCGGGGACCTTGGCCTCGAGCCCGGCGAGCCCGCCGACGCGCGACAGCCCGATCGCCATGAGCGTGATGGAGCCGAGTATCAGCACGATGGCCTGCAGCACCTCGGTGTAGACCACGGCGCGCAGGCCGCCGAAGATCGTGTACAGCCCGGTAATGACGATGAGGACGATGGCCGCCGTGTAGAAATCCCACCCGGTGACCGCGCGAATCACGACGCCGCCCGCATACAGCGTCACGCTGATCTTCGTCAGGACGTACCCGACGACCGACACCCAGGTGAAATACGACCGCGCCGCCGAGTTGTACCGTTTTTCCAGGAACTCCGGCATCACGAACAGCCAGCCAAGCAGCAGCAGGATGAGACAGGCGAGCCACTCGAAGTGGCCGACGGCGAGACCGCTGCCGGCGCCGGTGCCCGCCAGCCCCACGAGGTGCTCGCTGCCGATGTTGGAGGCGAACAGGCTCGCGCCGACCGCAAACCACGCGACGTCGCGGCCTGCGAGGAAGTAGTCGGAACTGACGGCCTTCTCTCGGCGCGCGGCCCACCACGCGATGCCGAATAGGATGAGGAAGTAGCCCGCGATGAACATCAGGTCGAAGGGGTGGAGATTGCTCATTGGGTCGGCCTTCTCGCGTTGAGGAGATATTGAACAGCGAGGTCCGTGAGACTCCACAACTGCACGTCCGAGCCGGTGCCGTAGCGGACGGGGCGAAGGGCACCGCCCGAAACCTCGTAGCTCCACAGCTCGGCATGACGGAAGCCGGACTGCTCCACGGCCTTTAAGACGGCGTCGAGAATAGGCGTGGAAGAACCGCGTCGAGCAAGAGACACGAGCAGTGTGTTCACTTCGCGCCCCCACACCACGCGGGGTGAATGATAGAGATCGTGCTCGAACATCTGCCAAACGGCGGGGGTCGCGTAGGCGTCGTTGGCGGCCAGAGGCCCCAACCCGTTCACGAACAAGCCGACCGGATAGGGCAGCGTGAAGGGCCGCAGCACCAGCGCCTCGCGCTCGGGGCTCAGGTTCTCGAGCAGCAGCCACATCGCGGGGTCGGTGCTCATCACGGGGATCGGCCGGCCCGCGCTGTCGAGCGAGACCGCGAGGAAGCGCAGCGTGTCCGCGGGGAATCCGCTGCGGATCAGCGCCTGTTCCCAGTACAGCCGCTCGACGGCGGGAAGCGACGCGAGCTTGGCGTGGATCCGCGCCTCGACCTCGGCCGGCGCCAGCGCGACCTCGAAGTGCCGCGCCGTCCCGCTCCACGCTTGTGCCGCGGTAGCGGCGTCTGCTTCTCCGGTCACACCTTCGAGCCCGAGGGCGCGCAGCGTGCTGTCGATCGCGGCGATGCCCCGCAGGGCCGCCGGCACCCACACGACGTTCACGTCGAACGCGAAGCGGCCCCCGGCGTAGCCGACGCGGCTGTCGCGCCAACTGCCGGGATGCCACCAGCCGTCGTCGTCGCGGTGGAAGCTCACGAGGTTCGTCGCGACCGGCTCGCGCGCGTAGGGCGCCGTTTGCCGGAGGACGAAGTTGAGGTTCTTGACGAGGGCCTCGCGCCAGCGGGCGAGGAACGCACGCTTGCGGGCGTCCGGGACGGCGCGGTTGGCGAGGTAGCGCGCGGCGACGACCGGCAGCTGGAAGTCGTCGTCCACCATGAAGTAGTTCTCGCGCACCGCTTGGAGATCGCGCAGGATCGCCGGGTCGGGCTGCTTCAGGTAGCGCGCCGCATTCTCGCGGATCGCCTGGCCGCCGAGGGCTTCTTCGTGACTCACCTCGCCGTCGGGATTGAGCTTCGCGAGCGCCGCGGCGATGACGTGCTCGTCCATCGTGTCGGACCAGATCGGGGCCATCAGGAGCGCGGTCATCAACATGTCGCGCCCGAAGTAGGTGGCGTAGTTCGGCAGGCCCGCCATCAGTTTTTCGCGCGAGCTGAGCAGCTCGAAGCCACGGATCTCGCGTTCGATGCGGGGAGACTGCGCCGAATCGGCGAAACGGAGAAACGCCGGGTTGAAAATCTCCTGGCGCGTGAGCGGGTGCAGCGCCGGCCCGTCGGTCGCGATTTCGACGCGGAGCTCGACGGGCTCGGCACCGAGCGGTCGGATTGTGACGACGCGCTGGGCGAGGGTGGCGCGCGAGCGGCGCGGGTCGCCGCTCAGCGTCAGCCACAGGCGACTCTTGCCGTCGAGACTGGGCTGGCTCGCGCGGATCGTCCAGCGCGTCGCCGTGCGCGCCACCGAGAGGCTCGGTGTCAGTCGCACCGTGTACCGCGTCCCGAGCCGCTGCGCCAGCTGGCGCATTTCCGGCACGACGAAGGGGGGCGCGTCGAGCGAGTCATGCACGCGGCCCGCGTACCCGAAAT
>WNFK01180077.1_pt2 | contig 41725 bp, 52 predicted proteins | sample 5400281 | NCBI WGS metagenome assembly WNFK01 (sample SAMN13153350, study PRJNA577476) | soil metagenome | isolation source: 20 cm soil on Douglas fir-dominated hillslope | place: USA:California | collected 2013-09-17
GCCCCGAACGCTTCCATCTCGACGTCGGCCTTGTCCGTCTCGACCTCGGCCAGGATGTCGCCGCCCTGGATCCGGTCCCCTTCCTTCTTGAGCCACTTGATGATCTTTCCGCTCTCCATCGCGTCGGAGAGCTTGGGCATGACGACCTTCGTGACGGCCATGGCTCAGTGCCCGTTCACGTTGCAGACGCGGCGAATGGCGGCGACGATCCGCTCCTTCGACGGCGTCTTCAGCCGCTCGAGGTTGCGCGCGTAGGGCATGGGGGCGTTGGCGCCGGTCACCCGCTCCACGGGCGCGTCGAGGTCGTCGAACGCCTGCTCGGTGACCGACGCGACGATCTCCGAGCCCATCCCGGCGAAGCCGGCGCCGGCCTCCACGACGACGACCCGGTGAGTCTTGCGCACCGAGCCGATGATCGTCTCGGTGTCCATGGGACGAAGCGTGCGCGGATCGACGAGCTCGACGGAGATGCCCTCCTTCGCCAGCTCCTCCGCCGCCTCCATCGCCCGGTACATCATGCCCATGTAGGCGATCACGGTGACGTCCGTCCCCTCGCGCCGCACGATCGCCTTGCCGAGCGGGATGAGAAACTCGGGATCTTCCGGCACCTCGCCCTTCACGGCGTAGAGCGTCTCGGACTCGATGAAGATGACCGGGTTGTCGTCGCGGATCGACGACTTGAGCAGCCCCTTGGCGTCCATCGGCGTCGTCGGCCGCACCACCTTGAGCCCCGGCACGTGATAGAAATACGTCTCCATCGACTGCGAGTGCTGCGCCGCCAGCTGCGCCGCCGGCCCGCCCGGGCCGCGGATGACGATGGGCACGTTGAACTGGCCGCCCGACATGTAATACATCTTGGCCGCCGAGTTGACGATCTGATCGAGCGCGAGGAGCGCGAAGTTGAAGGTCATCATCTCGATGACCGGACGCAGCCCCACCATCGCCGCGCCGATCCCCACGCCCGTGAAGCCCGACTCGGCGATCGGCGTGTCCACGACCCGCTGCGGGCCGAATTCCTTCAGGAGCCCCTGCGTCACCTTGTAGGCGCCCTCGTAGAGGCCGACCTCCTCGCCGATCACGAACACGCGCGGATCGCGCTGCATCTCCTCGCGCAGCGCCAGGTTCAGGGCTTCGCGATACGTCATCACCGCCATCTCACGACTCCTTGTAGATGTCGGTGAAGAGCGATTCGCCCGGCGGCTCCGGCGAGGCGTCGGCGAACGCGACGGCCTCGTCGACGCGGTCGTTGACGTCCTTTTCGATCGCCCGCACGTCGGCCTCGGAGAGCACCTCCGCCGCCAGGAGCTTCTCGCGGAACAGCACGATCGGATCCCGCAGCTTCTCGCGCTCGACCTCGTCCTTGGTCCGGTAGACCGCGCCGGCCGGATCGCGCATGGAGTGCCCGCGGTACCGGTAGGTATCGGCCTCGAGGAGCGAAGGCGTCTTCTGCTGCCGCGCCCGGGTGACCGCGCGGGCGACCGCCTCGCGGACCGCCAGCACGTCCATACCGTCCACGCGCTCGGCCGGGATGCCGTAGGTCTGGCCGAACTTCCAGATCTCGGTCTGCGCCAGCGCGCGCTCGACCGACGTGCCCATGGCGTAGCGATTGTTCTCGCAGAGGAAGATCACCGGCAGCTTCCAGAGGGCCGCCAGGTTCATCGACTCGTGAAATTCCCCTTCCGGCACGGCGCCGTCGCCGAAGTAGCAGACGACGACCTGGTCGCCCCCCTGGTACTTGACGGCGAAGCCGACGCCCGCCGCGATCGGCAGGTGCGCGCCGACGATCGCGTGGCCGCCGAGGAAGTTCACGCTCTTGTCGAAGAGGTGCATCGAGCCGCCCTTACCCCCGGAGAGCCCGTCGCGCCGGCCGTAGAGCTCGGCCATGGTCCGCCTCGGGTCCGCGCCCTTGGCCAGGCAGTGGCCGTGCTCGCGATAGGCGGAGATCGCGTAGTCGTCCGGACGGAGCGCGGAGGTGGCGCCGACCGCCACCGCCTCCTCGCCGATGTAGAGATGGAGAAACCCGCCGATCTTCCCGAGGGTGTACGCCTCCGCGGCCTTCTCCTCGAAGCGGCGAATGAGGAGCATGTCGGTTAAGAGCTGCCGGGCGAGGGCCGCGTCGACGCTCGGCGCCGGCGCCGCTCCGCCTCGTGTTGGTGTCTTGGCCATGACCTCTCCTGCTACCAGCGCATGATGCTCAGATCGTCCACCGAAAGCCGCCGGCGGATGCGGAAGATTGCCACGATGATCGCGAGGCCGACGGCCACCTCGGCCGCCGCCACCGCCATCACGAAGAAGACGACCGCCTGGCCGTCGAGATTCCCGTACCGCTGCCCGAAGGCGACCAGCGCGAGGTTCGACGCGTTCAGCATCAGCTCGATCGACATGAAGATGACGAGCGGGTTGCGGCGGATGACAACGCCCACGACACCGATCGTGAACAGCACGGCCGACAGCGTGACGTAGAAACTCTCAGGCACCATCTCTATCCATCATAGGCCATGGGCCCAGGACGGCCGGCATGCCCCCTGGCCGGCCGGCTCACGCGCGGCGCCGGGCCAGCAGGAGCACGCCGACCATGGCCGCCAGCAGGAGGACCGACGTCAGCTCGAAGGGGAACAGGTAGCTCGTGAAGAGCAGCCGGCCGAGGGCCGGGACGCTGCCGCTCGGCCCGCCCGCGGTCGGGGCGCCGCGCAGCCGCCCGACGATGACGAACACCAGCAGGAGGAGCAGGAGCGCGCCGACCGGCAGCGCGAGCAGGCGCGCCGCGCGCCGCGGGTCGGGGCCGGTCTCCTCCTTGCCGGGGATCAGCACCATGATCGCGAAAACGAAGAGCACCATGATCGCCCCGGCGTAGACGATCACCTGCGCCGCGGCGAGGAACTCGGCGCCGAGCATCAGGTAGAGCGCGGCGATCGACCCGAGATTGACGACCAGGAACAGGGCGCCGTGGATCGCGTTCGTCCTCAAGATCAAACCGAGCGCCGAGCCGGTGGCGATCAGCGCCACGATGAAGAACGCCGCGTAGGCCATCACGGCTTCCGATTCGGCGGCAGCGGAATGGGCGAGCGCGGACGGCCGTCGGCGTGCGCGGGCTCGAGCGACAGCAGCATCTCCTTCGTGTAGATCATCCCCCCGCGGCTGTAGGAGGAGAACTCCAGGATCCCCGTGTCCATGCGGATCGCGTCCTCCGGACACGCCTCCACGCAGTAGCCGCAGAACACGCACTTGCCCAGATCGATGTCGAAGCGGCGCGGGACCTTCTCGATCTCGGGGTTCGGATGCTCGTCGGCGACGATATAGATGCAGTGCGCGGGACAGACCGTCTCGCACATCATGCAGGCCACGCAGCGTGGCGAGCCGTCCTCGCGCCGCACCAGCCGATGGAGCGAGCGCAGGCGCGGCGAGTACGGCCGCCGCTCCTCCGGGTACTGGATGGTGACGGCGCCGCGCGCGCCCGTCCGCCGCCCCAAGGCGCGGGCGGTGTGGCGACCCATGTTGCGGAAGAAGTGCGCGGCGGTGAGCCCGAGCCCGGCGAGCACGTCGAGCACGTAGAACCGCTGGCGCAGGCTCATGGGCGCGCGGGTCATCGATGACTCCAGGCGACGAGGACCAGACCCGTCAGCACGATGTTGGCGATCGAGAGCGGGAAGAGCCCGAGCCAGCCCAGGCGCATCGCCTGGTCGTAGCGAAAGCGGGGCAGCGTCCAGCGGATGAGCATCATGAAGAAGATCATGACGCACACCTTGACCACGAACGCGCCCACCTGGAGCAGGACGACCACCAGGTGCGGAAGCGGCCACGCCCATCCCCACGGGAGCCGGACACCCTCGGCGCCCAGGTACGGGATCTGCCAGCCGCCGAGGAAGAGCGACGTCGTCATACCGGCGATGACGACCGTCTCGAGAAAATCGGCCATCGCGAACATGCCGAACTTCATGCCGCTGTACTCGACGAAGTAGCCGATGATCTCCGACTCGCCCTCGGGCGTGTCGAACGGGATGCGCTTGGTCGCGGCGATGCCGGCGGTGAGGAACAGGACGAACGCGAGCGGCTGCGTGACGATGCCCCACGCCGGCAGCCATCCGCCCAGGAAGTACTGCCCCTGGCCCCGGACGATGTCCTGCATGTTCAGCGAGCCGTAGATCATGATGACGCCCATGATCGAGGTGCCGATGGCGATCTCGGCCGAGATCATCAGCGCGGCGGCGCGCTGGCCGCCGAGGAGCGCGTAGTTATTCGCGGACGACCAGCCCGCCATCATCACGCCGTAGACGCCGAGCGAGAGCATCCCGAAGACGTAGAGGATCCCGACGTTGAGGGTCACCGCCTGCAGCGGGATGTCGCGGCCGGCCAGGCGCAGCGTGTCGCCGAAGGGAATCGACGCGAACGCGACGAGGGCGAAGAACACCGACACGAACGGCGCGAGCGGGAACAGGATCCGGTCGGCGCGCGCCGGCCGGAAGTCCTCCTTGGTGAGCATCTTGATCGCGTCCGCCAGCGGATGGAAGAGGCCGATCAGCCGGAACCCGAAGATCGAGGCGCGGTTCGCGCCGATCCGGTCCTGCATGATCGCCGACTGCTTGCGCTCGACCCACGTCATGAGGCCGCCCAGGTTCAGGACGAACAGCATGACGAACGCCACGCGCCCGAACGCGATGCCGAGGTCGGCGATCATGAGCGCGCCGGGGCGTCTCGGGTGAGCACGCGCCCGGTGTCGCCGATCGATTGATAGCTGAGGCCTGCGAAGGCGGGCACGGCACCGGTGAGCTGGCGGAACCAGTGCTCCGCCCGGGTCGCGGTCGAGGTTTCGCCGAGCGCGGCCAGGATCCGGCCGAGCATCTCCCACTCGGCCAGCGCCTGGCCGAGCGGCTCGACGGCGAGGCGGAACCGCTGGACGCGGCCCTCGAAATTCGTGTACGTCCCGTCGCGCTCGACCCACGCCGCCGCCGGAAGCACCCAGTGGGCCCGCGCGCTCGTCCGGTTGGCGTTGGCGCCCGTGAAGATCAGGGTCTCGACGGTGCGCAGCGCCTCGAGCACCTCCGCCTCGGGCCAGGCGCTCGCCAGGAGGTCGTGGCCGAAGACCCAGAGACACTTGAGCCGCCGCCCGCGCGCGGCGGCGACCACCGCGCGGGCGTCGCCGCCCAGGCCCACCAGCTCGGCACCGAGCGCGTTCGGGCTCTTGTCGGCGCGGATCAGGAAGCTGTCCTCGTCGCCGGGATCGCGCGGCGGCACGTCGAACCCGACCTGCCGGATCGCGCGGGCGTCCAGCACCCGGCGGAGCGCCATCAGGTCCTCGTTGGCCATCTTCGGCGACGCGATCACGCCGATCTCGTCCGCCGGCCATCGCCGGAGCGCGGCCGCGACCGCCGCGATCGCCTCGTCCCACGTCGCCGCGGTCGTCGTCTCGCCGTCGCGGCGCGTCGGCACCAGCAACCGGTCCGCCGCATCGACCGGGGCGAAGCCGTAGCGCCCCGCGTCGCAGAGCCACCAGCGATTGACGTCGGCGTTGAAGCGGGGCTTGAGCCGCGCGACCCGCCGTCCCTCGGCGTGGTGCGGCCGGCGCCGATTGACGTGGACCTCGATGTTGCAGCCCCGCGCGCATCCGGGGCACACGCTCTTGGCGCTCTCGAGGTACCACACGCGCACCTGGAACCGGAAGTCGCGGTCGGTCAGGGCGCCGACCGGACAGATGTCGACCACGTTGCCGGAGTACTTGTTGTCGAGCTCCGTGCCCGGGAAGAGCCCGATCTCCGAGTGGTCGCCGCGCGAGAAGATGCCGAGCTCGCCGGTGTGCGTGATCTCGTCGCAGAAGCGCACGCAGCGCGAGCAGAGGATGCACCGCTCGGCGTCCAGCATGACGTGCGGCCCGAGCGGCACCGCCTTGGGCTTGTGCACCTTCTCGTCCGTCATCCGCGGGTCGTAGAGGCCGTGCTGCATGTAATAGATCTGCAGCCAGCATTCGCCGGCCTGATCGCACACCGGGCAGTCGAGCGGATGGTTGATCAGGTGGAACTCCATGATCGACTTCCGCGTCTCGCGCACCCGGTCGGTCTCCGTCGAGACGACCATGCCGTCCGCGGCGAGCGTGTTGCACGCGATGGTGGGCCGCGGCGTCTTCTCGATGTCGACCATGCACAGGCGGCACTGGCCCGCGATCGAGAGCCCGGGGTGATAGCAGTAGTGCGGCACCTCGACGCCGGCATGGCGGGCCGCCTCGATGAGGTTGGTCCCGGCCGGAACCTCGATCTCCTTGCCGTTGACGGTGAGCCTGGGCATGGCTACTTGGGCACCAGCGCCTCGAACTCGCCGCGAAACTTCTCGATGTAGGAGATGTACGGGCCCACCGCACCGTCGTAGAAGGCGCAGATCGTCGTGCCGGCGCCGCGCTTGGCGACGTCGAGGATCGTGTCGAGATCCTCCTTGCGGCCCCGGCGCTCGACGATCCGGCGGGTCATCTTGTAGATCCACCCCGTCGACTCCCGGCACGGCGTGCACTGGCCGCAGCTCTCGTGGGCGTAGAAGCGCGCGACCACCATGAGCGCCTCCGGGATCGATACCGTCTCGTCCATCACGATGACGCCTGCCGAGCCGGCCATGGTGCCGGCGTTCCGGAGCCCGTCGACGTCCATCGTGACGTCGATCTCGTCCGCGGTCAGGATGGCGGCCGACGACCCGCCCGGCACGACGGCCTTCAGCTTGCCGTTGCCGGTGACGCCGCCGGCCAGGTCGTAGATCAGCTGTCGCAGCGTGATCGACACCGACGTCTCGTACACGGCCGGCCGCGCGACGCGCCCCGAGACCGAGTACATCCGGGTGCCGCCCTGGGTCTTGGTGCCGAGCCCGGCGAACCACTCGGCGCCGCGGTTGATGATGTGCGGCACCTGGCAGATCGTCTCGACGTTGTTCACGATGGTGGGCGCGCCGAACGCGCCCTTGATCGCCGGGAACGGCGGCTTGAGCTTCGGCCAGCCCTTCTTGCCCTCGAGGGACGAGATGAGGCCGGTCTCCTCGCCGCAGATGTACGCGCCCGCTCCCCGATGCACGACGATGTCGAAGCCGTTGCCCAGGTACCGCGCCTCGTACGCCTCGCGCACCGCCGCGGCGAACCGGCGCCAGGGCTCGACGTACTCGCCGCGGACGTAGACGAACCCGGTCGCCGAGCGGATGGCGCGCGCCGCGATGAGCATGCCCTCGATGAGCGCGTGCGGGTCGCGCTCGAGCAGGTAGCGGTCCTTGAAGGTCCCCGGCTCGCCCTCGTCGGCGTTGATCACCAGATAGACAGGCCCGGGGTGGTTCTTCGGGATGAACGACCACTTGGTGCCCGTCGGAAACCCGGCGCCCCCGAGCCCGCGGAGATTCGAGCGCTTGACCTCGTCCAGGATCGCGGTGGGCTCCATCGCCTGCGCCTTGGCCCAGGCCTGGTAGCCGCCCGTCTCGCGATAGACGCCCAGCGTGTGCGAGTCGGACCGCGCGAAGTTCCGCGTGAGGATCGCCTCGCCGCTCATGCCAGGCCCCCGAGGATCTGATCGACCTTCGCCGGCGTCAGGTCGAGCTCGTAGCGATCGTCGACCTGCATCATCGGCGCCGCCTCGCACGCGCAGAGGCACTCGACCGAGAGCAGCGTCACGCGGCCGTCGGCGGTCGTCTCGCCCGGCTCGACGCCGAGCCGCGTTTTCAGGTAAGCGATGATCGCGGGCGCGCCCGCCAGATGGCAAGAGAGGTTGTGGCACACCGAGACGACGTGGCGCCCGGGCCGCTCCCGAAAGTAGAGCGTGTAGAACGTGACGACCTCGTGCACGTGGGCCGGCGAGAGGTTGAAGAGCCCGGCGACGTACTCCTCGGTCTCGAGCGAGATGTGACCGAACGCCTCCTGCGCCAGGTGCAGCGCCGGCAGGAGGGCGCCCTGCGGGTCGGGATAGAGGGCCTGCAGGCGATGGACCTCGGCCAGCTGAGCCTCCGAGAAGGTCGGCGCGGCCGGGGCGTCGTCGCGACCCTTCACCGGTCGAGCTCCCCGCCGATCATGTTGACCGAGCCGAACGTCGGGACGAGGTCCGCCACCATCTCGCCCTTGATCATCCGGTGCAGCGCCGCCACCGGCGGCAGGCACGGCGGCCGGCACCGGACGCGATAGGGCCGGTCGGAGCCGTCGGAGACGACGTAGAATCCGAGCTCGCCGTTGGCGCCCTCCACCGGGAAGTACGCCTCGCCCGGCGGGGGCTGGATGCCGTAACCCTCCATGATCAGCATGAAGTGGTTCATCAGCCCCTCGATCGAGCCGTAGGCGGTCTCCTTCGGCGGCAGGACGACGCGCTTGTCCGCCACGTTGACGCGGCGGAGCGCCGCTCGCTGCTGGCCCTCGAGATTCGGCGAGAGCGTGAGCGGCACGAGCAGGAGCCCCTCGGTCTTGCCCTGCTTGCCCCGGTCGACGTAGCTGGCCGGATCGATGGGCCGTCCGGCAAAGTCCACGTTGATCGGGCCCGCCGGGATGGCGGCCAGCGCCTGCTCGACGATGCGCATCGACTGCTCCATCTCGGCCATGCGCACGAGGTAGCGCGCGTAGTTGTCACCCTCCGGCTGCGTGGGGATCTCGAACTGCAGGCGATCGTAGACGTAGTACGGCTGCGCGCGGCGGACGTCGTAGGGGACGCCCACGGCCCGCAGCAGCGGCCCGGTGATCGCGTAGCCGATCGTCTCCTCGCGCGAGAGCGCGCCGACGCCCACCATGCGGTCCATGAAGATGCGGTTGCCGGTCAGGAGCCGGTGCACCTCGCCGAGGACCTCGCGCGTCTCCTTGAACGCGCGGACCACCTTGTCGCCGAACCCGGCGGGCAGATCGGCCTTGACGCCGCCCACCCGGCCGTACGAGATCGTCAGCCTGGCCCCGGTGACGTCCTCCACCAGCTCCCACAGGAACTCGCGGGCCTTGATCATGTAGAGGAAGACCGTGAAGGCGCCGAGCTCCATGGCCGAGGCGCCCACGCAGGTGAGGTGGTCGCAGATCCGCGAGATCTCCGACATGATGACGCGGATGTACTTGCACCGCTCGGTGATGTCCACGCCCAGGAGCTTCTCCACCGCGGACGCGTAGCCAAAGTTGTTGATGAGCGGCGACACGTAGTTGAGCCGGTCGGTGAAGGGGATCGCGTTGTTCCAGCCGCCCTGCTCGCAGTCCTTCTCGAACGCCCGGTGCAGATACCCGATCTCGACGTCGGCGGCCACGATGATCTCGCCGTCGAGCTCGGTCGCGATCCGGATGATCCCGTGCATGGCGGGATGAGCGGGGCCGATGCCGATGTGGACGTTCTGGGGACCGCTACCGGTGCCGCTCCCCTCGCCGAGCATGAACTCGCGCCGCGTCGTCGCCGCCATCGCGCCGCCTAGCTTGCCGGCCCGATCAGCGGCTGGCGACGGTTGATCGGATAGTCCTTCCGCAGCGGATGGCCCACGAACTCCTCGTACATGAGGAGCCGACGCGGATCCGGGTGCCCCTCGAAGCGCACCCCGAACATGTCCCACACCTCGCGCTCGAGCCAGTTGGCGATGGGCCAGAGCGCCACGGCGCTCGGGACGTGGGCGTCGTCCTCGTCCACGCGCACCTTCAGCCGGAGCCGATGGGTGTGGGCAATCGAAAAGAGATGGTAGACGACCTCGAAGCGCGGGCCGTCCTCTCGGCCTGGGAACTTCACGTAGTCGACGGCGGTCAAGTCCATGAGGACGTCGAACGCCAGCGCCGCGTCGTCGCGGCAGTGCGCCAGCACGGCCAGGAGCGCGTCGCGCGCCACGACGACGGTCAGGTCCCCCCGATGCTCGTGCGTCTCGACGATGGCGTCGCCGAACCGGCGCTGGAGCTCGGCGAGGATCGTCACGCGCTCAGTACCTCTGCGCCTGGACGGCGATCTTGTCCTGGAGCTTCATGAGCCCGTCGATGACCGACTCGGGACGAGGCGGACAGCCGGGAATGTAGACGTCGACCGGGATGATCGTGTCGATCCCCTGCACGGTGGCGTAGTTGTCGTAGAAGCCGCCCGTGCACGTGCAGACGCCGAAGGCGACGACCCACTTCGGCTCGGTCATCTGGTCGTAGATGCGCTTGAGCACCGGCGCCATCTTGTGGCTGATCGTGCCGACGACGAAGAGCACGTCGGCCTGCCGGGGCGAGAAGCGCGGCAGCCCGGCGCCGAACCGATCGACGTCGTAGTGCGAGCACGCCGTCGCCATGTACTCCATCCCGCAGCACGCCGTCACGAACGGATACTGGAAGATCGAGTATTTCCGCGCCCAGCCGATGGCCTCGTCGAGCTTCGACGTGAAGAAGCTGCCTACTCCCATTCGAGGCCTCCCTTGCGCCAGACGTAGGCGAACCCGAGCATCAGGATGGACAGGAACACGAGCATCTCCACGAAGCCGAACCACCCGAGCTGCCGGAACAGCGCGGCCCACGGCCAGATGAACAGGAGCTCGATGTCGATGATGATGAAAATGATGGCGATCAGGGAGAACTTGATGGCGAAGCGGCCCTCGGTCACCGCGATCGGATCCTTGCCGCACTCGAAGGGCGCGCTCTTCACCGGCGTGAGCCGGCGCGGCGCGATCAGGCTCGGGATGAACAGGAGCGCGCCGGCGACCAGCGCGGCGAACGCGAACACCATGAGGATCGGCGCGTAGGTCATTGGAGCGGCGACCGTGAGGCCGGCTTGGACCGAGGGTGACCTGACACAGATGCGGCGTGGCTCCGATACGCCCGGTCTACCCTGAGGACGTCAGTCATCGCCGCGTGCAGGCCTGTCGCTCGCGGAATCGGACTGGCGCTTGGCGTGATAGGAGCTGCGGACGAGCGGCCCAGACTCCACGTGGCGGAAGCCGAGCTCCCGGCCCATCACCGCCAGCTCGGCGAATTCGTCGGGGTGATAGTACTTCTCGACCGGCAGGTGCTGCGCCGACGGCCGCAGGTACTGGCCGAGCGTCAGGATCTCGACGTCGACCCCGCGCAGGTCGCGCATCGTGGCGGCGAGCTCGTCGCGCGTCTCGCCGAGCCCGAGCATGATTCCCGACTTCGTCGGCAGGGCCGGCGCCACCGTCCGGGCGTGGCGGAAGAGCCCGAGCGTTCGCTCGTAGCGCCCGCCGTGCCGGGCGAGCTTGTAGAGACGCGGGACGGTCTCGGTGTTGTGGTTCAGGACGTTCGGACCGGCCGCGATCACCGTCTCGAGCGAGGCGGTGCTCCCCTGAAAATCGGGAATGAGCACCTCGACCCGGCAGCGGGGTGCCTGGCGGCCCACCGCGCGGACCGTGGCGGCCCAGTGCGCGGCGCCGCCGTCGGCGAGATCGTCACGGTTCACCGACGTGATCACCACGTACTCGAGGCCGAGATCGGCGACGGCGCGGCCGATCCGCTCGGGTTCCTCGCGATCCTCCCAGACCGGCTTGCCGTGCGACACCGCGCAGTAGCCGCAGTGGCGCGTGCACACGTCGCCCAGGATCATGAAGGTCGCGGTGGCCTCTTCCCAGCACTCGCCGATGTTGGGGCAGTGCGCTTCCTCGCACACCGAGTGGAGATTCCACTCGCGGAGGCGGCCCTTGAGGCGCATGTAGTTCGGTCCGCCGGGGGCCCGGACCTTGAGCCACGCGGGCTTTGGACCCGGGAGCGGAAGACTGTCGGGCTGGATCACCGGAAGTGAGTGCAGCATGGGCAGTCGTTCTGTTCGTGCCAACCGGCTCATTATGCCACACGGCCCCGGGTCCGTCGGCCGGGGGCCGTCGCCAACGCCGCGACCCGAATCGACTCGGCGAGCCGTCTCGAAGAGGAGCGAGCAGCGGTCAGGGGCGACGGGCCCGGGCGCTCACCGTGGCCGAGCAGCCGCTCCAGACGCCGTGTGAATTCACGGCGACGACGGCCACATAGTAGAGCTCGCCCGGGTTCAGCCCCGTCAGCTGGACGCTGACCGTCTGATCGGGGCCCGGGCGGGCCGCCGAGGCGCCGACCCTCACGACGGAGCCGCCGGGACAGGGAGAATTCTTGGTGCTGTAATAGACGAGATAGGATATCGCGTCCGTCCGGGGGCTGCCGTCGGCATTCACTGTCGGCGCGGACCAAGAGACTTGCAGGACTCCGCCGCTGGCGCATCCGGCCACGACGAGCGCCACCGCGACGAGCACGACCGTGGACCGGCACCGAAGAGTCATCACTCCCCCGCTCGGCTACCGCTCGTCCCACACGTCCAGCAGCTCGATCTCCTCCGGCGCCACGCCGGAATAATCGGCGAGGCACTTGATGACCGCGCTGATCGGGATGAGATGCAGGTCGGCGTCCGCCGGCAGCGCGACGGGGCAGCCGACGATTTTACCGGTTGTTCGGAGCCTGTACGAAACGAGCACCTCGACGGTCTCCTTTATTCCACGAGGCAGGTGGCGAGCGTGGAGCGCGGCCGGATCTCGATCGTCATGGGTCCTAGCTGACCATTCAAAGACGAGAGACCGATTTGCGGGAAGAAAAACTTTGGTGCCGAAGGGGGGACTCGAACCCCCACGGGTTGCCCCACACGCCCCTCAAACGTGCGCGTCTGCCAGTTCCGCCACTTCGGCGCGTTGCGAGGCGAAAGTATATCGCTATCGTCGTCGGCTGACAATTCGGCCGACGCTCTGGCGGAGCCTCGGGTCGAGCGCGTCGCGAATCCCCTCGCCCAGGAGGTTGTACGACAGGACCGTGACCAGGATCGCGAGGCCCGGGTAGACCGACAGCCACCAGCCGATCTCGATCGCGTCCTTGCCCTCGCTCAGGATGTTGCCCCACGTGGCGTGCGGCGGCTGCACGCCGAGCCCCAGAAACGAGAGCCCCGACTCGGCGAGGATCGCCGCCGGGACCCCGAGCGTGATCGCCACCAGCACCGGGGCGATCGCGTTGGGCAGGATGTGGCGCCAGATGATGCGGAACGCGCTGGCGCCGATCGACTGCGACCACAGGACGAACTCGCGCTCCCGCAGCGACAGGAACTCGGCACGGACGAGGCGCGCCACGCTCATCCAGCCGGTGAGGCCGATGACCGCCATGATGGTCCAGATCGAGGGCCGCAGGAATCCCAGCACCGTCAGCAACAGGAAGAAGCGTGGGAAGACCAGCATCAGATCGACGAGCCGCATCACCATCGCGTCGGTCGTCCCGCCGTGATAGCCGGCCAGCGACCCCAGCGCGATCCCGATCGCCGTCGCGATGCCCACCGACACGAAGCCCACCGCCAGCGACACGCGCGCGCCGTAGAGCATGCGGGAGAGCACGTCGCGCCCGAGCTGATCGGTACCGAGCGGATGGAGGCCGGAGGGCGCGTCGAGAATCTTCTTCACGTCGTACCGATTCGGGTCCATCGGGGCGATGATTGGCGCCAGCAGCGCGAGCACGGCGACGAAGACGACGACGACACCGCCGGCCAGCGCGAGCTGGTTGCGCCGCAGGGCCCGCCAGAAGGACCTCACGCGCTCACCGGCGGCTCCGGCGCGCGGCGACGCGGATTCTCGGATCGACCAGGCTGTAGGTGAGGTCGGCGACGAGGTTGGCGCCCAGGGTGAGCAGGGACACGATGACGAGGTTGCCCATCATCACCGGGTAGTCGCGCTCCCAGACCGCCTGGACCATGAGCTGTCCCATGCCGGGAATGGCGAAGATCGACTCGATGATGACGCTGCCGCCGATCAGGCCGGGTAGCGAGAGTCCCAGGATCGTCACGATGGGGAGGAGCGCGTTGCGCAGCGCGTGCTTGCCGATCACCACGCTCTCGGCGAGGCCCTTGGCCCGCGCGGACTGGATGTAGTCCTGCCGCACCACCTCGAGCATCGACTGCCGCATGTAGCGGGAGAAGCTGGCGAGGCCGCCGAAGGTCGCCACCACGATCGGCAGGATGAGATGACTGAAGAAATCCCACTGCTGCCGCCAGAAGGAGAGGTACTCCCACGTGGGCGACCGGAGACCGGAGATGGGGAGCCACCCGAGCTGGACCCCGAACAGGATCATGAGCATGAGGGCCAGCCAAAAGTCCGGCGTCGCGAAGCCCACGAACACGAACACGGTCGTGATCTTGTCGAACTTCGAGTACTGGCGCGTCGCCGAGACCGCCCCGATCGGAATCGCGAGCGTCACGATGATCATCATCTCGACGAGGTTGAGGAGCAGCGTGATCGGCAGGCGCTCGCGGATCTTCTGCAGCACCGGGCGCGCGTCCGGCGAGAACGAACGGCCGAAATCCAGCTGAACGATCCGCGTCACCCAGTTCCAGTACTGCACGTGCAGGGGCTTGTCGAGCCCCCACTCCTGCCGCAGCCGGTCACGCATTTCCTTGTCGGACTGGGTCGGGATGTCCGCGGACCCCATGTCGGTCGGCTCACCGGGTGCCAGGTGCATCAAGCAGAACGAGATGAGCGTGATGCCGAGCAGGAGCGGGAGCGCGAGAACGAGCCGCCGCAGCGCGTACGGAAGCATGGCGCGCTATTCTAGCCGATATCTACATCTATCCCGCCGTGTAGCGCTGCAAGGGCCTGGGGACGTACCACTCGTTGAAGTTGTAGCGGATGCCGTTCGGCGACGGAGCGATACCGCGGACCCGCGACGAGACCACCGGCAAGGCGTCCCGGAAGTACAGGAAGACGATCGGCTCGTCTTCGGCCAGAATTTCCTGGAACCAGTCGTAGTACTTCTTCCGCTCCGCCTCGATGCAGGAGGCGCGCCCCTTCTCCAGCATCTCGTCGGCCTCGGGGTTCGCGTAGCCGATGCGGTTCAGATCGTCCGGGCCCGTCTTCGACGAATGCCAGACCTCGAACTGGTCGGGATCGAGCCCGATACCCCAGCCGAGGATGATCGCCTCGAACCGCCGCTTCTTGATGTACTCCTTGAGGAACGACGCCCACTCGATCACCTGGATGTCGACCTTGACGCCGAGGTCCTTCAGTGACGCCTGGATGATCTCGGCGACCTTCCGACGCTCGTCGTTGCCCTGGTTGGTTCGCAGCACGAACTCGAACGGCTGGCCGTCCTTGACGAGGATGCCGTCGGCGTTCTTGGTGCGCCATCCGGCGGCGGCGAGGAGCTCGCGGGCCTTCGCCATGTCGTACGGGTACGTCCGCACGTTCGGGTTGTACGCCCAGGTCCCGGGCTTGTACGGCCCCGTCGCCTCGCGGCCGAGTCCCAGGCGCACGCCCTCGATCAGCTCGCGCTTGTTGATGGCGTGAGCGAACGCCTGGCGAACCCGTCTGTCGGCGAACCGCGGATCGCTGAGGTTGAACCCGAGGTACGTGTAGACGTTGTCCTGGTACTGGTACTTGTTGTAGGCCTTGCGGAACGCCGGGAACTCGGCCTGACGCTTGAACTGCAGCGCGGTGAGGCCGGCCGGGCCGGCCGAGTCGATGCCCTGCGCCTTCAGCTCGAGGAAGATGGTCGCCTGGCTCGGGATGATCCTATAGACGATGCGCGAGAGGTACGGCCTCCCCTCGAAGTAATCGGGGTTCGCGACCAGGACGACCTTCTCACCGGGCTTCCACTCCTTGAAGCGGTACGGCCCCGTTCCGATCGGGTCCGACCGGTTCTGGGGGGCCTCCCGCAGACGCCCTTCCTTCACGTAGGTCTCCAGCACGTGGCGCGGCAGGATCCAGGTGGCCCAGCTCTGGAGCGCCTTGGCGTACGGCTTCGCGTAGCGCACGTGCAGGGTGTAGGGGTCGACGGCCTCGACCGTGCTGACCGCGCGAAAGTCCTCGCGGTAGGCGGTCGGCGTCTTGGGATTCATCATCGCCTCGTACGTGAAGACGACGTCATCGGCGGTGAACGGCCGGCCGTCGTGCCAGCGCACGTTCCGGCGAAGCTTGAAGGTGAGGTCCAGACAGTTCCGGCTGAACTCCCAGGACTCGGCGAGCTCGCCGACGATGTTGAGGTCCTTGTCGCGGGTGACGAGGCCGCTGTAGATCAGCGAGCCGACCTCGAACGACGCCGAGTCGGTGAGGACGTTCGGGATCAGGCCCGAGATGTTGCCGGTCAGCGCGTCGATGAAGGTGTCGCCGTACGCCGGCTTGCCGGCCGCCTGACCGGTGGCGCGATCGACGGCGCTGTCCGCCTCGCCGCCGCATCCCCCGAGCGCGAGAACGAGCAGCCATCCGAGATGACGCAGGCCGAGGCGGCTCATGCTCCTCAGCGCGCCGGCGCGGGAGACGCTGGTGTCACTGGAGTCGGCGCGGCCGGCCCCGGCGCGGTCGGCGCGACGGGCGCCGCCGGGGCGGGGGTGCTCGCCGGCGGAGGGGCGGCCTCGCGCACGACCGAGCTGGCCCGCTCGCCGCCCAGAATGGCGAGCGTGAACGACGTGATCGTAAAGACGATCGCGATGCCGGTGGTGATCTTGCCCAGGAGCGTCGGCGTCCCCATCGACCCGAACACCGCCTGGCTGCCGGCGCCGCCGAACGCCGAGCCGATGTCGGCGCCCTTGCCCGACTGCAGCAAGACGATGCCGATGATGCCGAAGCAGGCGAGCACGTGAATGATGGTCAGGGCGATGTACATCCGCTCACTCCTTGGTCGCGGTGCCGATCCGCGCCGCCTTGCGCACGATCCCGATGAAGCTCTGCGCGTTGAGGCTCGCGCCGCCGACCAGGGCGCCGTCGACCTCGGGCTCCGCCAGGAGCACCTCGGCGTTCTCGGCCTTGACGCTGCCACCGTACAGGATGCGAACGGTCTGCGCGATCTCCTTCGACGCCAGCTCGGAGAGCAGGCCGCGGAGATACCCCTGCACCTCGGCGGCCTGGGCCGGCGAGGCGTTGACGCCGGTGCCGATCGCCCATATGGGCTCGTAGGCGAGCACCGTCTTGGCGATCTGGTCGCCGCCGAGCCCGGCAAGGCCGGCGCGCAGCTGGCCCTCGACGGTCGTGAAGGTCAATCCCTGGCGCCGCTCCTCGGCGGTCTCGCCCACGCAGAGGACGGGCGTGAGCCCCTGGGTCAGGAGCGCGCGCAGCTTCAGGTTGATCAGCTCGTCCGACTCGCCGATCTCCTTGCGCCGCTCGGAGTGCCCGACGAGCGTCCAGCGACAGCCGATCTCGGCGAGCATCGGGATCGACACCTCGCCCGTGTGGGCTCCCGCCGGCTCGTGGTGACAGGTCTGCGCGCCGAGCTGGATCGGGCTGCCGCTGAGCACCTCCGACACCAGCGCGAGCGCGGTGAACGGCGGACACACGACCACCTGGACGCCGCGCGGCCGCTTGAGCCCGTCGCGGATGGCGCTGGCGAGCGCGCGCGCCTCGACGAGCGTGCCGTGCATCTTCCAGTTGCCGATGACGAGCGGGGTGCGCATCAACCGCCGTCCGTCAACGCCTCGACGCCGGGGAGCTTGCGCCCCTCGAGGAACTCGAGGAACGCGCCGCCCGCCGTGGAGATGTAGCCGATCCGCTCGGCGACGCCCGCCTGCGTGACCGCGGCGACCGTGTCGCCGCCGCCGATGACGGAGAACACCGGAGCGTCGGCGACGGCGCGCGCGAGCGCGATCGTCCCCGCCGCGAACGGCGGCTTCTCGAAGACGCCCATCGGGCCGTTCCACACGACGGTGCGCGCCGTCTTGAGGGCGCCCGCGAACCGCTCGACCGTGCGGGGCCCGATGTCGAGGCCCATCTGCCCTTCGGGAATCTCGCGCACGCCCACGGTGCGCCCCGCGGCGCTGTCCAGACCGTCCGCCACGACCGCGTCGACCGGCAACACGAGCGCGACGCCCTGACGCCGCGCGGCCTCCAGTGTGCGCCGCGCGGTCTCGACCTGGCCGGTCTCGACGAGGGAGCGGCCGACCGCGTGGCCCATCGCTCTCAGGAACGTGAAGGCCATGCCGCCGCCGATGAGCAGCGCCTCGACCCGGGCGAGCAGGTGCTCGACCAGCGCCAGCTTGTCGGACACCTTGGCGCCGCCGAGGATCGCGACCAGCGGCCGCTCCGGCGCTTCCAGGATGCGGCCGAGCGCCGCGAGCTCCTGCTGGAGCAGGAGACCGGCGGCGGCCGGCTGCAGATGCTTCGTGATCGCGGCGATCGACGCGTGCGCCCGGTGCGCCGCCGCAAACGCGTCGTTCACGTAGCAGTCGGCCAGCTCCGCGAGGGCCCGCGCGAAGCCGTCGTCGTTGGCCTCTTCCTCGGGGTGGAATCTCAAGTTTTCGAGGAGCAGGATCTCCCCCGGCCGGAGCGCGCGGGCTCGCTCGAGCGTCGCGGCCCCCACGCAGTCGGGAGCCAGCTCGACCTTCTGGCCGAGGAGCGCTTCGAGCCGTGCCGCGATGGGGTGGAGCGAGAACTGGGGCGCGACCTTGCCCTGAGGTCGTCCGAGGTGCGACGCGAGGACGACGGCGGCGCCGGCCTTGAGGGCGTACTGGATCGTCGGCACGACGGCGCGCAGCCGCGTGTCGTCGGTGACCCCGCCGTGGTCGAGCGGCGCGTTGAGGTCGGCGCGGATGAACACGCGCCGGTGCGCCAGATCCAGTTGCGCGATCGTCAGCTTCGCCAACTGAGCTGCTTAGAGCGTCTTGCCGATGAACCGGATCAGATCACGTACCCGCGAGGAGTAGCCCCATTCGTTGTCGTACCAGGCCAGCACCTTGACCAGATTCCCCTCGATCGTCGCCGTCGACGGCAGATCGACGATCGACGAGTGCGGATTGCCGTTGAAGTCGGAGGAGACCAGCTCTTCCTCGCACGCCTCCAGGATGCCGGGCGTCTCGAGCTCGGCAACGAGGTCGACCACCGACACGTTGATCGTCGGCACCCGGATGGCGATGCCGTCGAGCTTGCCCTTGAGCTTGGGCAGCACGAGCCCGACCGCCGTCGCGGCGCCGGTGGTCGTCGGAATCATGCTCACGGCGGCGGCGCGGGCGCGGCGCAGGTCCTTGTGCGGGAAGTCGTGGACCGGCTGATCGTTCGTGTACGAGTGGACCGTCGAGGCGAACCCGCGCTTGATCCCGAACCGGTCGTCCAGCACCTTGGCGGTCGTCGCCAGACAGTTGGTCGTGCACGAGGCGTTGGAGATGATCCGGTGACGGGTCGGCTCGTACGTCTGCTCGTTCACGCCGAGCACGATGGTGGCGTCCGGGTCCTTCGCGGGCGCCGTGATGATCACCTTCTTGGCGCCGGCCTGCAGGTGCTTCGAGGCGGTGGCGGTGTCGCGGAAGATGCCGGTGGACTCGACGACCACGTCGACGCCGAGGTCGCGCCAGGGCAAGGTGGCCGGGTCCTTGAGCGCGCAGACCCGGATCTCACGTCCGTCCACGAAGAGCGACTCGCCCTTGGCGATCACCTCCGCGCGGAGCGTGCCGTGGACGGAATCGTGCTTCAGCAGGTGGCCCAGGGTCTTGGCGTCCGCCAGGTCGTTGACGCCGACCACCTCGATGTCCTTCGACTCGAGCGCCGTGCGGAAAAAGACCCGCCCGATCCGACCGAATCCGTTGACGCCGACGCGAATGCTCATGGGCGAGCTCCTATTTGTGGGGACTGTGGGACGTTCGACTGCGACGAATTATACGGCGGGGTGCGGGACGCGGGCAACTGTTAGGACCCCGACGCGCCGGGCCCCGCCCGCGCGCAGCGCCCGCGCGCATTCGCCCAGCGTTGCGCCGGTCGTGAGGACGTCGTCCACCACCAGGACGTGGCGTCCGGCGACGCCCGGCCCGGCCCGGAAGGCGCCGCGCACGTTCGCGCGGCGCTCGGCCGCGGCGAGATCGCTCTGCGGCCGGGTTGCCCGCACGCGTACCAGCCAGCGCGGCCGCGCCGGAACGCCGAGCCGCCGCGCGACTCGCCGAGCGAGGAGCTCGGCCTGATTGAAGCCGCGCTCGCGCTCGCGCTCCCGGGCCAGGGGCACCGGCACGACCGCCTCGATCTGCTCCGAGAGCGTCGCCACGCAGTGCTCAGCGGCGAGGTCGCCGAGCGGTCGGGCCAGCGCGCGCTTGCCGGAGAACTTGAACGCGTGGAGCGCCTCCCGCAGCGCGCCCTCGAAGATCGCCGCCGACCGCGCGTAGTCGTACGGCGGCGGGTCGGCCACGCACGTCGGGCACGGTCGCGCGGGCACGGCCGGCGCGCTCGCGGCGCTCGGGTCGTCGACCGTCATCGCGAGCGGCGGCGCCGCGCCGCAGACGTGGCATCGCGGGCGTCCGAGACGCGTGATCGCGTGCCAGCAGGACCCGCAGAGCGGGTCGCGTCGGTCAGCGCCCAGGGTGGTCTGGCACAGGGGGCAGAGCGCGGGAAAGAGGAGATCGAGCGCGGCCTGGGTGAAGCCCGAGAGCATGGGAGCGGCGACTACGCGCGAACCGGGTGCAGCGTGTTCCAGCGCTGGCACTGGGCGCAGCGGTCCTGCCACAGCGGGCTCAGCGCGCCGCACGCCGCGCATCGGTGCGGCCAGTCGAACGCGTGTCCGAGCTGCAGCGCGCGGCGATACTCCTCGAAGGCCTCGCGCGTCTCTCCGCGCCGCTCGAAGACGGCGCCGAGCAGCGCGTGCACCACCGGCGAGCCGGGCAGGCGCACCTCGACCTTCTCGAACTGGTCGGCGGCCTCGTCCAGCATCTCCAGCTCGAAGAACACGCGGCCGAGCGCCACGGCGAGGGCGAGGTCGTCCGGCGCCCGCTCGACCGCGACCCGGTAGAGCGCGATGATCCGGCTCGGTCGTCCCTCCTGCCGGTACGCGCGCTCGAGGCGCGCGAGCAGCGGAAGCGCGGGCAGATGCTCGGCGGCGCGCTCCCACACGCGGACGGCCTCGCGGTGATCGCCGGTCAGCTCGTACGCATCGCCCAGGGCGAGGGCCGCCGGAAGGAAGAGGCGGTCGGCGCGCGCCGCGCTCTTGAAGTGGCCGAGCGCCCCGCCGGCATTGGCGCGGGCGACGTCGGCGCGGCCGAGCTCGTAATAGATGGTCGCGAGCCACTCGCTCTCCGGCGACCGTTCGGTCGAGCCGATGGCGCCGAAGATGCGCTGCTGGAGATCGAGCGCCTCCCGCCACCGGCTCCCTTCGACCGCGAGGTCGCGGAGGCCGTGGAGCGCGCCCAGGTGGCCACGCCGCGACTGGAGGATCTGGCGATACACCGCCGCGGCGTCGTCGGGGCGACCCAGCCGCCGCGCGTCCTCGGCGCGCTGCAAGAGCTCGGTCGTCGCGGCGTCGTCCGTCACGGGACCCAGCGCCGCGCCGAAGCTCAGCAGACTCTTGAGCGTGATGCCGAGAGACAGGAGCGAACGGAGGGAGACCGGCAACTTCACGGACGCGGTGACTCGCGCGGCGCGCGGGATGGGAGCGCGACGGACCCGGGCACGGCTAGCCCGTGGCCATCCGCTCCTCTTCCTCGATCACCCGCTGGCAGCCGATGCAGTGGCGCGCGAACGGCAGGGCCTCGAGCCGTTTTTCGGAAATCGGCTCGCTGCACCGCTCGCACGCACCGAATCCGCCGTCGTCCAGCTTCTGCAGAGCCGAGACGACGTCGCGCAGCAGCCGACGGTCGCCGTTGCCAAGCTCGAAGAAGAACTCTCTCGTGTACGCCGTGTTCGCCTGGTCGCCGAGGTCCTTGATGGAATCGTCTTCCTGGTCTTTTCCGTAGAGGGCGGTTCGCCCGACCTCTTCGGTCAGCTGTCGTTGCTTCTCTATGAGCTGCTTTTTGAAGTATGCGAGCCGGTCCTTGCGCATCTAGACCTCCTTCCCCACCACCAAGGCGCGCACTCAAGAAACAGACGCTAGCACGCGACCCGAGAGCGCGCAATACCTTCACGCGCCGGGCTCGCGGCGGCGTCATACCCCGTCGAGCGGCAGGGTCGGCGCGTCGCCCCACAGCCGCTCGAGCGCGTAGTACGCGCGGGTGTCCTCGAGAAACACGTGCATGAGGACGTCGCCGTAGTCGAGGAGGACCCAGCCGCTCTCCGCCACACCCTCGGCGTGGCGCGGCTGCACGCCCTCTCCCTTGAGCTCGCTGCGGATCGCGTCGGTGATCGTCTGCAGATGGGTCCGCGATTGGCCGCTGCAGATGAGGAAATAGTCCGTGACACTCGACACGCGCTGGACGTCGAGCACGACCAGGTCGCCCGCACGCTTGTCGAGGGCCACCCGGGCGGCGCGACGCGCCTTCCATTCGGCGGACGGCATCGTCACGCGCCCGCGCCGCGGTAGAGCCGCTTGGTCCGGATGTACGCGGCGACCGCGTCGGGCACCCGGTACGCGATGGAGCGTCCCTCGCGCACCCGCCGCCGGATGTCCGACGCGGAGATGGGCAGCGAGGTCGCGCGAACGACCAGCGGCGACTCGCCGATCTCGTGCACGACTTTCTGCACCGCTGCGCTGTCCGGATCGAATGCGCTCCCGGCCCGCGGCACGGCGACGATCTGCGCGAGCTCGGCGACGCGTCGCGGCGTCCGCCAGGTGAGCAGGTCGAGGAACGTCTCCGACCCGACGATCAGAAACGCCTCGGCGCGGGGCATGCCGAGCGCGGCGAGCGTGTCCACGGTGTACGAGGGACCGGCGCGGCCCAGCTCGACGTCGGAGGCGGCGAACTTCGGATGGCCGGCGACCGCTAGCTCGACCATCGCGTGTCGGTCCGCGGCGGGCGCCAGCTGCGCGTTCGGCTTGTGCGGCGGCTGGGGCGCGGTCACGAAGAGCACGCGGTCGAGCTCGAGCGCATCCGCAACCTCGTCGGCGAGCAGCAGATGCCCGTAGTGGATCGGGTTGAACGACCCGCCGAAAAAGCCAGTCCGGAAGGGCACCTAGTCCCGTACCTGCCCGTCGCCCTGCACGACGAACTTGGTCGTCGTCAATTCCCGCACACCGACCGGCCCGCGGGCGTGAACCCGGGAGGTCGAGATCCCCATCTCGGCGCCCATGCCGAACTGGTTGCCGTCCACCAGCCGTGTCGACGCGTTCACGAGGACGGCGGCCGCGTCGACCTCGCGCGTGAAGCGGCGGGCGTGGGCGAGGTCACTCGTCACGATCGCTTCCGCCAGGCCCGAGCCGTGCCGCTCGATGTGCCGGATCGCCGCGTCGAGGTCGTCGACCACGCGAACGGCGAGGATCAGGTCGAGATACTCGGTGTCCCAGTCGGCGTCGGTCGCCGGCGTCGTTCCGGGAACCAGCGCCACCGTCCGAGGGCAGCCGCGGAGCGCGACGCCCGCCTCGCGCAGACGCGCCGCCAGCCCCGGCAGGAGCCCCGGCGCAATGTCGCGGTGGACCAGCAGCGTCTCGAGCGCGTTGCACACGCTCGGCCGCTGCGCCTTGGCGTTGACGACGATCGTCGTGGCCATCGCGGGATCGGCGCCGGCGTCTACGTACACGTGCACGAGCCCCTTGTCGTGCTTGAGCACCGGCACGCGCGAGTGCTCGCTCACCCACCGCACGAACTCCTCGCCGCCGCGGGGGATGACCATGTCGACGAGCCCGTCGGCCTCGAGCAGCGCGGCCACGGCGGCTCGGTCCGTGGTGTCGACGAACTGGATCGCGTCGGCCGGCGCTCCCACCTTCTCCAGGGCCTTCGCGAGCACCGCCGCGATGGCGGTGTTGGACTCGATCGCCTCGCTCCCGCCGCGCAGCACCACCGCGTTGCCGGACTTCACGCAGAGGCCACCGGCGTCGGCCGTGACGTTCGGCCTCGACTCGTAGATGAAGCCGATCACACCCAGCGGGACGCGGACCCGCGAGATCTCGATCCCGTTCGGCCGGCGCCACGACTCGGCCACGGTCCCGACCGGATCGGGCAGCGCGGCGATCTCACGGAGCCCCTGGGCCATCTCCTCGATACGCGCCTCGGTGAGCGTCAGGCGGTCGAGAAACGCCTTGGTCACCCGGCCGCGCGCGCGGTCGAGGTCGGCCCGGTTGGCCTCGAGCAGCGCCTCGGCCTTCTCGACGAGCCCCCGGGCCATCTGAGTGAGCGCCTCGTTCTTCGTCCTGGTCGGGCAGAGCGCCAGGGCGCGGGCCGCGGCGCGCGCGGCCCGGACGCGGGTTTCGACGAGAGTCCGGGCGTCCATAGCCATCCCCTAAAGGATCACCAGATTGTCACGATGGATCACTTCGTCAAAGCTCTTGTACCCGAGCCGTCGCTCGATCTCCTGCGTCTTCGCCCCCCTGATCTTTCTGAGCTCCGCCGCGTCGAAGTTCACGACGCCGCGCGCGAACTCCTCGCCGCCGGTGCCGCCGCGGAGGGCCACCACCTCGCCCGAGGCAAAGTCACCCTTGACCTCGACTATGCCTGAAGGCAGGAGGCTCTTGCCACGCTGCGTGAGGGCGTCCAGCGCGCCCGCGTCGACGGTGAGCCATCCCTGCGGCGGGACGGCGAACGCGATCCAGCGCTTCCGGGCGCCCAGGCGGGCCGCCTTCGGCGCGAAGTAGGTGCCGACGGGCTCGCCGTCGACGATGCGCCGCAGGACGCCGGGCTCACGGCCGCTGGCGATGATCATGGGCACGCCGGCGGCCGCCGCCTTGCGCGCCGCCTGGAGCTTCGTCGCCATGCCGCCGACCGAGATGCGGTCCGCGCGGTCGCGCGCGAGGCGCGCGATGTCCTCGGTGACCGCTTCCACGGTGTCGAGCTTCCGGGCGCGCGCGTTGACGGCCGGGTCGTCGGTGTAGAGCCCGTCGACGTCGGTGAGGAGCACCAGCAGATCGGCGTCGATCAGCGAGGCGACCAGCGCGCTCAGGTTGTCATTGTCGCCGACCTTGATCTCCTCAACGGCGACCGTGTCGTTCTCGTTGACGATCGGCAGGACGTCGAACTTCAGGAGCGCCAGCAGCGTGTTCTTGGCGTTGAGGTAGCGCGCCCGGTCGGATATGTCCTGCGCGGTCAGGAGCACCTGGCCGACCTGGATGTGGTGGCGCCCGAACGCCGCCTCGTACTGCCACATCAGCACGGACTGGCCCACCGCGGCCGCCGCCTGCTTCTCCGGGATGGAGCGCGGCCGCTCCGGCAGCTTGAGTCGCGCCATGCCGCTCGCGATCGCGCCCGAGCTGACCAGCACGATCCGTCGCCCCTCGCGAATCGCGGCGATGTCGGCGGCGAGCGACTCGATGCGCTCGGCTGCCGCGCCCGTACCCGGCGTGGTCACGAGACCGCTGCCGACCTTCACGACGATCCGCCGTACGCGCCCGAGCCGGCGCGCCATGCTCATGACGGGCGCGGCGTCGGCGAGGGCGCCGACCGCGGGGTCAGGCGCTCCTCATCCGTCGCCGTTCCAGACGCGTCCGGCGAGGCCGACGCCGAGATGGAATCGAGGTGCCGGACGACGGCCCGCACCAGCTCCGTGAGACCGGCACCGGTGACGGCCGAGATGACGAACAGGGTCAGCCCCTTCGAGGCGCAGAACTGATCGACCTGCTCGCGGTTCGGAGCCGCGTCCGGCAGATCCGCCTTGTTGGCGACGATGATCTGGGGCCGCGCCGCCAGGGCGGCCGAGTAGCCGGCGAGCTCCCGATTGATCACGTTCAGATCGTCGATCGGATCGCGGCCCGCCTGCGGGTCGAGATCGAGCATGTGCAGCAAGAGGCGCGTTCGCTCGGTGTGACGCAGGAACTGGTGGCCGAGTCCCTTGCCCTCGGCGGCGCCCGGAATCAGCCCCGGCAGATCGGCGATCACGAACGTCCGCTCACCGTCCGCTCGCACGATTCCGAGCGTGGGCTCGAGCGTCGTGAACGGGTAGTCGGCGATCTTCGGGCGCGCCGCCGACAGGCGGGACACGAGCGTCGACTTGCCGGCATTGGGGAAGCCGATGACGCCGACGTCGGCCAGGAGCTTCAGCTCCAGATGGAGCCACCGCTCGGGTCCGGGGCGCCCCAGATCGGCGCGGCGGGGCGCCTGGTTGGTGGAGGTGGCGAAGCGCGCGTTGCCCCGCCCGCCGTGCGAGCCGCGAACCGCCATCACGCGCTGACCCTTGGTCGTCAGGTCGCCGAGATGCTCGCCGGTGTCGCGATCGGCGACGACGGTGCCGAGGGGGACCTTCAAGATCGTGTCGCGACCGCTGGCGCCGTGACGGTTCGAGCCTTGCCCGTGGGTGCCGCGCTCGGCGTGGTAGTGGCGCTTGTAGTGGTAATCGAGCAGCGTCGTCAGCGCGGGATCGGCCTCGAGCCAGATGGTGCCGCCGTTTCCGCCGTCTCCCCCGTCGGGGCCGCCGTAGGGGACGAATTTCTCGCGACGGAAGCTCACGCAGCCGGCGCCCCCGTCGCCGCCCTTGACGAACACATCGATCTCGTCGACGAACATGCCGTACACCGCGGGCCGGGGGGCCCGCCGGAGGTTACACCGGGTTGGAGCCGACGCTCACGTAGCGCGAATCTCCGCGCCGTGCGAATTTCACGTAGCCGTCGACCTTCGCGAAGAGCGTGTCGTCGGAGCCGAGCCCCACGTTCAAGCCGGGCTTGAATCGGGTGCCCCGCTGGCGGACCAGGATGGAGCCGCCCGTCACGAACTGGCCGGCGAAGCGCTTCACGCCGAGCATCTGGGGATTGGAATCCCGGCCGTTCCGGGAGCTGCCGACGCCTTTCTTGTGCGCCATCTCTCCTAGACCTCGATCGTCGTAATACGGACCGTCGTCGCCGCCTGGCGGTGACCGCGGTTCCGGCGATAGTTCTTCCGGCGCTTGAACTTCACGACGACCACCTTCCGGCGGCGCCCCTGGGCCACGACCTCGCCGGACACCTTCGCCTGGCTGAGGGCCTTCTCGCCGGCGATGACCTCGCCGTCGCGCGTGACGAGCAGGACGGAGCGAAACTCGACCGCCGATCCCTTCTCGCCCGGGACCTTCTCGATGGAGATGACCTGGCCCGGTGCCACGCGGTACTGCTTCCCCCCGGTCGCGATCACGGCTTCCATGCCCAGACCTTTCTTCGTACGTCGACTTCGGCGAGCCCACATCAGACCACAGGCCGACGCCTTGCGTCAACCTTGGCGCGCCGGAGAACGCCGCCCCTTACGCCGTCTTCATGTACTCGGCGAGCTGCTTGCGCACGAAGAGGCGCGAGCGATGCACGCGAGACTTCACCGCGGGCAGGCTGATCCCGAGCGCCTCGGCGATGTCGGGGTTCGACAGCCCTTCCACGTCGTGCATGACGAGCGCGGTGCGGTAGTCGGGCGGCAGCTCGTCGATCGCGGCCCCGAGCACCCGGCGCAGCTCGCCCTGCAGCGCCTGCTCGTCGACCCGATCCGACCAGTCGGCCATCGGCTCGAAGTGCCGCCCGGCGGCGTCGAAGGCCGGCAGCACGTCGTCCATCGCGATCTCGTGGGCCTTCGCCTTGCGCGCGCGCAGCTTCTGGTAGGCCGCGTTGGCCGCGATGCGGTAGAGCCAGCTGCCGAAGGCGGCCTCACCCTTGAAGGTCGAGACCTTGCGAGCCGCCGTCCACAGCGCGTCCTGCGCCACTTCCTCGGCGTCCTCGTTCGATCCCGTGATGCGCAAGGCGAGCCGGTACACGCGATCGCCGTAGGTCTCCACCAGGAGCTCCGGGGCTTCTGGATCCTCGCGGCGCAGCGCCTCGACGAGGGCCGCGTCGCCGTCGGCTTTTATCCTGTCCATGACAGTCATACCCTCGGCTCGAACAGCGTCAGATAGCGCTTCATCTCCGCCACGCACTGCTCCATGACAGTGATGTCCTTCGTCAGCTTGGTCAGCAGAATGGCGCCTTCCAGCGATGCGACGAGAAAGTCCGCGACCGCTTCGGGCCGGCACGCGTCACCGACTCCCCGGCCCTGGTCGGCACGGAGCGCCAGTGTGAGCCGCTCGCGCCACGCCGCGAACACGGAGGCGAGCCGGGCGCGGAACCCCTCGTGCACGTCGGACAGCTCGGCGGCGAGATTCCCGAGCGGGCACCCTCCGACGCAGTTGCGCGCGCGCTGCGCCTCGAGGACGCGATCGAGGAAGCAGCGAATCTGCGCGAGCGCGCCCTGGTCGGGATCGGCGAAGCAGGGTTCGAGCGTCCGCTCGAGAAACGAGGCAATGATCTGATCCAGGATGGCGTAGCCGAGCTCTTCCTTGCTCTTGAAGTGGTAGTAGAAGTTGCCCTTGCCGGCGCCGCTCTCGCGAAGCACGTCGTCGAGCGACGTGTGGTTGTAGCCGTGCACGTGAATCAGCCGGCTCGCCGCCTCGATGATCGCCTCGCGGGTCGACCGTCCATCCCGGACCCGTCCGCTGCTTCCGCTTTCCGTCGTCTTCGTCGTCATGTGTACTGACCAGTTGGTACACAAAATATCCATGAATTACGCTCTGCGTCAATAATTTTCCTGAAGTCGCTTATTTTCCAGCTACTTGTGGATCAGATTCGAGCGGGTCGAAAACTAGAAGAGCGGCGCGGCGACCCGGAGCGCGGCCATGACAACCGGCTTCGGATAGAGACCAAGACCGACCACGGCGAGGGCGCACAGAATCAGCGCCAGCGCCAGGGTGCCGGGCAGGCGGAGCGGCCCCGCGCCGGCGTCCGGGGGCTCGATGTACATGCGCTTGGCGACGAGCAGGTAGTAGAAGAGCGCGACCACCGTCAAGAGCGCGCCGAGGAGCACGAGCCAGTAGAGGCCGGCCGCGGCGGCCGCCCAGAAGACGTAGAGCTTCGCCCAGAAGCCCGCCACGAACGGGATGCCCCCCAGCGAGAGCAGGAACAACAGCATTGCCAGGGCCAGGAGCGGCGAGCGTTGGGCCAGCCCACGGAGCGCCGCCGTCGCTTCGGAGCCCTCCGACCGCGCGACCGCCTCGACGACGAGAAAGGCGCCCATGTTCCCGAAGACGTACGCGACCAGATAGAAGAGGACCATCGCCGTCCCCGAGGCGGACGCCGCGGCGAACCCCACGAGCATGTACCCGATGTGGGCGATCCCCGAGTACGCGAGCAAGCGCTTCGTGTTCTGCTGCGGCAGTGCCATCAGGTTGCCCGCGACGATCGTGATCGCCGCGAGGCCCGCGGCGATCGGGACCCAGGTGGCCGCGCGGTCGCCCATTCCCTCGAAGTACACACGGAACAGCGCCACGAAGCCGGCGGCCTTCGGCGCGACGGACAGCCACGCCACGAACGGCGTCGAGGCCGCCTCGTAGGTGTCCGGCACCCACATGTGGAACGGGAACGCCGCGATCTTGAACGCGAAGCCGGCGAACACCGCGAGCAGGCCCAGCAGCACGAGCGGCTGGCCCGGCACGAACGCCTGCGCGACTCCTCCGAGATCGGTCGTGCGCGCGGCGCCGTACACGAACGAGAGCCCGTACGCCATCACGGCGGAGGAGACGCTGCCGACCAGGAAGAACTTCAGGGCGGCCTCGACCGCTTCGTCCTGGCGCTTGAGAAAACCCGCGAGGACGTAGAGCGGGATGGACATGAGCTCGAAGGCGACGAAGAGCAGGATCAGATCGCGGGCCGACGCGAGGACGAGCATCCCGAGCAGCGAGGACAGGATGAGCAGGTGATACTCGCCGGCGCGACGGCCGCACGCGACCGCGTCGGAGGAGATGCCGCCGAGGAGGCCGATGAAGGTCGCGGCGAGGAAGAGCCGCTTCGCGAAGATCGCCAGCCCGTCCTGGACGAACATGCCGAAGAGTGCCGGCGGCGTCGGCTTCAGGAACGCGCTGACGATTCCCAGCACCAGGATGCCGACGGTCGCCAGCCAGGCGATCCAGCGGCGATCGCGGCCGCGGGCGCCCAGGCTCGCGCCGAACACCAGGAGGAGGAGGACGGCCAGGCCGAGCTCGAGCGTGAACGCCATCATGGGCTCACGATCCGGGCCAGCAGCGGGACCGTCGCGGTGCCCACGGGGGCGATCGCCAGGCCCGGCACCATGCCGAAGAGAACGAGCACGAACACCAGGACGACCAGCGCGACCCACTCGGGTCCCCGCGCGTCCTCGAGATGGTGGAACTCGCGCGCGGGCGGGCCCCAGAAGATCTGCTTGGCGACGCGCAGCACGTACACGGCCGTCAGGAACGTGCCGGCGACGGCCGCGAAGAGCCACCAGCGGTGGGCCGAGCGCCACGCGCCGAGAAAGGTCAGGAGCTCGGCGACGAAGCCGGCCGTGGCCGGCAGGCCGAGGGACGAGAGGCCGCCCACCGTGAAGGCAGTGGCGATGCCCGGCATCGTCTTGCCGAACCCGCTCATCTTCCCGATCTCCCGCGAGTGGGTCTTCTCGTAGACGAGCCCGACCAGCGCGAAGAAGAGGCCGGTCATGACGCCGTGCGCGAACATCTGGAACACCGAGCCGTTGAGCCCCGGCTCGGTCAAGGTCGCGGCGCCGAGCATGACGAGCCCCATGTGGGACACCGACGAGTAGGCGATCACGTACTTGAGGTCGGTCTGCGCCATCGACGAGAGCGCGCCGTAGACGATGTTCACGCACGCGACCGTCCCGACCAGCCACGCGAGATCGGCCGCGCCCTCCGGCAGGAGGCCCATGCCCACGCGGACGACTCCGTAGGCCCCGAGCTTCATCAGGACGCCGGCGTGGAGCATCGAGACCGCCGTCGGCGCCGAGGCGTGCCCGTCCGGCGACCACGTGTGCAGCGGCCAGATTCCGGCGAGGATGCCGAAGCCGACGTAGAAGGCCAGGAAGACCCAGCGCTGCAGCGCTCGGGGAAACGCCGAGGCCTCGAAATCGAGGAACGAGAACGAGCTGGCGCCGGCGTTGACGTAGAGGGCCAGGATCCCCACCAGGATGAACGCCGACCCGAACAGGAGGTAAAGCGTCAGCTTCATCGCCGCATACTCTTTCGTCCCGACGCCGGTCTCGCGGAACGCCCAGGCGAACACGCCGCGGGGACGCACCTCGCCCGTCGATCCCCAGATGCCGATCAGCAGGTACATCGGCAGCACGGCCAGCTCGTAGAAGAGGAACAGGACGAAGAGGTCGAGCGACACGAACACGCCGTATACGCCGGTGACGAGCGCGAGCAGCAGCGCGTAGAATTCCTGGCTCCGCACCTTGACGGTCCACGACGCGAACACGCCGGCCACGATGATGATCGACGTCAAGAGGAGCATCAGCAGGCTGATCCCGTCGGCGCCGAGCTCGTACGAGATGCCGAGCGGGGGCACGAGCGGGAGCTTCTCGTAGAACTGGAACCCGGCCGTGTCGTAGTCGTACGCGGCGTAGACCCGGATCGACAGCACGGCCGAGAGGCCGGTCGTCACGGCGGCGATCCACCGGACCGCGCGCGGCCGGTGGCGCGCCGTGAACATGATGAGCAGCGCGCCGACGAACGGCGACCACGTGATGATCGAGAGCTCCGGGATCAGCGAGAGCAGCTGGCGGATCACGGCGTCAGCGCCATAGCTGGGCCCAGACGAAGAGCAGCAGCACGCCGAACGCGACGCCGTAGACGTAGTCCTGCGCCCGGCCGCTCTGGATGGCCCGCAGGCGGTGACCGCCGCGCAGCGTCAGGGCGCTCAGGACGTTGAGGAGCCCGTCCACGAGGTAGCGATCGACCCAGCCGACCAGCCGCGACAACCCGAGCATGAGTCCGCGGTAGAGGCCGCCGTAGAGCGCGTCGAGCCCGTAGCGCCGGCGCGCCATGTAGTCCAGCGGCGCCAGGGCGGCGGCGACCCGCGCCGGCGCGATGGCGCCGCGCTGGTACATGGCCCAGGCCAGCAGGAACCCGACGAGCGCCAGGCCCACCGAGAGCGGCGCGAGCCACCCCGGGGACTCCTCGGGCCCCTCGACGCCGCCGAGCGCCAGGCTGATTCCAACCAGCACGGTGAGCAGGGCCAGGATCCAGAGGGGCCCGCGCATCAGCCAGGGGGCCTCGTGCGGGTGACCCGCCGCGTGCGCCCGGCCGAAGAACGCGATGAAGACGACGCGGAACATGTAGAACGCCGTCAGCAGCGCCGTGAGCGCGAGCATCAGGAACGGACCGGTGAGCTGGGCCTCCCACACGCCGCCGAGCACCGCCTCCTTGGAAAAGAACCCGGCGAGCGGCGGCACACCGGCGAGGGCCAGCGTTCCCACGATGAAGACGATGCCCGTCTGCGGCATCGCCCGGAAGAGACCGCCCATCCGGAAGACGTCGTTGGTGCCGACGGCGTGGATGACGGCCCCGGCGGCGAGGAACAGGAGCGCCTTGAACAGGCCGTGCGTGAGCAGGTGCAGGAAGCCCGCCTGGGCCGCGCCGGCGCCCGCCGCCGCCATCATGTAACCGAGCTGCGAGACGGTCGAGTACGCCAGGACGCGCTTGATGTCGCCCTCCACGCACGCCATCGTCGCGGCGAGCAGCGCCGTGAAGGCGCCGACCCAGGCGATGAGCGTCAGGACCTCGGGCACCAGCGCGAACAATGGCTCGGCTCGGGTCACCATGAAGACGCCGGCGGTGACCATCGTCGCCGCGTGGATGAGGGCCGAGACGGGTGTCGGGCCCTCCATCGCGTCGGGCAGCCACACGTGCAGCGGGAACTGCGCCGACTTGCCCACCGCGCCGAGATAGATGAGGAACATGATCAGCGGCAGCCCGGAGACGGCCTGGGCCTTCTCGAAGAGCTCCGTGAACTCGAACGTTCCGGTGGCCGCCCACAGGAGCACGATGCCGACGATGAAGCCGACGTCGCCGAGCTTCGTGATCCAGAACGCCTTGACCGCGGCGCGCGCCGCCGCCGGCCGGTCGTACCAGTAGCCGATGAGCAGGTACGAGCAGAGCCCGACCAGCTCCCAGAACATGAACATCTGGAGAAAGCCGGGCGCCAGCACCAGGCCGAGCATGGAGAAGGCGAAGAGCGACTGATAAGTGTAGTACCGGCCGAGCGAGGCGGGCGGCTCGTCGTGGAGATAGGCGAGCGAGTAGACCTGCACGAGCAGTGACACCAGCGTGACCAGGACGAGCATCGCCGTGCTCAGCGAGTCGACCAGGAGCCCGACGGAGGCGATCGGCCCGCCGTCGGCCGGAAGCCACGTCCACGTGGCCTCGACCACCAGGCCCCGTGTCCAGACGGTCACCGCCGCCGCGAACGCGAGCGCCATCGCGACGATCGACACGAGCCCGGCGGGCCGACCGGCGCGCCGCAGCGGCGCCACCACCGCGAGCAGAACGAAGGCGACGAACGGCAGCGCCAGGACGGAGAGCGGCAGCCAGACGCTCGCGCCCATCGGGCTAGCCACGGAGCAGGTCGAGGCGGTCCGCCTCGACGGTCCGGCGGACCCGGAAGATCGCGATGACGATCGCCAGCCCGACGGCGACCTCGGCGACCGTGATGGAGATCGTGAAGAGCGTGAAGACCAGCCCCGTCACGTTGCCGCTGAAGCGCGCGAACGCGACGAGATTGATGTTGACCGCGTTGAGCATCAGCTCGATGCCGAGCAGGATGCCGATCGCGTTCCGGCGTGTCAGGACTCCGAAGAGGCCGATGGAGAACACGAGCGCCGCCAGCGTGAGGTACGCCGAGAGACCGATCATTCCTCGCTCCGCGCGAAATAGAGCGCGCCGAGCAGGGCGACGACCAGCAGCACGCCCAGGAGCTCGAGCGTGATCGCGAAGGGGCCGAAGAGCGCGCGGCCGATCGCCGCCGTCGTGTCCACGCTCTGGAACGGATGCGGGGCCTCGAACGGCGCCCGGATCAGGAACCCGGCGACGCCCACGAAGACGGCGGCCGCGACGATCGCCCCGTTCACGAGGTGGCGGCTCGTCTGGACCAGTCGCTCGCCCACCAGCCGCTCGGTGAGCATGATCGCGAACACCACGATCGTCACCACACCGCCCGCGTACAGGAGCAGCTGGACGGCGAAGAGAAACGGCTGGTCCAGCAGGAGGAAGACGACGCCGGTGGCGACGAGCGCCGCCGCGAGGTACAGGACGGCGTGGAAGAGGTTCGGCGTGAGCACGACGGCGAGGCTCGAGGCGAGTAGCACGACCGCTACCACCCAGAATCCAACCGTTTCGAGCGTCACTCGGCCGGCTCCTTCGCTTCTCCCCTGGCGTCCCCGTGAGCCGCGGCGCGGGCTGGTTTGGGGGGCGCCTGCATCTCGCGCAGCCGGTTGCCGGTGGCCCACGACGGCTCGAACGTCAGGCCTATCGCGTGGAGCCGGTCCTTGTCGAGCAGGAGGTCGCGGCGATCGGCCGTGGCCAGATCGAACGATTTCATCATGATGATCGCGTCGGTCGGGCACACCTGCACGCACAGCTCGCAGAACTCGCACGAGTACAGCTCGAGCGTGAAGGTCTTGGCGTAGTTCCGCTTCTCCGCCTTCAGCATCTCGACCTTGATCACCTGCGGTGGGCAGATGAACTCGCACAGCCGGCAGCCGATGCACGCCTCCTCGCCGGTGTCCTTCTCGTAGGCGAGCGCCAGGATGCCGCGGAAGCGATCGGGATAGACGCGCTTGACCGTCGGATACTGCACGGTGATCGGCTTGCGGAAGAGGTTGCGCAGCGTCACGCCCATCGCACGGCGGACGGCGGTGACGAGCTGCCAGGTCTCGCCGAGGAACGACGCGTCGCCGGCAGCAGGAGCTTCCAGGAGATTCCCAGGATCTGGTCCACGCGGATGCGCACGAAGGACCAGCGCACCCAGGTGACAACGAGGAAGATCAGGACCGCCTTCGCCAGGAACCAGAGCGGGCCGAGCCACGCGGGCCCCGGCCCGAGCCAGCCGCCCAGGAAGAGGAGCGCGCCGAGAAAGCTCGTGCCCAGCATGTGCGCGTACTCGCCGAGCTGGATGAGCGCGAATTTCATGCCGCTGTACTCGACGCGGAACCCGGCGACCAGCTCGGACTCGGCCTCGAGGATGTCGAACGGCACGCGATTCTCGGCGGCCAGCGTCGCCACCAGGAAGGCGACGAAGGCAAGCTGGCCGATGACCGGGTAGGCCACGAACCACAGCCCCTGCTGCGCGGTCACGATCGCCGACATCTGCATCGAGCCAGCCAGCAGGACCGGAACGAGGGCGGCGAAGATGAACGGCAGGTCGTACCCAGCCGCCCATGAACAGGCCGACGATCTCGAGCGACGAGACGGCCAGGAAGAACAGCACGCCGATGTTCAAGTCGGCCACGCCCAGGTCCGGCGCGAACGGAATGGTGGCGAAGATCAGGAGACACGGCACCAGGAACACGAGCGGCGCCAGGTTGTACACCCAGCGGTCGCTGGCGGTGGGCACGATGTCCTCTTTCATCATCAGCTTGAGCGCGTCGGCGATGGGCTGGAGCCACCCGTGGGGACGGCCGACGTAGTACGGGCCGATCCGCGACTGCATCCGGGCGGCGAACTTGCGCTCGAGCAGCGTCACGTAGGCGACCAGCACCAGCAGGGCGTTCAGCACGATGAACGCGACGATCGCGTGCGAGAGCGCGGGCGGGAGCGTCATGCTAGCGGTCCACCTCGCCGAACACGGGATCGACCGAGCCCATGATCGCCACCACGTCCGCGACCTTGTGGCCGGGCACGATGTGCGGCAGGACCGCGAGGTTCGAGAAGGACGCGCCCCGCCACTTCATACGGTACGCCTTCGGTCCGCCGTCGCTCACGATGTAGCAGCCGACCTCGCCCCGCGCGCCCTCCACCCGTGCGTAGCCTTCGCCCTTGGGCACCCGGACCTGTCCGACCGACTTCACGCCCGGCCGCGACGAGATCGGACCCTCCGGGAGCCCGTCGAGCGCCTGGCGCACGATCCGGATCGACTGCCGGAACTCGACCATCCGCACGCGGTAGCGCGCATAGCAGTCGCCGGCGGTCTCGACCGGAACGACGAAGTCGAAGTCGCCGTATGACGAGTAGGGCTCGGCTCGCCGAACGTCGTAGCCCACCCCCGACCCCCGGATGAGCGGGCCCGACACCCCGACGGCCTGGGCGAGCTCCCGCGAGATCACGCCCACTCCCTGCGTGCGCACGCGGAAGAAGGTGTTCTCCTCCAGCATGGCCTCGTACTCGTCGAGCCGAGCCTCGATGAAGTCGACCGTCTCGCGCACCTTCTTGTCCCAGCCGGGCGGCAGGTCGTAGCGGGTGCCGCCGATCTGGTGAAAGCCGTACAGGAGCCGCGCGCCGGTCAGCTCCTCGAAACGGTCGAGGACCATCTCGCGCTCGCGGATGCAGTAGAGGAACACCGTCGCGCCGCCCCCGAGAGCGCCGCCCATGTCCAGGCACCACGTGCCGAGCCAGAGGGCACCTCGAACTTCGCGATCTTCTCCACCGCGGAGACGTACGCCAGCTCCGACGTCATGGCCGCGACGTAATCGGTTTTCGACGCGATGGACGGGTACTGGACGTACGTGAGCGTCTCGCCCAGCTTCTCGTGGCAGCGATGCAGATAGCCGATGACGGCGTCCACCGCGACGACTGTCTCGCCCTCGAGCGTCAGGATCATCCGGAACACGCCGTGGGACGACGGGTGCTGAGGCCCCATGTTCATCATGAGGCGCTGGTTGCCGCCGTAGCCCACCTCGACGACTTGCTTCGTCTGCGTCTCGGGCACTGGTCTACTTCGCCGTCGGGACGATCGTCAGCCTCGCCGTGTCACGCACGCTCATTTCATGGGTGAGGACGGCGCCGGGACGAGGGCGAACGAGCGCATCTCGACGAGCAACGGCGTGGCCTTGCCGAGAAAGGCCTGCCACTCCGGGTCCTGGACGACCTTGCCGCGGACCGCCGCCCGGTCGTTCAGATCGCGATACGCCCAGAGGTGCACGACCTCGTTGAGCTGGGCGGTACGCCCAGAGGTGCACGACCTCGTTGAGCTGGGCGACCTCGGTCTGCCAGGCGCCGACGTTCTTCGAGTACTTCTCGCGCACCGGCATGATCCCCTTGAAGTGGCCGAGCCACTCCCCCGCCTTGCCCACCTGGCTCCGGTACGTCCGCAGCTCGTAGATGTGCCCGCCGTCGGCCGGCGGCTTCAGCGGCAGCTGGGCCGACAGGATCTTGTTCTCCTGGGCCAGCAGGAGCGGTCGGATCTTCGAGAGGTAGTCCCGGCTCCACGCCTCGTTCTTCGCGAGCTCGGCCCGCAGCCGTTCACGCTCGACGAGATCCGCGTACGACCAGAGGTGCACGTACTGGTTCAACGTGCCGAACTCGGTGGTCCACGAGCCCTCGAGCTTGCCGAACTTGTCGCCGCGGATCGGGCGTCCGATCTCGGAGTTGTGCTTGAGGTACTCGCCCTGTTTGCCGGGCTGCAGCGTGTAGGTACGGAGCTCGTAGATCATCGTGGGGGTCTCCTGTCCTCGGTGGTCACCGGTAGGGCGCGAATGCGGTGTCGACGGCGTAGTCCTTCCGGAGCGGGTAACCCACCCAGTCGTCCGTCAGGAGGATCCTCCGCAGATCGGGGTGGCCCTCGAAGACCACGCCGAACATGTCGTAGCATTCCCGCTCCATCCAGTCGGCGCCCCGATACAGATGGGTCAGCGTGGGGCAGGCCGTCTGGCCCGCCGCCAGCCGCGTGCGCATCGTGACAACCAGGGCCGTCTCGAGATTCTCCACGCGACACAACACCTCGAGCCCCTGGTCTTTCCAGTCGATGGCCGAGAGCCAGTTGAAGTAGCGGCAGCCCAGCTCGTCCCGGACGAAGCGGCCGAGCTCTTCCCACCGCTCGCGCGGAGCGCTGACGGTGACCCCTCCGTCGGCGACCGCGTCAAGCCCGAACCGCTCCCGAATGAGTGCCTGCGCGTCGGCGGGGGTCATGCTCCCCTGGGATCGGCCGCGGCAGAGCGCTTCCCGGTCTGCTGGAACTCATTGACTTGCTCCTGGAGCTTCAGCAGCCCGTACATGAGCGAGTCCGGCGTGGGCGGGCACCCGGGTACGTACACGTCGACGGGCACGACGCGATCGACGCCCTTGACGACGTGGTAGCCGTGCCGGAAGGGACCGCCGGAGTTCGCGCACGAGCCCATCGAGACCACCCACTTGGGGTCGGGCATCTGGTCGTAGATGCGCTTGAGCATCGGGGCCATCTTGATCGTCACGGTCCCGGAAACGATCATGAGGTCGGAGTGCCGCGGCGAGGCCCAGGGCACCATGCCGAAGCGCTCGACGTCGAAGCGGGACGCGAACGTGGCCATCATCTCGATCGCGCAGCACGCGAGGCCGAACGTGACCGGCCAGATCGACGACTTGCGCGCCCAGTTGAAGATCTTCTCGGTGGACGTCGTGACGATCCAGCCCCCCGGCATGTGATGGATCGCGTCGGCGATCGAGGCGAGCGTGTTGGAGGTCTTGTCGTCCACGGCCCGCGACTGATGGTACTTCTCCCACTCCTGCAGGTCTTTGAACTCGGTCCAGACGGGCGCCGGAACCTGGGGGATGGGTCGCTTCACTTCCATTCGAGCACGCCCTCCCGATACGCGTAGAGCCAGCCGAGGCCGAGGATGGCCACGAACGCCGCCATCACCCAGAAGGCGCCCAGGCCCGCGCCCCGCAGCACCACCGCCCACGGGAACAGGAACACCGCGAGCGCGTCGAAGACGATGAACACGAGCGCCACGAGATAGAAGCCGACCGGGAACTGCACCCACGCCGATCCGATCGGCTCGGCGCCGCACTCGTAGTTCATCAGCTTGACGGCATTCGGGCGATCGGGACGGAGAAGGCGCGCGATCGCGAGTGAGACGACACCGAAGGCGACGATGAACGCGGCGAAGATGAGCACGGGCAGGTAGCCCGACAAGATTTTGCCTCCTTCGGATCGACTCGGGCGCTCAGTATAGCACGCGCCTCGCGGGGCTCGCGGCCGCCGCTGGCTTTCGTTGGCTCCGCACCTATCGTGCTAGACTGCCACCGATGCGGGTTCTCGTGGTCGAGGACCAAGCCGACCTCGGCGACGTCTTTCGCGATTATCTTTTCGAGCTCGGTCACCAGCCCGTCGTGGTCCACACCGCCGAGGCCGCGCTCGCCCGGCTCAAGACCGAGCGCCCGGACGCGATCCTCCTCGACGTCCAGCTTCCCGGGATGAGCGGGCTCGACTTCCTCCGGCTCCGTCCGGTCCGCGCCCTCGGCGTTCCGATCGTCGCGGTCTCCGGCGTCGTCAACGAGAGCCAGGCCCGCGAGTGCCTCCAGCTCGGCGCGGCCGACTTCATGGGCAAGCCGGTCCAGCTCGACCGGCTGAACGAGGTCCTGACGTTCCTCGAGCCCCACGCCATGAGCCGTCTCGCCTCGCGCGAGCATCCGAACCGGCGCCAGTCGCCGCGCGCCCGCCTGTCCCTCCCCGTGAGCCTCTTCGAGTACGGCGGTCGCGAGCTCGCGGGGCAGCTGACCGAGGTGGGCGTGACGGGCGGCAAGGTGCGCCTGTCGGCGGCGCTCGAGGCCGACACCGTCGCCAAGCTCGTTTTCACGCTCCCTGACGGAGGTCCGCCGCTCGAGGTCGTCTCGATCCTCGTGCGGACCGACCCGGACGGCTACGCGTTCACGTTCGTGCGTCTCCCCGTGCGCGACGCGGAGCGTCTCCGGGAGCTGGCGCACTCGGCCCCGGGATCGGAGCAGCCCTAGCCAGGCGTGGGGTCTTACCGGTCCCTGAGAGCATCGGCGGCGAGCGCCGCCGCCTCGGCCTCCGAGTCGGGTCCCTGGAGAACGAGCGAGCGATAGCGAGACGCCAGGAGCCGCGGCGCATCGAAGCCGCCGCCGTTCGCCGCGTGCCGCTCGGCCACTCGCGTCACGGTCTCGAGGAGACGATCGAAGTGACCGACCATGCGGCGACGGACGTCGCCGTACCCCTTGACGAGCTGCGCCGCCCGAGCGATCTCGCACGCGAGCTCGGTGTCCCACGCCCCGCATCGCTCGACCGCGGCGAGCCATCGCTCGATGCGCGCGTGCTCCTCGCGGGCGCGGTAGGAGATCGGGCGCAGGGGCCGTAGCAGGGTGAGCAGCCAGACGCGCAGGTAGCCGCTCACGGTCGTTGTCTTCACGTGCTGGCCCAGCGCCGGGCGGCCGTGGGGCCAGCGGCGCTCGGCCCAGCGCGCGAACGGCGCGACGAGCCGGTAGGGCAGCACGCCGTAGATCTCGTCCAGGTCCGGCTTGAGGAAATCGGTCACGACGATCTCCCCGCCGTCGGCCCCTTTTTCCCGCGCGATCCGCTCGAAGCGGTCCGCCCGTGTCTTGAGCTGCGCCACGCGGACGGCGTCCTCGTAGCTCATCCACACCGCGAGGTGGCGGGCGACCGTTCGAGCGAGCTCGAGGTGGCCGCGCTGGACGAACGGCCGCAGACGCCGCAGGTACTGCTCGGCGTAGGCGCGGCCCTGGTAGTCGATGAGACGCGCGAGCGCCGGATACAGGATGGGGCGTAGCTCGCCCGGGAAGCTCTCCGCCATCCGCGCCACGTCCGGGCTCGGAGGCGTTGCGGGAGGAGCCGGGGCGGCGGGCGCCGCTCCGCGCGCGGCCGCCGCGAACCCGGCCTCGAACCCACGGAGGTTGGCGTCCACCTGAACGCCCTTGGCGCGGATCGCCTGCCGGTACGCGTCGCCGCTGAGCGGCAGAGCGCCCGAGCCGGCGAGGGCGCCGAGGAGCACGGCGTTGGCCTCGCTCCGGTGCTCGCGGGCCAGCGCGAGCGCGTCGAAGGCGACGAGCGAGCGCGAGAAGGCGCGCGCCGCCTCGTGGAGACGCTCGATCGGATAGATGCCGCCTCCGGTCACGATCTTCTCGTGGATCGAATAGAGCCGATGGGTGCTGGCGATGATCGTCGTCCGCGCCGGCGACGGGAACCCGAGCTCGATCGAGCGACCGACCTCGAGGAACTCGGGGGCGAGGAGGACGTCGAGCGCGCCCGGCACCGGGTAGAGCGAGAAGATCGGCGGAAGGTCCTCGGTGCCGCCGCGCTCGGTGGCGAGCTCGACGTAGTAGCTCGTGGAGCCCGTCCGCTGAGCGACGCCGGGGATCGACGTGCCGTGAACCGGATAGCCGTCGGCCATGGCGGCGTCGACGATCCATTCCAGGAGCACGCCGCCCCCCTGCCCGCCGACCGCCGGGATCAGGAGGCTCAGGAGAGGTCGATCGGTCACGCCGTGGCGGCAGCGAGCCGGCGGATGACGGCCTTGCGCACGCGGCTCACGAACCGCGTCCACCGCGTCGGGTTCGTGATCACCTTGACCTCGTAGAACGAGGGGCAGAGCACCGCGGCGTGGGCGACCTCGCCGCAGACGCCGCAGCCCACGCACGTGTCGTCCACGTGGGCGATCGGATCCTCGCGAAGGGGATCGGGGCTCTCGCGCAGGGTGAGCGAGGGGCAGCCGTTCAGGCGCATACACGAGTGATCGCCCGTGCACACGTCGGGATCGACGCCGAAGCGCGGCTGGACGACCTGCTGGCCGGCGGCCGCGAGCTGCCGGATCCGCGGTCGCTCCCGGCGCTGAAGCTCGAGCATGCACTCGTTCCGGGCGATGATGACCTTGAGCCCGGCGGCGCGCGTCGTCAGCGCCTCGCGGAAGGTCGCCAGCACCTCGCCGATCCGGTAGGAATTCACGGTGCGGATCCACTTCACGCCCAGGCCCCGCAGGGCCGCCGGGATCGTCATCGGCAGGGGCTCGTTGCGCGCGTTCTTGCCGGTCGACGGCACGTGATGCTGGCCGGTCGCCGCAGCATAGAAATTGTCGAGGATCACCAGGACCGAGTCCTGACGGTTGTACATCGCGTTGGCGACACCATTGGTGAGGCCGTTGTGCCAGAAGCCCCCGTCGCCCATCACCGAGATCGTGCGCTTGCCGAACAGCGGCGACACGGCGCTCGACGACGCGAGCCCCATGCCGTAGCCGAGGACGGAGTTGCCGACGTTGAACGGCGCCTGCGTCGAGAAGGTCGAGCAGCCGATGTCGGCGGCCACGTGGGTATCACCGATCGCCGGCTCTCGCTGCCGGAGGATCTTGAGCGCGCTGAACACGGGCCGCTC
>WNFK01206277.1_pt1 | contig 41160 bp, 38 predicted proteins | sample 5400281 | NCBI WGS metagenome assembly WNFK01 (sample SAMN13153350, study PRJNA577476) | soil metagenome | isolation source: 20 cm soil on Douglas fir-dominated hillslope | place: USA:California | collected 2013-09-17
CTGGCTCGCGCATCTCAAGCCGCTGCTCTCGGGCATCTACACCGCCGACAACATGGACTACGTGCTGCGCGACTCCTACATGTGCGGGGTCGCGGTGGGCCCGATCGACATCGAGCGCATCATGTACTACTCCTTCTTCAGCGAGAAGGGGCTCACCCTCGATCGCGGCGGCATCCAGGCGTTCATCATGTTCCTGAACGCGCGGTTCTACCTCTACACCAACGTCTACTATCACCGCACCACCCGCGGCATCGACCTGCACCTGAAGGACATCTTCCGCGACACCATGCGGCTGATCTTCCCGCACGACCTCAACAAGGAGCTCCAGCCGTATCTCAACATGACGGAGTGGACGCTGCTGGAGGAGGTCGGGCGCTGGGAGCACTCGGACGACGGGGAGCGCCGGGACCTCGGCCGCGAGTGGCGGCAGATCCTCGACCGCCGGCTCAAGTGGCGGATGTCCCACGAGGTGGTCCTCGATCTCTTCGAGCCGCGGCGGGGGCAGAGCTTCATGAAGGCGGAGGAGGTCGAGCAGCGGGTGAAGGATCTCCTGCCGCCCGGGCGCTGAACCCGATCGGCATGAAGGACCGGCAGATCTACGTCTACGACGCGGCCGACCGCAGCGTCTCGGCCGAGCCGCTCAAGGAGCTGCTGAAGTACCTGCCCGGCAAGGTGGCCCAATGCCGGATCTTCGCGATGAGCCATGAGCACGATCAGCAGCTCGCCCGCGCCCTCAACGAGGCGCTCGGCGAGGACCGGCCCGCGCATCCCACCAACCTCTAACCCCGGCTCGAGCAAGGACAGCGTATGGAACAGTTTCGCGGCGTGGATTACTACGGGTTCGACGAGCTCCTGACCGAAGAGCAGCGGATGATGCGCGACGCGGTGCGCGACTGGGTGGAGGCGAAGTTCCTCCCGATCGTGAATCAGCACCACCGCGACGAGACCTTCCCCATGGAGTTGGCCCGGGACCTGGGGGAAATGGGGGTGTTCGGGGCCACGCTGAAGGGCTACGGCTGCGCCGGCCTCGACAACGTGGCCTACGGGCTCATCATGCAGGAGCTGGAGCGCGGGGATTCGGGCCTGCGGTCCTTCGCCTCGGTGCAGAGCGGCCTCGTCATGTACCCGATCTACAGCTACGGCTCCGACGCCCAGAAGGAGCGGTGGCTCCCGCGGCTGCAGGCCGGCGCCGCGCTGGGCTGCTTCGGCCTCACCGAGCCCGACCACGGCTCCGACCCGGGCGGAATGAAGACCCGCGCGCTCAAGAAGGGCAACGAGTACGTGCTCAACGGCACCAAGCTCTGGATCACCAACGGCTCGGCCGCCGAGGTCGCGGTGGTGTGGGCCAAGGGCGACGACGGTGAGATCGGGGGCTACCTGGTGGAGAAGGGCACCCCCGGCTACAGCACGATCGACATCCACGGGAAGTTCTCGATGCGGGCGTCCATCACCTCCGAGCTCGCCTTCGCGGACTGCCGCATCCCGCTGGAGAACAAGCTGCCCGGGGTGAAGGGGCTCAAGGGCCCGCTCTCCTGTCTCTCCCAGGCGCGCTACGGCATCGCGTGGGGCGCCATCGGCGCGGCGATGGCCTGCTACGACTGGGCGCTGCAGTACTCCCAGCAGCGCATCCAGTTCAACAAGCCGATCGGCTCGTTCCAGCTCGTGCAGCAGAAGCTGGTGTGGATGATCACCGAGATCACCAAGGCCCAGCTCCTCTGCCTTCGCCTCGGCCAGCTGAAGGACGCGGGGCGCGTGCGGGCGCAGCAGATCTCGATGGCCAAGATGAACAACGTGCAGATGGCGCTCGACGGCGCGCGCCTCGCGCGGGACATCCTGGGCGCGGCCGGCATCGTGGACGAGCACCCGATCATCCGGCACATGATGAATCTGGAGACGGTGAACACCTACGAGGGCACCCACGACATCCACACCCTGATCGTGGGCCGCGACATCACCGGCCTCGACGCCTTCGGGGTCTGACGGTCCCTCTCGCCTGGTGTAGCATAGGGCCCTATGACTCCTGACTCGTCTGCCGCGGCCGTCGCCCTGCGCGCGCCGGCCGCTCCCGTCGCCCCCGCCGTCCGCGTCAAGCCGGACATCCGGCTGCTGAGCTTCCTGGCCCTGGGCCACATGGTCATCGACATCAACCAGGGCTCGTTCCCGGTCATCCTGCCGTTCCTCAAGGACGCGCTCAATCTCTCGTACGCGGCCACCGGCCTGATCGTCCTGGCCGCGAACATCACCTCGTCGCTGATCCAGCCGCTCTTCGGCTACCTGGCCGACAAGACCGCGCGGCGCTGGCTGCTGCCGATCTCGGTGCTGCTCTCCGCGGTGGGTCTGGGCTTCCTCGGCCTGGCGCCGTCCTACGGCGCGGTGCTGGCGCTGGTGGTGATCACCGGCTTCGGCGTGGCCGCCTACCATCCGGAAGGCTACCGCACCGCCGTCTCGATCTTCTCGACCGGCGGCAATATCGGGATCGCGCTGGGCCCGCCGCTGCTCACGGTGCTGCTCACCACCTACGGTCTGCCCGGCAGCCTCGGCATGCTGGTTCCCGGCCTGCTCGTGGCCGCGCTGCTCACCGCGGTGCTGCCCCGCCTGTCCGCGCCCGCGCCCACGGTGGCGCGGGATCGTGCGAGCGCGGCGGGCGCCCAGACCATGGTGGGCGCGATGAGCCTGCTGATCCTGGTGGTCGCGATCCGCTCGTGGACGCAGCTCGGGTTCACGACTTTCATGCCGTTCTACTGGAGGGACGTGCTGCAGGGTGACCCGCGGCTGGTCGGGACGCTCCTCGCGGTCTTCCTGGGCGCGGGCGTCATCGGCACCCTTGCGGCCGGGCCGGTGGCGGATCGGGTCGGCGTGCGGCGCTACGTGGTCAGCGTGTTCCTGCTCGCCACCCCGCTCGCGGTGGGCTTCCTGTTCGTGCGCAGCGGCGCGCTCGTGTTCGTCCTCCTGGCCCTGCTGGGCTTCGTGCTCGTCTCCACCTTCACGGTGTCGGTGGTCCTCGGCCAGGCCTACCTGCCCCGGAACCCGGGCATGGCCTCCGGGCTCATCGTCGGCTTCGCGATCGGCGCGGGCGGTATCGGCGCGAGCGCGCTCGGCTGGGTGGCCGATCACTGGGGGCTCACGGCGGCCCTCGGTATCTCCGCGGTCATGCCGCTGGCCGGATTCCTGGTCGCCCTGTTCCTCCCGGATCCCAAGACCGGTGGCATTGGATAAATTCCAGGACGGCGAGCAGGTCCTGCTGATCGACCAGCGCGGTCGGCGGCATCTGCTGCTGCTGCGCAAGGGCGACACCTACCACTCCGATCGGGGCTGGGTGACCCACGAGGCCATCATCGGGCACCCCGACGGCTCCTGGGTGCGCACCTCCAAGGGCACGCGCTATCTCGCGCTGCGGCCCACGCTCGCCGAGTATGTGCTCGACATGCCGCGCGGGGCGCAGGTGATCTACCCGAAGGACCTCGCGATGGTCATGTTCTGGGCCGACATCTTCCCGGGCGCCCGCGTGCTCGAGGCGGGCATGGGCTCGGGCGCGCTCACCCTCGCGCTGCTCCGCGCGGTGGGCCCCGAGGGCCGCGTGGTGAGCTACGAGCAGCGCGAGGACTTCTGCCGCCGCGCGCTGGCCAACATCCACTTGCGGATGGGCGAGGTCGGTAACCTGAACGTACGCATCCGCCCGGTGGAGGACGGGCTCCCCGAGGAGGAGCCGGTGGACCGCGCGGTCTTCGACCTGCCCGAGCCTTGGCGCCTCGTGGATCTGGTGGCGACCGTGCTCCGGCCCGGCGGGATCTTCCTCTCGTACCTGCCGACGATCATCCAGTCGCACACCCTCACCGAGACCCTCCGGCGCCACCGCGGCTACGCGCTCGTCGAGACGTTCGAGACGCTGCTGCGGCCGTGGAACATCGACGGCACGTCGGTGCGGCCGTTCCACCGGATGGTCGCGCACACCGGGTTCCTCACGGTGGCCCGCCGCGTGGTGCCGGAAGAGGGCGTGTCCCTCCCGCGAGTGGCGGACCCGGAAAGCGACTGATCGGTGCTCCAGCGCTGGTTCGAGCTGAGCCGGCGGCGCACCACGGTGGGCGGCGAGGTGCGCGGCGGCCTCACCACCTTCATGGTGATGGCCTACATCATCTTCGTCAATCCCGCGATCCTCTCGTTCGCGGGTATTCCGCCGCTCGCCGGGCAGGGGCCGTCGTTCGCGGCCACCCAGGCGGTCACCTGTCTCGTGGCGGGTGTGATGACGATCGCGATGGGGCTCGCCACCAACTACCCGCTGGCGATCGCCTCCGGCATGGGGATCAACGCGATCGTCGCCTTCCAGCTCGTGGCCGCCCTCAAGCTGCCGTGGACGGCCGCGATGGGGGTCGTGCTGCTGGAGGGGCTCGCGATCACGGTGCTGGTGCTCACCGGATTTCGCGAGGCGATCATGCACGCGATCCCGGTGTCGCTGAAGCGTGCCATCGGCGTGGGGATCGGCCTGTTCATCCTCTTCATCGGGCTGGGCGCGGCGGGCATCGTGAAGCCGGGCCCGCCGGGCGTGCCGGTCACCCTGGGCGATCTGACCGCCACCCCGGTGGCGGTGGCGCTCTTCGGGCTGCTGCTGACGGTGTGGCTGACCGCGAGACGATCCAGCGGGGCGCTCCTCGTCGGTATCCTCGTGAGCACCGGCCTCGCCATCGCGGTGAACGCAGTCAGCGGAGGGCGCGCCTTCCCGATTCCCGGGCAGGCGGTGTGGCCGGCCGCGCTGGTCGCGATGCCCGACTTCTCGAGCCTGGGCGCCGGCTTCGACTTCTCGGTCTTCGTCCGGCTCGGGGTCATCACCGCGCTGGTCACGATCTTCTCGCTGATGCTCTCCGACTTCTTCGACACCATGGGCACCGTGATCGGGATCGGCGGGGAGGCGGGCTGGCTCACGCCCGACGGCCGCCTGCCGCGTCTCAATCGCGTCCTGCTCGTGGACTCGCTGGCCGCGGTGGCGGGGGGCGCCGCGGGCGCCTCCTCGGCCACCACCTACATCGAGTCGGCGGCGGGCGTCGCGGCGGGCGCCCGCACCGGGCTCGCCTCGGTGGTGACCGGCGCCTGCTTCCTGCTCGCGCTGTTCTTCGCGCCGCTCGCCGGGGTGGTGCCGGCCCAGGCCACCGCGCCGGCCCTCATCGTGGTCGGCTACCTGATGAGCCGCGTGGTGCGCGAGATCCCCTTCGACGACTTCGAGGAGGGGTTCCCGGCCCTGCTGACCTTGACCATGATGGCGTTCACCTACTCGATCACCAACGGCATCGGGGCCGGGTTCGTGAGCTACTGCTTCATCAAGCTCGTGCGCGGCCGCGGGCGCGAGGTGGCGCCGATGATGTACCTGACCGCGCTCGCCTTCGTGATCTACTTCGCCCTGCCCCTGATCCAGCGCCGGCTCCTCGGCTGAGGCCGGCCGGGACGCCCGGCGGGCTGTGGTAGGCTAAGGCCTTGACCGCGTTCACCAAAGAGTCCTCCAGGAGGTCGTGGCCGTGATCAGCGTGATGCGTGAATATGCCAGGAGCCTGAAGATCGTGCTCCTGATCGTCGTGGTGGTCTTCATCCTGACCTCGGGCGTGCTCTTCTACTGGGGCGGCGGACCCTCCGGCGGGGCCCGGGCCAACACGGTGGCGGTGGTCAACGGCGAGGAGATCCCGTTCGAGCGGTTCCGGCGCGCCCAGACCAACATGATCGCGGCCTACGAGCGGATGTCCCGCCAGCGCCTCACCCCCGAGCTCGCGGAGCGGCTCGGCCTCTCGCAGCAGGTGGTCAACGAGCTCGTCACCGAGGCGGTAGTGATCCAGGGCGCGGGCAAGGAAGGCGTGCTCGTGAGCGACAACGAGCTCCGGACCACCATCCAGCAGATCCGCGAGTTCCAGGAGGCCGGGCGATTCTCGCGCGACGAATACCTCAAGGTGCTGAAGCAGCTCCGGCTCGATCCGGGCGAGTTCGAGAACGAGGTCCGCCGCCAGCTCGTGCGCCGCAAGATGGAGATGCTGATCAAGCAGGGCGTGAAGGTGTCCGACGAGGAGGTCCAGCAGGCCTACCGCCAGCGGAACGAGCGCGTGCGCGCCGCGTGGGCCTACGCGGACGTGAAACCGGTGATGGCCGCGGTCAAGGTGGACGACGCGGACCTCGAGCCCTACGTCAAGGTGCACCAGGCGCAGTTCAGCCAGCCCGAGAAGCGGAAGCTGCAGTACGTGCTGGTGAACCCCAAGAAGCTCGCGGTCGCGGTGTCGGACGCGGAGGCGGAGGCCTTCTACAAGGAGCACGCCGCCGAGTTCGAGGAGCCGAAGCGCCTGCGGGTGGCCCACGTGCTCGTGCGGGTGCCCCCGGTGGGCGGCAGCGACGCGGAGAACGCGGCGAAGGCGAAGGTCGAGGACGTCATCAAGCGCGCGAAGGGCGGCGAGGACTTCGGCAAGCTCGCGCGCGAGCTCTCCGAGGACAAGGCGAGCGCGGTCCAGGGCGGTGACCTGGGCTTCGTGGGGCCGGGGGAGCTGGTGGCGCCCTTCGAGCAGGCCGCCTTCGCCCTGAAGAAGGGAGAGATCTCGGAACCCGTTCGTACCCCCTTCGGCTATCACGCGATCCGGGTGATCGACGTCAAGGAGGGCGGCAAGACTCCCCTCAAGGAGGTCGCCCCCAAGATCAAGGAGACGCTCGGCGCGCAGAAGAGCGAGCAGGCCGCGCAGACGCGGGCCGACGAGGTGCGGGCCATCCTGCTCTCCGCCAAGGACTTCCCCGCGGAGGCCAAGCGCCTCGGGCTCGAGGCCCAGGAGGTCACCTTCGGCCGGGGCGACGCGCTCGGCGAGGCGGGCCGCGATCCGCAGCTCGACGAGACGCTCTTCGGACTCGCGGCGGGCGGTGTCTCCACGCCGATCAAGACGGCGGGCGGCTTCGCGATCGTCAAGGTCGTGCAGCAGGTCCCGGCCGGGGTGCCGCCGGTGGCCGAGATCCGGGATCGCGTCCTGGAGGCCATCAAGCGGGAGCGGGCCGAGCAGCAGGTGACCGACAAGGCGAAGGCCCTGGTCGCCACCCTGGCCAAGGGCGGGGATTTCGCGGCGGCCGCCAAGGGCGACGGCTTCACCACCGGGAGCATCCCGCTGTTCTCGCGCGCGGAGCCGCCGAAGGAGCGGGGCAGCCTGCCCGGCGGCGTGCTCGTGGCCGCGCTGCAGACGCCCGCGGGCCAGGTCGCGGAGCCGGTGCGCGCCGACGGGGGCGTCTACGTGGTCAAGACGCTGGAGCGCGCGGCCGCCGCCCCCGACGGATTCGAGAAGGAGCGCCCGGAGCTGGAGAAGCAGGTCCTCGAGCAGAAGCGCGCGCTCGCGTGGGACAACTGGATCCGGGGCCGGCTCGCGGACTCGAAGGTCCAGGTCGGCGGTCAGCCCGCCACCCTCACCCGCTGAACGAACGGGGCCTCGCGATGGACAAGACCGCGCTCATCATCATCGACGCCCAGCAGGAGTACTTCGCCCCGATCGGGAAGGTGGTGCTGCCGGACGGGCCCAAGGCGGTGGCGCGCATCGCGGAGACTCTGCGCTGGGCGCGCGCGCAGCGGATGCCGGTCTTCCACATCGTGCACGAGAGCCGGCGGCCCGGGGCCGCCACCTTCGTGCCGGGCAGTCCCGCGCTGGCGATCCACGAGGCGGTGACGCCCGCGGCGGGCGAGCCGGTGATCACCAAGCACCTCCCCGGCTCGTTCACGAACACGCCGCTCGAATCCGCGCTGCGGGATCTTGGCATCGAGCGGGTGATCGTCTCCGGGTTCATGACCCAGATGTGCTGCGACACCACCACCCGGGAGGCGGCCCATCGGGGCTTCTCGGTGACGCTGCTCTCCGACGCCACCGCGGCCATGGACGTCAAGGGCCCCGACGGCGCGGTCATCCCCCACGACCAGGTTCACCGCACGCACCTGGGGAGCCTCAACGGCTTCCTCGCCGAGGTGAAGCGGAGCGACGAGGTAGTTGGGTCATGAGCGTCCAGCGCACGCCGATGACGCGCCCGGGCTACGAACGCCTGCGGGAGGAAGTGGAGCGGCTCAAGAAGGAGCGGCCCAACATCGTGCGGGCGATCGCGGAGGCGCGGGCCCACGGCGACCTCAGCGAGAACGCGGAGTACCACGCGGCGCGCGAGCGGCAGGGCTTCGTCGAGGCGCGCATCTCCGATCTGGAGAGCAAGGTCAGCACCGCCGAGGTGATCGACCCGCCCACCTCCGGGGACCGGGTCACCTTCGGCTCCACCGTGAGGCTCGAGGACGAGGACGGGAAGGAGGCGATCTACCAGATCGTGGGGTCGGACGAGGCGGATCCCAAGCGCGGCCTGATCTCGATCATGTCCCCGCTTGCCCGCACCATCATCGGCAAGAAGGTCGGCGACACCGTGACCGCCCAGCTTCCCGCGGGGCAGAAGACCTTCGATATCCTCGCGGCCAACTTCAAGCTAGAAGCGCACTAGCTTCTAGCCGCGCAGCCCCTCGCGAAGCTCGCGGGTGAGCGCCTCGACGGTGCCCCGCGTTCCCCCCTGCAGCTTGTTCTTCCACTCGCCCTCGGTCTCGAAGCGGCGGTCCCGGAGGCGGTCGCCCCAGGGCTTGACCGCCTCGCGGATGGCGTGGAAGTCGAAGGCGTCGCGCTTGAGCTCGCGGGCGCGGGCCATCACGTCGGGGGCCACGCGGATGAACGCGCGCAGAGCCGCCCCGGTCTTGATCGAGTACTTGCGCCCGGCCCACGCGGTCGGGAACACTCCGGCCACCGCCTTCATGTAGTTGAGGAAGAAGCGCTTGGCGTTGTGGCGCACCTCGTTCATGCGGGCGCCGCCGCCGATCTTCTCCACCGCGTCCAGGAAGTCGACGATCTCCTCGGCGAGCGGGGCCTGCGAGACGCGCCCGCGGCCGGTGCCGAGCATCTTGATGTCGCCCGCGAGCGGGGAGGTCTCGTCCTCGTTCAGCGAGCGGATCACGTCGTGGGCGAGGGCCTGGTTGGGATCGGGATAGAGCTTGCGCCCGGCGAGGCTCACGATGTGCGAGGGGTTGAGCCGCGTGTGCTTGGCGTTGATCGTGACGAAGAGCTCGACGATCTGGCGCGCGTCCAGCCGGTCGAAGAGCACCGCGGGCACCTCGATGCCGAGGTTCTCGCCGGCCTGGGTCAGGGCGTGCAGAGCGAGCAGCCGGTGCTGGCCGTCCAGCACGCGGAGCACGCCGTGCTCCTCCGGGATCTGCAGCAGCCCCAGGTCGTGCTGGCTCGCCATCGGGGTGAACGTGAAGCGCTTCTCCGAGGTGATGATCACCGCGCCGGGGATGGCGGGCAGGGTCCCCGCGTCCTTGCAGTCACGGTAGTAGTTCACGAGCTCGTCGATCTTCCGGCGGATGACCGGGCGCTGGTAGGCGGTCTCGCTCTCGCCGATCCGCTTCTCGAGCGCCTCCCAGTTCACCCGCGCCCGGTTGGCGCGCTGCTTTCCCTTGGGCGGCTCCTCGGCCCCGCTGTAACCCAGGACCTCGAACTTCACGAGCCGGTCGATGTCCTTGGCCGAGAACGAGGCCTGGAAGAACTCCACCCCGAACTGTTTCACGCGGTGCGCAGGAACCGTGATCATGAACCGATCCGCCTCCGTGGGGACAGGCTATGTAGCGGGGGAACAGGGGGTACTCTAGTCGAAGCGCAAACCCCAGTCAACATGTACCTTTTCGGCTTCTGACCTTATTGCGTCACCCCCTATGAGTAGCGGTCCCGCGCCGGGTTATCCCCAAGATGTGGGCAGGCTGGGGATACGGGAAAACCTGTGGATAGCTGTGGATGAACGGCCCGCCGGTCTGCGGCCGCCAGGCTGGCCGGCCCACGCCGGTCCCGCCGCCACGCCCGGGCGCGTAGCGCGGCGGGCTCCCGCGGCCCCGCGCGCGCCGCCGCATGCGCGCCCGCGCCCACGCGTGAGCGTGGCGTGACGCGGAAGACGTCGGCACGATGGTCACGCGGCCGGGCATCGCGGCGTGGCGCTTCGTGATCGCGTCGGCGCGCGCGGAGACCCACGTCGATGTGCACGCGCGCCACGCGCGCGAATCCCGAGCGGGCCGCGTCGGGAAGATCTCGCGCGCCCGCATGCGGCGATGGTGAGCGCGCGCGTCCCGCGCGACGGTCCGCGCGTTGACAGGGTAGGGGGTGGATGCTAGGCTCGCCGCCATCCACCCACTCGATTTTCCTCCGGAGGACACGATGTCGAACGACACCACCACGCGGATCGCCCGGCGCTGTTTCCTCACGACCCTGGGCGCCGCGGGCGCGGCCACCCTCGCCGCGCCCGCGTTCCTGCGTGCGCAATCCCGCGAGGTGAAGGTCGGCTACATCCTTCCGGTGACCGGGCCGCTCGCGTTCGAGGCGCAGCTCGCGCTCAACGGGCTGCAGCAGGCGGTGGACGAGATCAACGGGGCGGGCGGCATCAAGTCGCTCGGCGGGGCGCAGATCACCCTGCTGCCCGGCGACACCCAGAACAAGGTCGAGCTGGGCAACTCGGAAGCGGCGCGCCTGATCGACCAGGGCGTCACCGCGATCATCGGCCCCTTCTCGAGCCTGGTCGCGTTCTCGGTCCGCCAGGTCACCGAGAAGAACAAGACCCCGTTCCTGCTCCTGGCCACGGTGGCCGACAACGTCCTGGAGGGCGGGCTCCGCTACACGTTCCGCATGCAGCCCAACGCGCGCGCGATGGCGACCTTGACGGTGGGGAACATGGCCGAGATGGCCAAGGCCGCGGGCACTCCGATCAAGCGGGTGGCCATGATGCACGAGGACGGCAACTTCGGCACCACCATGGGCAATCACGTCGAGGCCTTCGCGGGCAAGATGGGCTACGAGCTGGTGCAGCGCGTGCCCTACAACCTGCGCTCGCCCGACTTCACCGCGGAGCTGTCGAAGGTGAAGGCGGCGCGGCCGGACCTGCTCGTGATCAGCGGGTACTACGGCGACTCCAAGATCATCGCGGAGACCGCGGCGAAGCTCCGCATCGGCGTCCACGCCCTGGTCGGGCTGGCCAACGCGGCCTACTCGAATCCCCGGTTCATCACCGAGAACCGCGAGCTCACCGACCACCTCTTCGACGGCAACTACTGGCACAACCCCCAGAGCCCGCGCGCCCGCGCGGTATTCGAGGCCTACCAGAAGCGCTTCAACTCGGTCATGTCCAACCACGGGGTGCAGGGGTACCAGGTGGCGTTCGTGCTCAAGGACGCGCTCGAGCGGGCCGCCTCGACGGACCGCGAGAAGGTCCGCGACGCGATCAGCAAGACCAACCTCACCGACCACATCCTGACCCAGGACGCGATCAAGTTCGACGAGGCGGGCGAGAACGTCAATGCCACTCCCGCGCTGCTGCAGGTGCAGGGCGGCAAGCCGGTGGTGGTGGGGCCCGCGCGCTTCGTCGAGGCCAAGCCGCTGTTCCCGGTCCCCAAGTGGAAGGGCTAGTCGCCGCGAGGTGACCTGGCTCTTCTTCCAGGCCGTCGTCAGCGGCCTGCTGCTGGGCGGCGTCTACGGGCTCGTGGCGAGCGGGCTCTCGCTGATCTTCGGCGTGCTGCGCATCATCAACTTCGCCCACGGCGCGGTGATGATGCTCGGCATGTACGCTTCCTACTGGCTCTTCGTGCTGCTGGGGCTGGATCCCTAACTCTCGATCCTCGTCACCGGCCCGCTCTTCTTCGGCATCGGCGTCCTGATCCAGCGCATCGTCATCGAGCCCAACCGCGCGGCCGCCGAGCACAACCAGCTCCTGCTCACCCTGGGCCTGGCCCTCTTCTTCGAGAACCTGGCCCTCGTGCTCTGGCAGGGCGACTTCCGCACCGTGCGCGTCTCCTACTCGGGGGCCTCCTTCATGGTGGCCGACGTGCTGGTCGAGGTACCGCGGCTCATCGCGGCGGGCGGGGCGGTGCTGATCGCGCTCGCCCTCTGGGCGTTCCTGCGCATGACCGACGCGGGCAAGGCGATCCGGGCGCTCTCGGAGGAAGCCGAGGGCGCGATGCTCGTCGGCATCGACGTCTCCCGAATCCGGGGGGTGGCCTTCGGCATCGGCTCCGCCTGCGTGGCGGTGGCCGGGGCGCTGGTGACCCCGTTCTTCTACGTGGCCCCCGACGTGGGCGAGAGCTTCAACATCATGGCCTTTGTCGTCGTGGTGCTGGGGGGCATGGGCAATTTCCTGGGCGCCCTCCTGGGCGGCTTCATCGTGGGGCTGGCCGAATCGCTGGGGGCCGCGTTCCTGCCCGGCTCGCTCAAGCAGCTCGTGGTGTTCGGCCTCTTCGTGATCGTGCTGCTGCTGCGTCCGGAGGGTCTGTTCGGAGCGCGCCGTGGTCGCTAGGCTCGCGATCGCGCTCGCGCTGGCCCTGCTGGCCGCGGTGCCCCCGCTCCTGCCCAAGTACGCCCTCGAGGTGCTGATCAGCATCCTCTTCTTCGGCTATCTCGGCGCGTGCTGGAACATCCTCGGGGGCTACGGCGGGCAGTTCTCCTTCGGCCACGCCGCCTTCTTCGGGATCGGCGCCTACACCTCGACCCTGCTCTTCCTCCAGCTCGGTCTCACTCCCTGGCTCGGCATGGTGGCGGGCGGGGCGCTCGCCGCCGCCTTCGGCCTCTTCGCGGGCTACCTCTCGTTCCGCTACGGGCTGCGCGGGCCGTATTTCTCATTGGTGACGCTGGCCTTCGCGGAGATGCTGCGGGTGGTGGCGGTGAACTGGAAGGCGGTGGGCTCCTCGCTCGGCCTCGTGGTGCCGAGCCGGGGCTCGGCGCCGATGCAGTTCATGTTCGCGGACAAGCTGCCCTACTACTACGTGATCCTGGTGATGACGCTGGGCGCGCTCCTGATCTGCCGGACGCTCGAGCGCTCGCGCATGGGCTACTCGCTGGCCGCGATCCGCGAGAACGAGGACGCGGCGGAGGCGTCGGGCGTGAACGCGCTCGCCACCAAGCTCTCCGCGATGGCGCTGTCGTCCTTCCTCACCGCGCTGGGCGGGACGTTCTACGCGCAGTACTTCGCCTACATCGATCCGAGCCTCACCTTCGGGCCGGCCATCTCCATCGGCGGGCTCCTGCCCGCCATCGTGGGCGGGGCGGGCACGGTGGCCGGCCCGCTCCTCGGCTCGTTCGTGCTCACCCCGATCTCCGAGATCACGCGCGCGGTGCTGCGCGGCCGGGCCGGGGCCGACATCATGCTCTACGGGCTGATCCTGATCCTGGTGATCTCGTACCTGCCGAACGGGCTCATGGGCTGGCTCCGGAGCCGCCGCCCGCCGGGGCATCCGGCGTGAGCGGGGGGCTCGAGATCCGCGGGCTCAGCAAGCGCTTCGGCGGCCTGCAGGCCGTCAACCGCTTCGATCTGACGGTGGCGCCCGGCGAGATCGTCGGCCTCATCGGGCCCAACGGGGCGGGCAAGACCACCGTGTTCCACCTCATCGCGGGCTTTCACGCGCCGAGCGACGGCGCGGTCACCTTCGAGGACGCGTCCCTGGTCGGGCTCAAGCCCCACGCGATCTGCCGCCGGGGCCTCGCGCGGACGTTCCAGCTCGTGCAGCCCTTCGCCGGGCTCACCACGCTCGAGAACGTGATGGTGGGCGCCTTCAACCGGGCCCGCGACGTCGGGACGGCCCGGCGGCAGGCCGCGGAGATCGTGGATTTCGTCGGGCTCGGGCCCCGCCGCGACGTGCCCGCCCGCAACCTCACCCTCGCCGATCGCAAGCGCCTCGAGGTGGCCCGCGGGCTCGCCACCGGCCCGCGCCTGCTGCTGCTCGACGAGGTCATGGCGGGGCTGAACCCGACCGAGATCGAGGCGATCATCGGGCTGATCCGCCGCATCCACGAGCGCGGGGTGAGCCTGCTCATCATCGAGCACGTGATGCGCGCGATCCTGGCCCTGTCGCACCGCCTCGTGGTCCTGCATCATGGCGAGAAGATCGCCGAGGGCGTCCCCGCGGCGGTGGCGCGCGACCCGCGCGTGGTGGAGGCCTACCTGGGCGAGGCGGCGGTGGAGGAACGGCGATGAGCCTGCTCGCGCTCCGCGGGGTGGACGTGGCCTACGGCGACCTGCCCGCGCTGCGCGGGGTCGATCTCGCCATCGAGGCCGGGGAGATCCTCTCGGTGGTCGGTGCCAACGGCGCGGGCAAGACGACCATGCTGCGCGCGATCTCCGGGCTGCTGCGCCCGCGGGCGGGGGAGATTCTGTTCGACGGCGCGCGCCTTGATCGGCTGCCGTGCCACGCGGTGGTGGAGCACGGCGTGGTGCAGGTGCCGGAGGGCCGCAAGATCTTCCCGAGCCTCACCGTGCTCGAGAACCTGGAGCTCGGCTCCTACACCCGGGCGGCGCGCCCGTACCGGCGGGAGAGCCTGGAGCGGGTGCTCGGCCTCTTCCCGATCCTGGCCGAGCGGCGACGGCAGGCCGCCGGGACCATGTCGGGGGGCCAGCAGCAGATGCTGGCCATCGGCCGCGCGCTCATGGCCCGCCCGCGCCTCCTCATGCTGGACGAGCCGTCGCTCGGGCTCGCGCCCAAGATCGTGCAGGAGATCTTCGCCATCGTGGCCGAGATCAATCGCGCGGGCACCACCGTGCTGCTGGTGGAGCAGAACACGCGCCAGGCCCTGGCCCTGGCCGGCCGCGGCTACGTGCTCGAGAACGGGCGCGTGGTCCTCTCGGGCGCCGGCCGCGACCTCCTCGACAACGAGCACGTGCAACGTGCCTACCTCGGGATGTAACCGTGGGGGATGTGATCATGGACGACCTGCTCTTCTCGCCGATCACCGAGCTCGCGGCCGCCGTGCGGAGCGGGCGGCTCTCGCCGGTCGAGCTGACCCGCGCGTATCTCGACCGCATCGCGAAGCTCGACCCGACCCTGCGCGCGTTCATCACGGTGGACGGCGACGGGGCGCTGGCCGCCGCGCAGGCCCTCGAGCGCGAGGCGGCCGCGGGCGCGTGGCGCGGGCCGCTCCACGGCGTCCCGCTCGCCCACAAGGATCTCTGCCTGATCCCGGGGCTGCCCACCTCGTGCGGCACGCGCACCGCGGACTACTTCGTGGGCGCGCCGCCCGCGACCGCGGTGGCGCGGCTCGTCGCGGCCGGTGCGATCACGCTCGGCAAGCTCAACATGACCGAGCTCGCGCTGGGGCCCTTCGGCGACAACGCGCATCACGGCGACGTGCAGAACCCGTGGCGGCTCGGCCACGTCTCCGGCGGCTCGAGCAGCGGCTCGGGGGCGTCGGTGGGCGCGGCCCTCGCCGCGGGCGCGCTCGGCACCGACACCGGCGGCTCGATCCGGCTGCCCGCGGCGTGCTGCGGGGTGGTGGGGCTCAAGGCCACCTACGGCCGGGTGAGCCGCGCGGGCGTCATGCCGCTGGGCCTGATCGCGGGCCACGATCCGCTCGACGCGACGTCGAGCCGCCGGGCCGTCCCCGACTACCTGGCCGCGCTCGACGGCCGGGTGCGCGGGCTGCGGGTGGGCGTGGCGGGCGGCTTCTACGCCGAGCGCCTCGACGCGGCGGTGTCGGGCGCGCTCGCGGAGGCGGTGGCCGCGCTGCGCGAGCTCGGCGCGGCGGTCGAGCCGGTGGCGGTGCCGGATCCGGGTCCGATGGTCGAGGCGTGCAGCAACGTGATGGTGCGCGCGGAGAGCGCGACGATCCACTCGCGCCTCCTCAAGGAGCGGCCGGGCGAGCTGCAGCCCGCGGTGCGCGACCGGCTGACCCCCGGCCTGACCGTGAGCGCCTACGAGTATCTGCAGGGCCAGCGGCTCCGCGCGCGGTACACGCGCGAGTTCATCGAGGTGGTGTTCTCCCGCGTCGACGTGCTGGTCACCCCCACCATTCCGGAGCCCGCGCCGGCGCTGGCCGACGCCAAGGCGGGCGCGTCCGCCGACGTGGTCGCCCGCATGGGGCGCTTCTCGCGGCTCACCCGCCCGTTCAACGCGCTCGGCCTGCCCGCGCTGTCGCTGCCGTGCGGGGCGTCCGCCGACGGACGTCCGCTCGCGATGCAGCTCGTGGGGCGTCCCTTCGAGGAGGCGGCGCTCCTGCGGCTGGGCGACGCGTACGAGCGCGCGACCGCGTGGCACCGGCGCCGGCCCGCCCTGGCGTGAGCGTTCGAGCGTTGACGGCCGCGCGCCACCTGAGCTAGGCTCCCTCCGTGCTCGATCTCGTGATTCGCAACGGGCAGGTCATCACGCCGCAGGGCGTCGGCCTGTGGGACGTGGGTGTGCAGGGGGAGCGGATCGCGGTGATCGGCGCGCCGGGCACGCTCCCCACCGAGGGCGCCCGCGTCATCGACGCGGCGGGTCAGATCGTCTCGCCCGGCGGCGTCGAGCCCCACGCGCACCTGGCCCACGGGATCATGTCGCATCCCGAGGAGCCCGCGATCACCCTGGGTCCCGAGGACGACACCAAGGGCATGGCGTGCGGCGGCACCACCACCCACATCGATTTCGCCTACGTGCGCCCGGGCCTCGATATCCAGCCGGTGATCGAGCAGCGCGCGGCGCGGTGGAAGGGCAACTCCTACGTGGACTACGCCTTCCACCTCACGCTCGCGGGGGCGCTGCCGATCCGGGTCTTCGACCAGATCGGGGAGGCGGTCCAAGCGGGATACCCGAGCTTCAAGGTCTTCACCACCAACGTGCTGCCGCCGCATCCCAAGCGCGCGGGTAACCGCATCGACTTCGGGCGCATACACTTCGCGATGGAGAAGGTCGCGAAGGCGGGCGGCATCATGGTCGTGCACGGCGAGGACGAGGATCTCGTCCAGTTCAACTACGAGCGCTTCCGCGAGGAAGGGCGCATGGAGGGAAGCAACCTCCATCTCGTCCACACCAAGCTCTCGGAGCTGCTCGCGTTCAAGCGCACGATCGCGCTCGCCCGGGCGAGCGGGGCCGGCGTCTACTTCGTCCACGTCTCCGCCCGGGAGGGCGTGGAGTCGGTGGCGGAGGCCCGGTCCCAGGGGCTGCCGGTCTACGGCGAGACCCTGCACCAGTACGCCTGCTTCAACGCCGAGTACTACAAGACCCCGCGCGGGTTCTGCTCGCACACCTACCCGTCGCTCAAGTTCCCGGAGGACCAGCAGGCGCTCTGGGAGGGTCTGGTGCACGACGGGCTCTCCACGCTCGCCACCGACGAGTACCCGACGAGCCTCGAGCTCAAGCTCAAGGGCCGCACCATCGAGGACGTGACCGGCGGTAACGTGGGGGCGGAAGCGCGCATCGGCATCGGCTACACCGAGGGTGTGGTCAAGCGCGGCATGTCGCTCACCCGCTTCGCCGATGTCACCGCCACCAACGCGGCGCGGATTCTCGGGCTGTATCCCAAGAAGGGCGTCATCGCCCCGGGCAGCGACGCTGATCTCGTGCTGATCGATCCCACGATTCGCAAGACGCTGACCCGCGACGATTTCCACGTGACGGACTACAGTCCCTGGGAAGGCTGGGCGGTCTCGGGCTGGCCCGTCATGACCCTGCTTCGCGGCAAGGTCATCGCGGAGCGCGGCCGCCTGCTCGGCAGCCCGAGCGATGGGCAGTGGGTGTCGCGGAAGATCGACCCGGCCGTGCTCCGTCGGCCCGCCTGCTAGCTCCCGCCTCATGCCAGCCGTCCCGGATCCCATATCCGCTCCCCTCGCCTCCGGCGTCGGGTCGCCAGACTATGCACAGCAGTTCAATCCGGGCTTCCGGCTCGATCCGGCCAAGGTCGCGCTGGTGGTGGTCGACATGCAGTACGCGAGCGGCTCACGCCACGAGGGGCTGGGCCGCCTCCTGAAGGACCAGGGCCGTGAGGCGCAGGGTACCGAGCGCTTCGACCGCATCGAGACCGTCCTCGTGCCCACCATCCAGTCGCTGCTCGCCGCGTTCCGCGAGCGAAGCCTGCGGGTGATCTTCCTCACGGTAGGCTCGGAGCTGCCGGACTACAGCGACCTGCCGCCGCACATGCGGCCGATGGCGGAGGCGGTGGGCAATACCCGGGGCCGGCGGGAGCACGAGATCCTCGACGCGCTCGGGCCCCGGCCGCACGAGCCCGTGCTCAACAAGACGACGATGAGCGCGTTCCACTCCTCGGGCTTCGAGCGGCTCGTCCGCGCCTGGGGCGTGGAGCAGCTCATCTTCACCGGGGTGTCCACCAACTCGTGCGTCGAGGGCACCGCGCGGGACGCGGCCGATCGGGGCTTCCGCTGCCTGCTGGTGGAGGACGGCTGCGGCGCGGCGAGTCGGCAGCTCCACGAGGCCGCGTGCCAGAACTTCCAGCGGCTGCTCGGGCGGGTGGACTCGAGTGCCCGCGTGATCGCGGAGCTGGACGCCGCCCGCGGTCCCACCCGCTGAGCCGTCCGGCCCAGCTCCAGGAGGCCAGACATGCCAGGCAAGCTGTTCGAGGAGCTCGAGCTGGGCCAGGTCTACACCCACCAGCCGGGGCGCACCATCACCGAGTCGGACAACGTGTTCTTCAGCTGCCTCACCATGAACCCGCAGCCCCTGCACGTGGACTTCCACGCGGCCCAGAAGGCCGAGTTCGGCAAGCCGCTCGTCAATAGCCTGCTCACCCTCGGCATCGCGGTGGGCCTGAGCGTCGGCGAAACCACGCTCGGCACCACCGTGGGCAACCTGGGCTTCGAGAAGGTCGAGTTCCCCAAGCCGGTCTTCCACGGCGACACCATCTACTCGGAGACCGAGGTCGTGGAGAAGCGGGACTCGAAGTCGCGGCCGCAGTGGGGCATCGTGATCTTCGAGCACCGGGCGCGCAACCAGTCCACGCATGCGACGGTCGCTCCACTTCGTGCCCGGCGGCAACGAGAGGATGATCGCCAAGGCCCTCACCCTCCCCGCCGACGGCCTGATCCTCGATCTCGAGGACGCGGTGACGCCCGACCGCAAGGCGGCCACCCGGCCCATCGTGCGGCGCTGGCTCGAGACGCTCGACTTCGGCGGCCGCGAGCGCTGGATCCGGATGAATCCCGTCTTCACCGACCACGCCGAGGCGGACCTCGCCGAGACCATCGCGGGGCGCCCCGACGGCTACGTCGTCCCGAAGCCGCGCCGGGCCGAGGACGTCCGTCGCGTCGCCGCCATGCTCGACGCGCTCGAGCAGCGCCACGGGGTGCCGTTCGGCTCGACGCGTCTGGTCCTGATCGCCACCGAGACCCCCGAGGGCCTGCTCAACATCAAGGAGATCGCGGCCGCGAGCCCCCGCATCGTCGCGGTGTCCTGGGGCATCGAGGATCTCTCGGCGGCCATGGGGCTGCCCCGCACCCGCGACGAGCAGGGCCGCTATCTCGACATCCCGCGCTACGCCCGCGTGATGTGCGCGGTGGCCGCCTCGGCCGCGGGGGTGGAGGCCCTCGACACCGTCTTCACCGACATCCCGGACCTGGACGGGCTCCGCCGCGAATGCCGGGAAGGGGTCGCGATGGGCTTCAGCGGCAAGATCTCCATCCACCCGGGCCAGATCGAGGTGATCAACGCCGAGTTCACGCCGTCCCGGGCGGACGCGGAAGAGGCGGTGGCCCTCATCGCCGCCTTCGAGGAGCAGGCGCGGCGTGGCGCGGGGGCCTTCGCGTGGAAGGGGCAGATGATGGACATGCCGCATCTCACCCGCGCCCGGAAGATCGCGGAGCGGGCGCGCCGCGCGAGGGTACTCTGAGCCGGGCCCGCGCGGGGGCACTCGCCGCGCTGCTGCTCGCCTCCGCTCTCGTGGTGTACGCGCTTCCGGTGGGCCGCCGCCCGCTCGCCAACCAGGACGAGGCCCGCTTCGCCCTGCTCGCCCGGGAGGCGGTCGAGTCGCATCACTGGCTGCTCCCCCGGGTGCGCGGCGTGATCTACCTGAACAAGCCGCCGCTCTACTTCTGGACGGTCGCGCTCCTCGCCAAGCCCTTCGGCGTCGTCAACGACGTCACCGCGCCGCTCGCCTCGGTGCTCGCCGCCCTCGCCACGCTGGTCGCGGTCATCGCGCTCGGCGCGCGCCTGTGGGGGGGCTCGGTCGGGCTCGCCGGAGCGCTCGTGCTCGCCACCGCGCCCTTCTTCTACTTCATGTCGCACCAGGTCTTCTCCGACATGATGATGACCGCGTGGCTCGCGTGGGCGCTCTACTTCCTGCTGACCGCGCGGCGGGCGCCCGTGCCGCTGCCGCGCCTGGTCGGGTTCTACCTGTGCGTGGCCGGGGCGCTCGCCACCAAGGGGCCGGCGGCCCTGATGGGGCTGGGGGCCGCGCTCGCGATCGTGCTGGTCGAGGACGGCTGGCGGCGCGGTCTCCGGTGGCTGCGCCTGCCGGTGGGGATCGCTATCCTCGCGCTCGCGAGCCTGCCGTGGCTCCTGCCCTACCTGTTGCAGACCGAGCGGAGCTACGTGGGCGGCGTCGTGGTCGGCCACTACGGGGACTGGTACTTCCGCCAGAAGGCCGGCTCCCGGCTCGAGTCGTTGCAGGAGAACCTGGTGCGATTCCTGCCCTGGTTGCTCTTCGTGCCCGCCGCGGTCTGGTGGTGGTGGCGCGATCGCGATCCGCTCCGGCGGCCGCTCCTGGTGTGGACCGTGGTCATCGCGGTGGCGGTCAGCTTCTCCGCCGAGCAGCGGGCCCGCTACTTCCTGCCGGTGCTGCCGCCGCTGTCGCTGCTGGTCGCCGAGCTGCTGGCGCGCGCGCCGGCCGAGCCGTCGGGACGCGGCCGGCGGGTACTCCTGGTGTCGTTCGCCGGAGCCGCGCTCATGGCGGTGGCGGCGGCCGTGGTCCTGATTCGGATGGGACCCGGCGGGGACGACTTCATTCCGGGGCCCGGCTGGCCGCGCGGCCTGTTCGCCGCGCTCATGGCCGCCGGCCCCGTGGCCGCCCTGGGAGTGCTGGCCGTCCGGAGATCGGGCGTGGCCGCCACTCTGGTGCTGGCGCTGGCCCTCGGCGGTATCCTGATCGTCGAGGGAGGGACATATCCAGGACGCTATGCCGAGCGCAGCAATATCCGCGGCTTCGCCACGGCTGTCATCGAGCGGCTGCCGCCCGAGCCGCGCATCATCACGTATCTCGACGCGGGGCTCGTGTATGACTTCTACCTGCGGAGGCCGGTCGAGGAGCTCCCCGGCCTGCCCGATCTGGCCGCGCGCCTGGCCGCGCCGCGGCCGGGCGACGTGGTCCTGATGCGCGAGGAGCGGTGGGCGACGCTGCGCGCGGCCCACGAGGCCCGCTGGCAGGTGCTGCTGGCCGACCGCGTGGCCCGCGTCCGGATGGTCCTGCTGGGGCCGCGCGCGTGAGCGTGCCCGCGCCCGAGCTGTCGGTGGTGCTACCCGCCTTCAACGAGGCGGAGAGCCTGGGGCAGCTCTGGGCCGAGCTGGGTCCGGTGCTCGACGCGATCGACCGGCCGGCCGAGGTCATCATCGTCGACGACGGCAGCACCGACGCGACCCCCGCGATCGCGCGGGCCCTCCACGAGCGCGACGCGCGGGTGCGGCTGCTGCGCCTGACCGGCAACGGCGGGCTCTCGGTGGCGCTGGACGCCGGCTTCGCGCGGGCGCGCGGGCGGATCGTGGTCACCATGGACAGCGACCTGCAGAACGATCCGCGCGACATCCCGCGCATGCTCGCCCGCCTCGACGGCTACGACGCGGTGACCGGCTGGCGCCAGCGGCGGGACGATCCGTGGCTCAAGCGCGTCTCGTCACGCGTCGCCAACGCGGTGCGGAACGCGATCACCCGGGAGGAGGTGCACGACAGCGCGTGCACCCTGCGGGTGATGCGCCGCGGCTGCCTCGGGTGCCTGCCGCGCTTCCGCGGCTTCCACCGCTTCGTGCCAACGCTGCTGCGCATGGCGGGGTGCCGCGTGCTCGAGCTGCCGGTGAGCCATCGGGCGCGGCGGTTCGGGGTGCCGCACTGCGGGATTCGCAACCGGGCGGTCGTCGCGTTCGAGGATCTGCTCGCCGTCCGCTGGATGCAGTCGCGGCGGCTGCGCTACGACGCATCCGAGGAGCCCTAGCTCGGCGCGCGGTTCGGGCGGGCGGGGCGGGGGGCCGCTCCCGGGGACACGCTGAGCCGCGGGCGCGTTGCGTCGTCTCAGCGGCCCCCCGCCCCACCCGCCCGAACCTATGACGTCTGGTCTTCCCCTCGGAGCGTCATCTCGACATCACAGTTTCTTTGAGGGGGGGAGGGCGCTCAGGTTGGCGAGGACGTCGAAGATGATGGCGAAGTCGTACTTGGCGAGGCCGAGGCCCTTGGCGGCGGTCATGAGCTCGTGGGTGAGGGCCACGCTCGGCAGCGTGACGCCGGAGGCGCGGGCCATGTCCAGGGCGAGGCGCAGGTCCTTCTGGATCATGTCCACGTCGAACCAGGCTTGCTGCGGCATGCCGAGGACGAAGGGGCCGCGGTATTTCACCATCGGGGACGCGATCACGCTCTTCAGCAGCACTTCCACGGCGCGGGCACGCTCGACGCCGGCCTTTTCCGCGAGCAGGACCGCCTCCGCGAACGAGAGCATCTGGACCGCGAGGCCCTGGTTCACCGCGATCTTCATGCTCTTCGCGAGCCCCACCCGGCCGACGTGGGTGATGGTCGGGCCGATGGCCTCGATGTAGGGGCGGGCGCGTTCCAGGACCGCCGGATCTCCGCCGACCATGAACGAGAGCTGGCCCGCGTCCAGCGTCGCGGGGCTGCCGGAGACGGGCGCGTCGAGCAAGGCGCCGCCGCGCGCCGCGACCGCGGCGGCCAGCCGCTCGACCACCGCCGGGCCCACCGTGCTCATCTCGACCAGGATCGCCCCCGGTCGCCAGCCGGCCAGCAGACCCCCGGGCGCGCACGCCACCGCCTCCAGCGCGCTGTCGTCGGTGACCATGGTGAAGACCACGTCCGCCCGCTCGGCGACTTCACGGGGTGACGTGGCGAGGATCATGCCCGCGCGCACGAGATCGGTCGCCTTCGCGGCGGTTCGGTTGTAGCCGCAGAGCGGGTGGCCGGCGTCGAGCAGGCGCCGCGCCATGCGGCCACCCATCGCGCCGAGGCCGACGAAGCCGAGCGTCGCCGTCATCTGCCTCCTGCTGACTTGCGTGTACTTCTTGCAGGCTTTTTCTGTATTCGCTCGGCTCGCCTTCGGCCGCTCCTCACCGGGCCGTCTGCGACGGCAACGACGCTGATCTCGATCTTGCAGTTGGCGTGCGTCGCGAGGCGGGAGACCTCTACCGTCGTGGTGGTGGGACGGTGCGCGCCCAGGTAGGACGCCCAGACCGAGTTGAGATCGTCCTGCTCGGCCACGTCGGTGAGGTAGCGCGTCGCCGAGACGACGTCGGCCAGCGTGCAGCCGGCCGCGGCCAGCGTGGTCTTGAGGTTCTCCATCAGGAGCACGGCCTGCTCCCGCATGTTCGCGGGCAGGTCGAACTCCTCCTCGCGGTGCGGATGGCTGTGGTAGACCGGGGCCGCGGTGAGCCCCGAGAGAAACAGCAGGCTGCCGCGCCGCACCAGGAGCGCCGGCGCATAGGGCATCTCCACGTGGCGCTTGTCGGGGTGATGGACCGGGCGGACGTCTCGGGGCATGACAGCGCATGATCGGCGCGGGCTCGTCCGGCGTCAAGCGCCGAGAGTCCGGGAACCTTGACTCCTCCTGGCATGTTTGCTAAAACAAAGGCTAATTCTTGCCGTGCCCCATCCGCCCGAGGTAGTCCCGAGGAGGATTCACATGACGACGACGTCCTGGAAACGTCTGGCCCCGGTGGCGCTCGCCGGTGTCATGTTCGCCTCGCTGCCGCTGCCCGTGGATGCCCAGACCCCGATCAAGATCGGCGCGTCCATGTCGGTCACCGGCACCTACGCCAAGCCCGGCACGTACCAGAAGCAGGGCTACGACGTCTGCATCGACGAGCTGAACGCCAAGGGCGGGATCCTCGGCCGCAAGGTCGAGCTGGTGATCTACGACGATCAGTCGGCGCCCGCCACCGCGGTGCGGCTCTACGAGAAGCTGATCACCGAGGACAAGGTGGACGCGGTCATGGGGCCCTACTCCTCGGCGGTGAGCGAGGCGGTGGCCAACGTCACCGAGAAGTACAAGAAGGTCATGGTGGCGCCGCTCGCGGCCACCACCTCGATCTTCAAGAAGGGCCGCAAGTACATCTTCATGGTGATCACCCCCGCGGAGAACTACCTCGACGGGCTGATCGACATGGCGGCCAAGCGCGGGCTCAAGACCGTCGCGATCATCAACGAGGACACCCTCTTCCCGAAGGCGTCGGCGTCCGGCACCGCGGAGGCCGCGAAGAAGCGGGGCATGCAGGTGGTGCTGCAGGAGGCCTATCCGAAGGGCAACACCGACTTCTCCGCGCTGCTCGTGAAGATCAAGGCCGCCAATCCCGACGTCATCGCGGCCGGCACCTACTTCGACGACGCGGTGGCCATCACCCGGCAGATGAAGGAGCTCAACGTCAACCCGAAGATGTTCGGGCTCACGGTGGGCGGGGACCTGCCCGAGTTCTACGACCTGCTCAAGCAGAACTCAGCGCCTACAAGGCGAAGTTCAAGGGGCAGGAGCCGTCGTACCACACCGCGGCCGGCTACGCGGGCTGCCTGATCTACGCGGAGGCGGTGAAGAAGGCGGGGACGCTCGACGCGGACAAGGTCCGCGACCAGCTTCTGAAGATGGAGATCAAGACCGCGTTCGGGGACTACAAGGTCGAGCCCGACGGCTTCCAGATCGCGCACAAGATGGTCATGCTCCAGTGGCAGGACGGCAAGCGCATCGTGGTGTGGCCGGACGATCTCGCCAACGGCAAGCCGCGCTACCCGACGCCGGAGTGGGGCAAGCGATAGCTCCGCGCCGCGCCCGCCGGGTCTCCGGCGGGCGCGGGCACGCTCCGGAGGGCCCGTGGGCGTCCTGATCACCCCGAGCATGATCGGCCAGGTGGTCATCTCGGGCCTCCTGGCCGGCTCCCTCTACGCGATGGTGGCCCTGGGCCTGGGCCTGATCTTCGGGGTGATGCGGGTGCTCAACGTCGCGCACGGCCCGCTCCTCATGATGGGGGCCTACACCACGTTCTGGCTCTTCCAGGGGATCGGCTTCAACCCGTATCTCTCCTTGCTGGTGTCCATGCCACTCCTCTTCCTGGTCGGGGCCGCGCTGCAGCGTGTGCTCGTGCGCCGCGTGGTGGACGCGCCCGAGCTGTCGTCGCTGCTGCTCACCTTCGGCGTCTCGATCGCCCTGGTGAACCTGGCCCAGCTCGCGTTCACCTCCGACCTGCGCGCGGTGGAGTACCTGACCGGGTCCTTCGTGGTGGGCCCCTTCGCGCTGTCCAAGCCACGGCTCGCCACCTGCGGCTTCGCCATCGCGATCACCCTCGGCGCCTTCGTGTTCCTCCGCTCGACCCGGCTCGGCAAGGCGATCCGCGCGGTGTCCCAGAGCCGCGAGGTCGCCCAGGTCTGCGGGATCGACGTGCAGCGCATCCACCTGATCACCTTCGGGATCGGCTCCGCCCTCGCCGCCGCGGGCGGCTCGCTGGTCGCGGTCATGGTGGCGATCCAGCCCGAGATGGGCCAGGTCTACACGTTCAAGTCGTTCCTGGTCATCGTGCTGGGCGGCGCCGGCAACTACCCGGGCGCGCTGCTGGGCGGCCTGCTGCTGGGGCTCGTGGAGCAGCTCGCGTCGCTCTTCCTGACCACGCAGGTCAACGAGGCGGTCGCCTACGTGCTGCTGGTGCTGGTCCTCCTGATCCGGCCCACCGGCCTGCTGAAGGGACGCGTGTGAAGCGCGGGTTCCCGGTCGCCCTCGCGGTGCTCGCGGTAGGGCTCGCGCTCTATCCGCTGCAGGCCACCGGCTACGGCGTGCGGGTGATGCTCCAGCTCTTCATGTGGGTCGCGCTCGCCCAGTCCTGGAACCTGATCTCGGGCCTCACCGGCTACGTGTCCTTCGGCCACGTGGTCTTCTTCGGCACCGGCGCCTACGCCTCGAGCCTGCTGATCGTGAAGCTGGGCTGGGCGTGGCCGCTCGCCTGCCTGGGCGGCGGAGTGGTCGCGGCGGGGCTCGCGTTCCTGATCGGCTGGCCGTGCCTGCGGCTGAAGGGGCCCTACTTCGCGATCGCCACCCTCGGGCTCAACGAGGTCATGCGGGTGGTCGTCTCCTACTACGAGGGACTGACCGGGGGCGGCAACGGGCTCTCGCTGCCCACGCTCGACGCGAGCGTGGAGATCTACTACGCGATGGGCCTCGTGGCGGCGGCGGTGACCGCGGTCACCTACGTCATCGTCACCTCGCGCTTCGGGCTGCGCCTCATGACCATCCGCGAGGACGAGGTGGCCGCAGAGGCGATGGGGATCGACACCCACCGCTACAAGCTCTACGCCTTCCTGCTGTCCGCGGCGGCTCCCGGGATCGTGGGCGGGCTCTCCGCGCGCGACCAGGGCTACATCGAGCCCCTCTCGGTGTTCCCCCTGATCATGACCATCACCATGATCGTGATGGCGTTGTTCGGCGGCAAGGGGACGATCTGGGGGCCGGTGCTCGGAGGCTTCGTGCTCTTCGCGTTCCAGGAGGCGGTGTGGGCGCACTTCATCTACCTGCATCAGCTTCTCTTCGGCGCGATCATCGTGGCGGTGGTGCTCCTGATGCCGCGCGGGATCCTCGGCGTGCTCCAGCAGAAGTACAACCTGCCGCGGACGATCTAGCGGGTTCGCTAGCGCGATGGCGCCACTCCTCGAGGTCCGCTCGGTGGTGAAGCGCTTCGGCGGGGTCGCCGCGGTCGGCGGCGTCTCGCTCGCGCTCGAGCCGGGGCGGATCTACGGGCTCATCGGCCCCAACGGCTCGGGCAAGACCACCCTGTTCAACTGCATCACCGGAGTGGACCGGGCCGACGAGGGCCAGATCCTGTTCAAGGGCCGGCGCACCGACGGGCTCAAGCCGCACCAGATCTTCCATCTCGGGGTGGGGCGCACCTTCCAGGTGATCCGGGTCTTCCCGGAGCTGACCGCGCTCGAGAATCTCCTGGTGGTGACGACGGGCGCGTACGGGGAGGCGCAGGGCCGCGCCCGGGAGCTGCTCGCGCTCGTGAAGCTCGAGCGGCTCGCCGGCGAGTTCGCGGGCAATCTGTCCTACGGCCAGCAGAAGCTCGTGGAGTTCATCCGCGTGCTCATGACCGATCCAGAGCTGATCCTGCTCGACGAGCCCGCCGCCGGGGTCAACCGCACGCTGCTGAACGAATTGCTCGAGGCGGTCCGCCGGCTGCGCGACCAGGGCAAGACGGTGCTGCTGGTCGAGCACGACATGAAGGTGGTCATGGGTCTCTGCGAGACGGTGTTCGTGCTCGATCACGGCGAGAAGCTGGCCGAGGGGGCGCCCGGCGTCATCCAGGCCGACGAGCGGGTCATTGAAGCTTATTTCGGCCGCTAGCGCGCTGCTGCTCGCGTACCTCGTCTGGGCCTCGCGCGCCTGGCCCCTGATCCACGACGCACCGCTGATGCACTACATCGCCTGGCTCATCGCGCAAGGCGGCGTCCCGTATCGCGACGCATTCGACATGAACCTGCCCGGCGTGTACCTGCTGCACCTGGCCGTGCTCCAGGTCGGGGGTCCCGGCGATCTGCCGTGGCGGCTCTTCGACCTCGGCTGGCTCGCCGCCATCTGCGGCCTTCTCGCCGCGTATTGCCGGCACATCGGCGACGGCTGGTCCGCGGCGGCCGGGGCGCTGCTGTTCGGGCTCTATCATCTGAGCGGGGGGGCCTGGCACGCCGGCCAGCGGGACTTCCTGCTCTGCCCCTTTCTCCTGCTGGGTGCCTGGGGCATCGCGCGTGGCACCGAGCAGGGCGGCTCCGGCGCGCTGATCTCGGGCGGGCTCGCGCTCGGGGCGGCCATGGCGCTCAAGCCTCACGCAGCGCTCTACTGGGCGTTCTGCGTACTGATCGCGGCCCGGGATCGGTCCATCGCCCTGTCCGCCTGGCGCGCTGCCGGCCTCGTGATCGCCGCCGGCCTGGTGGTGCCGGGGGCGGTCTTCGGCTGGCTGGCCTGGCGTGGCGGGCTGGGGGCCTTTCTGGATGTCTTCACGGGCTACGTCGTTCCGCTCTACGGCCGGCTCGCCCGCGCGTCGCTATGGCAAGCGATCGAGGGGCACGCCTTCGGCCGCCCGCTCATCCTGCTGCTGCTGATCCTGGCACTGCTCGCGCTCGTCACCCCGCCGCCGCGGCAGCCCGCCTACAAGGGCCTCGCGGTGGCGGGAGCGCTGTACGGGCTGGCCCACTTCGCCCTCCAGGGTAAGGGGTGGGAGTACCAGCTCTATCCGCTCGTGCTGTTCGGCTGCGCGCTGGCGCCGGCCGCCGTTGCCTCGTGGCGTCGGGCCGATGGGCCCCGCGTCCTCGATCTCTTCGGGGCCCGCCGACCCATCGCGCTCGCGCTCTGGACCCTGCTCGTCGTCGTCCTCGGCGCCAAGGGCGTGGAGGCGCTGGACGCGCCGTGGATCGCCGAGAAGGCGCGCCGGGTGGCGGCCATCACGCGCGACGTGGGCCGGCTCGCCCCGCCCGGCGCCACCGTGCAGGTGATGGACACCACCGCCGGTGGCATCCACGCGCTGTTGCGGCTCGGGGTGAGGCAGCCGACGCGCTTCATCTATGACTTTCACTTCTTCCACGACGTCGGCGACCCGCGCATCGAGGCCCTCCGGGCGGAGTTCCTCAGGGGCCTTGAGGCCGGCCGCCCGGCCGCGGTGGTGATCCTCGAGGACAGCTGGCCCGTTCCGGGCTATGGTCGGCTTGACGCATTCCCCGCGCTGCGGCGGACGCTGGACGAGTCGTACACGAGGGCGGTGGAGGGAGCGGGCTACCGGATCTATGCGAAGCGAAGCGATTCGTAGCGTCATCCGGGCCTACGACGATCCGATCGTGCGCGCCTACTGCTGGGGGCGCTTCTGGATCCTGCGCCAGCGGTTCCTCGACGAGATCGGCCAGTACCTGCCGGCCCGGGGGCGAGTGCTCGACCTGGGCTGTGGCTTCGGGCTGTTCTCGCTCTACTACGCGAGCGCGCATCCCGCGCTCACCGTCGAGGGCTTCGATCTCAACCCGCGTCGCATCGAGATGGCCCGCGCGGCCGCGCGACGGCTGGGGCTCGGCAACGTGCGATACGAGGTCGGCGACGTCATGGCGTATCGGGGCGGTGAGCGCTTCGACGCCGCCTACATGCTCGACATCGTCCACCACATTCCCCGGGACGCGGTGCGGCCGCTGCTCGAGCAGGTGGCCAAGACGCTGCCCGAGGGTGGGCGTCTGCTCGTCAAGGACGTGGATCGCCAGCCGGCGTACAAGCGGTGGTTCACCCACGCGCTGGATCGGGTCATGGATCCGCGCACGCCGGTCCGCTACTGGGGCGCGGAGGAGCTGCAGACGTTGCTGGAGGACGTGGGGTTCGAGGTGCACCGGCACCTGATGGTGGACGTCCTGCCGTATCCCCACGTGCTCTACATCGGCCGGCGCCGGCGATGACCTCCGCCACGAGCCCGATCCTGCTGCACGCCGAGCGGCTCACCGCCGGTTACGGCAAGATGGCGATCCTGCACGACGTCACCCTCGACGTGCGCGTGGGCGAGATGGTCAGCGTCATCGGCCCGAACGGCGCGGGCAAGTCCACCGCCTTCAAGACCATCGTGGGCTTCCTGCATCCCACCGGCGGCCGGGTGCTCTTCGACGGCCAGGACATCACGGGGCTCCGGCCCGACCAGGTGCTGCCGCGCGGCCTGGCCTACGTCCCGCAGGGCCGCATCGTCTTCCCCCAGATGACGGTGCTGGAGAACCTCGAGATGGGCGCCTACATCGAGCGGGACGGCCGCCGGATCCGGGAGGCGCTGGAGCGTGTCTACCGCCTGTTCCCGATCCTCGCCGAGCGGCGGGCCCAGAGGGCGGGGACCATGTCGGGCGGTGAGCAGCAGATGGTGGCGATCGGGCGGGCCCTCATGACCACGCCCAAGCTGATCCTGCTGGACGAGCCGTCGCTCGGCCTGGCGCCGAAGTTCGTCTCGCTGATCTTCGACAAGCTCACCGAGATGAAGCAGTCGGGCTACACCATGATGGTGGTGGAGCAGAACGCGGCCAAGGCCCTGGCGGTGGCCGACCGCGCCTACGTGCTCGAGCTGGGCCGGAACCGCTTCGAGGGCCCGGGGCGGACCCTACTCGAGGACCCCGAGGTCAAGCGGATGTACCTGGGGGGCTGAGCCCGGGGCCGGTGGCCCGGCCCGGAGATTGTGAATTTTCTGACTAGGATTCCGGCCGGGTTTTGAGTATATTCGGTGGGGTTTTTCCAGGGAGACAGCCCGAACCTCATGCGCATCCCACGCTCCGCCGTCGTCGGTAGTGCGGCCCTCGCGGCCGTGCTGATCGGCTTGCTGATCGGGTTCCCGATCTCCGCTGCCAAGTCCGCCACCGCGCCCGCTCAGGGGGCCGGCCAGAAGGGGGCGGCGAAGGGCCACGAGGCCGGCGGCATCGATCCCCGGATCATCGAGCGGGGCAAGCAGACCTTCGCGATGTACTGCGTGAACTGCCACGGCACCGACGCGAAGGGCGACGGGATCGCGGGCCAGAACCTGCCCATCCGGCCCCAGAACCTGACCGAAGGGCGCATCGTCAACGCCCTGCCGGACCACTTCCTGCACGGCATCATCGCGCACGGGGGCCAGTCGGTCGGCCTCTCGCCGCTGATGCCGAACTTCACGCCCTTCCTGTCGGACGTGCAGATTCGCGAGGTCATCGCCTATATCCGAACGCTGGCCGAGCCCGCGTACGATCCAGCGAAGGTGCTGCCGGTCGCCACCACTCGGCAGGGCCCGGAGCAGCCGATCTTCTTCAGCCACGTCATCCACGCCGGCTCGTACCAGATCGCCTGCCAGTACTGCCACGCGGGCGCGCGGCGCAGCAGCGCGGCGGGCGTGCCGTCGGTGGAGCGCTGCATGGGCTGCCACAAGATCGTGGCCGCCCAGGGCAATCCCGAGGTCCAGAAGCTGCACGGCTACTGGGAGCGGCAGGAGCCGATCCCGTGGCTCCGCATCTTCAAGGTGCCCGAGCACGCCCAGTTCACCCACAAGCCCCACGTGCAGGCGGGCGTGCAGTGCCAGACGTGCCACGGCCGTATCGAGGCCATGGAGCGCGTGCACGCCGAGACCGGGCAGAACATCATCACCGATCTCAAGAACCTCGCGGGGATGCCCAATCAGCCGCCCAAGCTGACCATGGGTTGGTGCATCGAGTGCCACCGCACCGCCAACGCCAAGGGTGTGCAGGCCGTGCAGACCGTCGCGGACGCGCCGATCCCCTCGGTCGTCCAGACCCCGGGCAGCGAGAGCGCCCGCCGCAACGCCCCCCTCGAGTGCGTGACCTGCCACCACTAGCCGGGCCCCCTCTTCCCTGAGGGGGAGAGGGTCGGGGTGAGATGGTGAGCGGGCAGTCATGTGGGTGATCGCTTCCACGCTGCTCGTCTATCTCGCGGCCTTCGCGGCGGTCTTCGGGACGCAGTTCGCGGCGGTGGTCGCGCTCATGGCCCGTCGCGCGGGCCCGTTCGACCCCGCGCGTGACGGCCTCGCCGCCCTCCTGGTGAGCGTGCCCGCCTCGTCGCTGGCCCTCATCGCCCGGGTCATCGTGGCGATGATCGTGGGCATCCTCGCGCTGAGCCAGGCGCTCGAGTCGCTCGCGATCCTGCTCGGCGTGGGGCCCGGCGCCAACCTCGACTGGATCGCGGGGGCCCTCGCCGGCGCCACCCCCGGAGCCCTTCTCCTGGCCGTCATCGTGATCGGCGGTCTCGCGCCGGTCGGGGAGGAGCTGTTTTTCCGCGGTTTCATGCTGACGCGGCTGCGCCGGGTGTGGAGCGCGGGGCCGGCCATCCTGTTGACCGCGATCGCCTTCGGGGTGATTCACGGCGAGTGGGTGCACGGCGTGCTGGCCACCGGCATCGGGATCTATCTCGGGCTGGTCACCGAGCGGTCCGGCAGCGTCGTGCCCGCGGTGATCTGCCACGTGGCCAACAACACGGCCTCGGTGCTGCTCTCGGCCGCGATCGGCCCGGCGCAGGGGCGCGGCCTGAACGCGGTGCTGTTCGTGCTGACCGCGTCGCTCTTCGCCGCGTCGCTCTTCCGGCTCCCGCCGCGGGTTTCCGCGGACGCGCGCTGAGGAGTGCGGCCGCGCTCAGCGGCCGGGGTCGAGGATCGCGGTCAGGCTCCGGAGATCGGGGCAGGCGTCGAGCGACAGGACGATCTCGGCCACCGTGTCCACGCGGTCGTCGGGGAGCACCACCGCGGCGCACTCCGTGAACTTCTCACGGAGCGCGTCCATCGTCAGCGGGTTGGCGGGATGGCCCGGCACCGGCCGCGGGCCGATGCTGACCGAGCGGCCGTCCTTCAATCGCACGGTCATGCGTGTCCACATGTGGCGCTCGAGATCGGTGGGGATCTCGGGATCCACCACCACCCGGATCCGCTCCATCAGGCGCCGCAGGCTCGGATCCTGCGCGCGGTCGTCCTGGAAGGTGGCCATGCCGACGCGCCCGTCGACGAGCGCGGCCGCCGCGGAGAACTCGGCGGAGAACTTCGCCTCGAGCCCGGTGCGCGGGCGCGAGTGGATCAGGATGCGCGGCACCCCCGCGGCGACGCCGACCGTCACCTCCTCGACGTTCTCGGGCCGGATGCCCTCGACGCGCCTCAGCTCGAGCGCGCTGTCGATGATCGAGTGCGTGCACGCGCAGGACGGGTAGGGCTTCACCGCGACCCCGGTGGTGAGGATCTTCCACGGCGCGGCGAGGGTCCCGAGGGGCTCGAGATCCCGTTTGCCCGCGCCGAGCACGCTGAAGAATCCCTGGGGACCTTCGAGCGCGTGCTCGGAGGCGGTCCAGCCCTCGCGCGCCATCAGCGCCGACAGCACACCGCTCCGCGCGGCGTGGCCGGCGTGGAACGGCTTGGTCATCGTGCCGAAGTTCTCCTTCAGCCCCGAGGACTGCGAGGCGGCCACCGCGAGGGCGTGACGCGTCTGCGCGCCGTCGAGGCCGAGCAGCCGCGCCGCCGCGGCCGCGGCGCCCAGCGTCCCGAGCGTACAGGTGGCGTGCCAGCCGTGCGCGTAGTGCGCGGGGTTGATCACCTCGGCCAGCGTGGTCTCGACCTCGAAGCCCACCAGGAAGGCGTGCAGCACCGCGCGGCCGTCGGCCAGCGCCAGCTCGCCCGCGGCCAGCGCCGCCGCCAGCACCGGCGCCGAGGGATGGCCCATCAGGGCGAAGTTGGTGTCGTCGAAGTCGAGCGCGTGGGCCGCGGTGCCGTTGCAGAGCGCGGCCCACACCGCGCCGGTGCGGCGGCCCGTGCCCACCACCGTGGCCAGCGGGGCACCGCCCTCGGCCCGCGCCACCTGCTGCAGGATCCGGGCGGCCGGCTCGACCGAGCCGGCCAGCATCACGCCCAGGCAGTCGAGGATGGCGCGACGGGCGGCGTCGACGGCGGCCTCGGGGCAGTCCTCGTACCGGCTCTTGGTGACGAACTCGGCGAGCAGCGCGGTGGCGTTCATGGGCGGGAGCCTACCACAGCCTTCTGGGTGCATCACAGCTCGCCTGCCTGGCATGGCCGGGGCCGGACGCGTATGATCGAGCCTCGACGATGCGCCGGCTTGCCTGGTCTCTCGCGGTCGCGCTCCTCCTCCTCCTGGCTCCCGCTCCCGTCCAGGCGCAGCTTTTCCTCGCGTCCCGCCCGGAGCCGCCGTTCACGGTGGGGCCGCTGATGGTCAGCGCCACCGTGCGCGAGGAGACGGGGCCGGTGCCGGTGGTGGTGACGTGGAGCCTCCTGCTCCCGCCCGATCGGCAGGCCGCCGACGTGGCGCAGGACATCTATCTCCTCTGGCCCGGCGAGATCCGGAACGACGCGCCCACCGAGAAGCCCGACGCGGCGCTGGCCCGCTACGTCACGGACCGCGGCTTCGACGTGATCGGCGAAGGCCGCGTGGGCCTGCTCGCGCGCGGGCTGGCCGACGGCGCCACCGAGGTCCAGGCCGCCGGCGCGCCGTTCGTGACCTTCGTGCAGACCGGCGTGCTGGGGCTGAGCCCGCCCGCGACCTTCATCCGCATCCCGTGGACGCCGCGGCTCGCCGACCGGCACTGGCTCATGGAGCTCACCCTCAACGTGGCCGGGCTGGTGAAGCCGCAGAAGCTCGGCTGGGTGGAAACGATCATCCGCGGCGGCCCGTCGCGGGTGGCCATCGGCTTCAACGAGGTGCGCGCCCGCCCGCTGTTTCCGATGTACCTCGCCCATCGCGATCGCGTGGTGCACCTGGCCGACGCCCCGGCCGAGCTGGTGGTGCAGTTCCCCCAGTCCGACCGGCTCAAGATCGACGAGGTGTATCCGCCCACGTCCATCCGGCGCCTTAGCGAGACGCTCGACAGCACCCAGGTCGTCTCGCTCTTTCTCGATCGCGGCGACGGCATCATCCCCCAGCAGCTCGCGGTGCAGTTCGGCTACTTCTCGCGCACCCAGACCGTGCTGCTGGTGGCCGCCCCGCTCCTCATCTTTGCCCTCGGCCAGGCGATGGGCCCGCTGCTGGGGCGTGGCCTCGTGCGCCTGATCGACGTGGTGGCCGCGCGCGTGCAGCTCGGCGCGTGGCGCGACGGGCGCGATCCTCGAGCCGGGGTGATCCTGGCCCGCGAGGTGCTCGAGCGCATCGTGCCGGGCAAGACCACCCTCGACGAGGTCATCGGGCTCTGCGGCCCCCCGGTGGAGCGCCAGGAGCAGTTTCCCGCCTCCGGGCACACGACCCTGATCTACCGGGGCCGCCGGCTCCTGCCGGAGTCGCGCCGTATTTTCGGCTGGCTCTCCACCGTCCGGCACTGGGACGTGGAGCGGCACGAGGTGCGGATCGAGATCGAGGGTGACACGGTGCGCGACGTGCGCGCCGACATCCGGCGCTATCGCCTCGGGCCCGAGGAGCCCCGCTGACCGGGATCAGGCCGGCCCGGCCGGCCCCGTGCGCCGGGGGGGGGCGGGCCCTTGACCCCCACGGGGGGACGGGCTAATCTTGCGGGATCATCGTCCCGGCGTCGCCGCCCGAGGAGGGCTAGGTGAAGTGTCCCCGCTGCCAGTCCCAGAATCGCGAGGGCGTGCGGTTCTGTGAGGAGTGTGGCGCGCGGCTGGTGACGAGCTGTCCGAGCTGCGGCGCGGAGCTGCTGCCGGACAAGCGGTTCTGCGGCTCCTGCGGCTCCCCGACGACCCTGGAGCCGGTCGAGCGTCAGCCGTCCCCCCAGGGCTACACCCCGAAGCACCTCGCCGAGAAGATCCTGACCTCGCGGCACGCGCTCGAAGGCGAGCGCAAGCAGGTCACCGTGCTCTTCGCCGACCTCAAGGGCTCGATGGAGCTGCTGGCCGACCAGGATCCGGAGGAGGCCCGGCGCCTGCTGGATCCGGTGCTCGAGCGGATGATGGAAGCGGTGCACCGCTACGAGGGCACCGTGAACCAGGTGATGGGCGACGGGATCATGGCGCTCTTCGGCGCGCCGCTCGCCCACGAGGACCACGCGGTGCGCGCCTGTCACGCCGCGCTCCGCATGCAGCAGACCGTCGGCTGGTACGCGGACGAGCTGCGCCGCGGCCGCGGCGTGGACGTGCAGATCCGCGTCGGGCTCAACTCGGGCGAGGTGGTGGTGCGCGCCATCGACAGCGACCTGCACATGGACTACTCGGCCATCGGCCAGACCACGCATCTCGCCGCCCGCATGGAGCAGCTCGCCCGCCCGGGCTCGATCCTCATCTCACGGGAGACGCTCCGGCTGGCCGAGGGCTACGTGGAGATCAAGGCGCTCGGGCCGGTGCCGGTGAAGGGCATGCCGGAGCCCGTCGAGGTCTTCGAGCTGGTCCGCTCCGAGCAGGTGCACTCCCGTCTCGAGGCCAGCGCCGCGCGCGGCCTCACTCCGTTCGTGGGCCGCGAGGCCGAGGTGGACGCGCTCCACCAGGCGATGGCGCGGGCCGCGGCGGGCCACGGCCAGGTGGTGGCGGTGTCGGGCGAGCCGGGGGTGGGCAAGTCGCGCCTGTTCTGGGAGTTCACCCACTCCCACCGCGCGCACGGCTGGCTCATGATGGAGGCGCAGGCCACCTCGTACGGCAAGAACACCTCGTACCTCACGGTCAAGGAGCTGCTCCAGAACTACTTCCACCTGGAGGAGCGCGATGACGTCCGCCGCGTCCGCGAGAAAGTCACCGGCAAGCTCCTGACGCTCGACGAGACCCTGCGGCCCACCCTGCCCGCGTTCCTCCAGCTCCTCGACGTCCCGGTGGACGACGCGGAGTGGCAGACGCCGGACCTGCCGCAGCGCCGCCAGCGCATGCTCGACGCGGTCAAGCGGCTCATCCTGCGTGAAGGTCAGGTGCAGCCGGTGCTCCTGGTGTTCGAGAACCTGCACTGGCTGGACTCGGAGAGCCAGGCCTTTCTCGACAGCCTCGTGGACAGCCTGCCCCTGGCCCGCGCGCTCGTGCTCGTGAGCTACCGGCCCGAGTACCAGCACGGGTGGGCGCGCAAGAGCTACTACACCCAGTTCCGGATCGATCCGCTCCCGCCCCAGAGCTCGGAGGAGCTGCTGCGCGCGCTCATGGGCGACGACCCCGGGCTCGGTCCGCTCAAGGCGCTCCTGATCGAGCGGACCGAGGGCAACCCGTTCTTCATCGAGGAGAGCGTCCGCACGCTGGCCGAGACCAAGGTGCTCGCGGGGACGCCGGGGCACTACCGCGTGACCCGCGAGGTGCAGAAGGTCCAGATGCCGGCCACCGTGCAGGCGGTGCTCGCCGCGCGCATCGACCGCCTGCCCATCGAGGGCAAGCGCCTGCTGCAGGCCGCCGCGGTCATCGGCAAAGACGTGTCGATGGCCCTGCTGCAAGAGATCGCCGATCTCTCCGAGGAGACGGTGCGCCGCAACCTGACCCTGCTCCAGTCCGGGGAGTTCCTGTACGAGATCAGCCTGTTCCCGACCGTGGAGTACACCTTCCGCCACGCGTTGACCCACGAGGTGGCCTACTCGAGCCTGCTGCAGGATCGCCGGCGCACCCTGCACGGCCGGGTGGTGCAGGCGATCGAGCAGCTCTACGCGGACCGGCTGCCCGAGCACTTCGAGCGGCTCGCCCACCACGCGGTGCGCGGCGAGGTGTGGACCAAGGCGGTCGCCTATCTCCGCCAGGCCGGAACCAAGGCGGCGGCGCGCTCCGCCAATCGCGAGGCGGTCATCTTCTTCGAGCAGGCGCTGGCCGCGCTCGGGCGGCTGCCCGAGGGCCGGCCCGCCACCGAGCAGGCGATCGACCTGCGCCTCGACCTGCGCTCGCCGCTGCTCCAGCTCGGCCAGCTCGAGCGAGTGCTGACGCTGTCGCAGGAAGCGGAGGCGATGGCCGAGAAGCTCGGCGACGAGCAGCGGCTGGCGCGCGTGTACACCTACCTGATCAACTATCACTACCTGAAGGGTGAGCCGGACCTGGCCATCGAGTACGGCGAGCGTTGCCTGCGCATCGGCGACGCGGCCGGCGACCCGGGGCTGCAGGCGCTGGCCCGCAGCTACCTGGGCTATAGCTGTCACGCGCAGGGTCTCTACCGGCGCGCGCACTCGACCCTGCGCGAGAACGTGGAGGCCCTCGAGCTGGTGCAGGGTGAGACCCCGGGCGGGCAGGCCGGCGTCTCCTACGTCACCTCGAGCGGCTGGCTCGCGTTCACCCTCGCGGAGATCGGCGAGTTCGACGCGGCCGCGCTCTCGCTCGACAAGGCGCAGCGCGCGGGGGAGGCGAGCGGCCACGCGTATACCCAGACCATCGCGCGCACCATGGCCGGGCTGGCCTGGCTCCGCCGCGGCCAGCTCGAGCGCGCGCTGCCCGCGCTGCAGCGGAGCCTCGACGCGTGCCGCGAGAAGAGCCTCGACGTGTGGCGGCCGATTCCCTCGTCGCTGCTGGGCCTCACCCTGGTGCTGCTCGGCCGGCGCGAGGAAGGGATGCGGCTGCTCGAGGACGGGGTGTCGCTGACCGAAGAGCTGGGGGTGCGCGCCTACCTCGCGCTCTGGACCACGAACCTGGGCGAGGGCCTGGCCGCGGCCGGCCAGCTCGAGCGCGCCCAGAGCGTGGCCCAGCGCGCGCTCGACCTGGCGCTGCGGCACAAGGAGCGCGGCCACCAGGCCGGCGCGCTGCGCCTGATGGGCGAGCTGGCCTCGCTGAGCGAGCCGCCCCAGGTGGGGGAAGCGGAAGGGTACTACGGCCAGGCGCTGACCCTGGCCCAGGAGCTCGAGATGCGCCCGCTGCAGGCGCGCACCCACCTGGGACTGGGCCGGCTCCTGCGCCTCTCGGGCGACCGCGAGCGCGCGGAGGATCACCTGGCCACCGCGCTCGGCCTCCTGCGCGAGATGGACATGCGCTTCTGGCTCTCGCGGGCCGCCGAGGAGCTCCTCCATCTCGGGCACCTGTTCGTGGTGGCGCGCCACAATATCCAGCTGTACGACTACCTCAAGCGCGAGTACGCGGGGGAGCCGGTCACCGTGATCCTCGACCGGCGTCATGGCGAGCGGCGCGAGCGCGCCGAGGCCGCCGCGAGTGAGCGGCGCGCGGCCGACCGGCGGCGCCAGCTCCGCGTGGACGAATCCATCCGCACGCGCGGCTTCGCGGTCGTCCCCGAGATCATCGGAGGGGCCTGACCCCGCTCGCGGCCGCCTCCCGCCCGAACGACGAGAGGCCCCGGCTCACCAGCCGCACTTCGGTCGCGCGCTTGCCGTCGGTGCCCGGTTGCGGCTCGAACGAGACGCGCTCGCCGACCCGGGGTGTCATCCCGCGCCCGTCCCGTCCCCGGATCACGTAGAGGTCCTGATCGTCCCCGACGATCAGGCCCCACGCGGTGGGCCGATCGTAGAACTCGACGCGCCCGGTCTTGATCATGGGCGGATCCTAGGGCGCGGCGCGCGGCCGGCACAATGTCCAGAATGTCGGACACGGGTGCACTAGAATATCGGCGGTCCAAGGAGGCCCATCATGACCGTCAGCCAGAGCGAGAAGGCCGCCCGCTTCCGTGCCCTCCACGAGGCGCCGGGGGCATTCGTGATTCCGAACCCGTGGGACGCCGGCTCGGCGCGCATCCTCGCCGCGCTCGGCTTCCAGGCGCTCGCCACCTCGAGTGGCGCCGAGGCCGGCACGCTCGGCCGCCGTGACGGGAAGGTGACGCGCGAGGAGGCGCTCGCGCATTGCCGCGCGATCGCGGAGGCGACCGATCTGCCGGTGAGCGCGGACCTCGAGAAGTGCTTCGCGGACGCGCCGGCCGCGGCGGCCGAGACCATCCGGCTCGGTGCCTCGGTCGGCCTGGTGGGCGGCTCCATCGAGGACGCCACCGGCAACAAGGACAAGCCGCTCTTCGACATCGGCGTCGCCACCGAGCGGGTGGCCGCGGCGGTGGCGGCCGCGCGCGCGGTGGGGTTCCCGTTCACGCTCACCGCGCGCACCGAGAGCTTCCTGCGGGGCAATCCCAACCTGGAGGACGTCATCCGGCGCCTCCAGGCGTTCGAGACGGCGGGCGCGGACGTGCTCATGGCCCCGGGCCTGCCCGACCTGGCCGCGGTGCGCGCGGTGTGCGCGGCGGTGAAGAAGCCGGTCAACTTCATGGTGGGCATCAAGGGCAAGTCGTTCACCGCGGCCGAGCTGACCGCGGCGGGCGTGAAGCGGATCAGCCTCGCGACGTCGCTCTACCGCTCCGCGATGAGCGGCCTGATCGACGCGGCCCGCGAGGTGCAGGCGGGCGGCACCTTCGGCTACGTGGACCGCGGCGTCTCGTCGGCGGAGCTCGCCGGTTTCATGGAGGGCTGAAGGGCGGGGCGCGACCTCAGAAGCGGAGCCGGTTCGAGGCGTCGAGCGCCGCCACCTTGTAGCACTCGGCCAGCGTCGGATAGTTGAACACCGTGCTCAGGAAGTAGTCCAGGCCGCCGCCCAGGCCGAGCACGGCCTGCCCGATGTGCACCAGCTCGGTGGCGCCGGTCCCGATGCAGTGCACCCCGAGGAGCCGGTGGTCCTCGCGGTGGAACAGCATCTTGAACATGCCGGAGTGGTCCCCGAGGATCTGGCCGCGCGCGATCTCACGGTAGCGGGCCACGCCCACCTCGTAGGGGATCTTCTGCCGGGTGAGCTCGTGCTCCGGGACGCCGACCATGGAGATCTCGGGGATCGAGTAGATGCCGATCGGGAAGTGCGCGCCCATCGGGCCCGCGTCGACGCCGAACGCGGCGCACGCGGCCAGGCGCCCCTGCTCGGACGAGGTCGCGGCCAGGCTGGGGTAGCCGATGACGTCCCCCGCCGCGAAGATGTGGGGCACCGCGGTGCGGAAGCTCGCGTCCACCCGGACCCGCCCGCGGTCGTCGGCGTCCAGGCCCGCCGCGGCCAGGTTGAGGGCTTCGGTGCCCGCGACGCGGCCGGCCGAGAAGAGCACCGAGTCGGTGACGATCCGCTTGCCGGATTCCAGCGTGAGCACCGCCTTCCTCGGCGGGCCCGCGGCGAGGTCGATCGAGTCCACCGCCTCGCCGAGCCGGAGCGTGACGTTCCGGCTGCGCATCTGGTGGAGCAGCTCGTCCACGATCTCGCGGTCGAGGAACTCGAGCGGCCGCTCCCGTCGCTCCACCAGCGTGACCGCCACCCCCATGGCCGCGAGAATCGAGGTGTACTCGATCCCGATGACCCCGGCGCCGACCACACACATCGTGCGCGGGAGCTGCTTCAGACGGACCATGTCGTCGGTGTTGAGGATCACTTCACCGTCGTTCTTGACGCCCGGCGGCGGAGCCGGCTGCGTGCCGACCGCGATCAGGATGTGCTCGGCGGTGACCTGTCGCCGGCTGCTCTCGGTCTCGATGGCGAGCGTGTGCGGATCCACGAACGAGGCGACCCCGGACAGGACGGTCACGTCGTTCCGCCGGAGCTGGTTCTCGACCACCTCGACCTCGCGGGCGATCACGCTGTCGACTCCCGCGAAGAGCTGCGTGCAGGTCGGGCGGCTCTCGACCCGGGCCCAGGGGAGCCGGTCTCCCTTTCCGGCGAGGCCGGAGAACGTCACGACCGCCTCCCGCAGGGTCTTGCTCGGGATGGTGCCGGTGTCGATGCAGGCCCCGCCCACGCAGCGGCGCTTCTCGACGACCGCCGCGCGCCGTCCGAGCTTGGAGGCCTGCACGGCGGCACGCTGGCCGGCCGGGCCGCTCCCGATGCAGATCAGATCGAAGTCGTAGGCCGGGCTCACTCGACCCTCGTCG
>WNFK01181139.1_pt1 | contig 41107 bp, 37 predicted proteins | sample 5400281 | NCBI WGS metagenome assembly WNFK01 (sample SAMN13153350, study PRJNA577476) | soil metagenome | isolation source: 20 cm soil on Douglas fir-dominated hillslope | place: USA:California | collected 2013-09-17
GTGAAGGTCAGGTGCTCGTTGATCCAGCCCCGGCTCGGCAGGTCGCGGTAGGAGAGCTCGCGGGCCGAGAGGGTGACCTGTCGGGACTCCCCGTTGACCATGTAGCGATCGACGTCCACGTCGCGGAACTTGTAGTAGGTCCGGATCTCCTGCAGCTTGCCGTAGGTGGTCAGCAGCGGCCGGTGGTCCCAGAGCCTCACGTTCTTGATCGTGAGGTTGTTCCGGTCGAGCGCGGCCTGGTTCAGGTTGTCCTCCGCCGCGAAGTCCTTCTCCACGATCCGGTCGAGCGCGTAGGCCTGCCGCGTCATCCGGATGTTGTGCTGGATGTACGGCCGCTCGAAGTCCAGCTCGTTGGGCTTGACCCGGTAGGTCTGGAGCAGCGCGGGGGCCACTCCGAGGCCCGCGATCCACAGCACCACCAGCACCACCAGCCCGGCCACCAGGAAGCGCCAGCCCGGCCGGAACATCTGGAACACGCACGCGCCCGCGCACAGCACCGCGAGCACCACCAGCCACTGCAGCACCGGCAGCGAGGCGTGCACGTCGGTGTAGGAGGCGCCGAACACGAGCCCGCGAGGCGAGTAGAGCAGGTCGAAGCGGTCCAGCCAGAAGCCGACCCCCCGGATGACGAGCAGCAGCGCGCCGAGGGCGAGCAGGTGGGTACGCGCCCCCGCGGCGAGGCGGGACCAGGACGAGGGTGCCCGCCACCAGCGCGGTGCCCCAGGCGTGGAGCAGCCGCCAGAACGGGAGCACGAAGAAGTAGAAGCCGAGGTCGCGCCCGAAGAGCGGATCGGCCTGGCCGAAGGCGGTGCCGTTGAGGTACTCGATCACGGTCGGCCAGGAGCCGGTGGCGCGGGCCCCCGCGAAGATCGAGATCACCCCGATGACCGGCAAGAGGAGGCGGCGCACCAGCGGCTCGAGGATGGCGCGCCCGGGCAGCCCGAGCTGATCCTCCAGCTCCCACAGCACGTCGGGCGGCGCGGTCCGGGCCGCCACCGAGAGATTGACGAAGAGGAAGACGAAGACCGCGGCCCCCAGCCCGAGGAAGAGCCAGCCGCTGACCGTCAGCCGCGTAGTGAAGACGGTGGTGAAGCCGACCTCCTGGAACCACAGCCAGTCCGTGTAGAGCGGGACCGCCTGGCCCACCACGGTGAGGACGACCAGGCCCACGAGGACCCAGAGACCGGCCCGCGAGCGCCGCAAGGGTATGACTCGACCGCCGGGAGACATCTGCGCCAAGCGCTCCGTCCTTACGTCCGGCGCGTCTCGCCGGCCACGGCCCGCGAGCGGTCGGTGACGTCGTGGTCAGTCATGGGCCCGGGCCGCGGGCCACGGGACGCGGGCTTCGGCGGAGGCCGGCGTCAGACGCCGGCGTCGTCGCGAAGGTCCTTGACCCGGTTCGTGCGCTCCCACGTGAACTCGGGCTCGTTGCGCCCGAAGTGCCCGTAGGCCGCCGTCTTGCGGTAGAACGGCCGCCGCAGGTCCAGGTACTTGATGATGCCGATGGGGGTGAAGTCGAAGTGCCGGCGGATCATCTGCTCGAGCTTGATGTTCGGCACCTTCCCGGTCCCGAAGGTCTCGACCATGATCGAGACCGGGTCGGCCACCCCGATCGCGTAGGCCACCTGCACCTGCGCGCGCTCGGCCAGGCCCGCGGCCACCACGTTCTTGGCCACGTGGCGCGCCATGTAGCACGCGGAGCGATCGACCTTCGTCGGGTCCTTGCCGGAGAACGCGCCGCCGCCGTGGGGGCACGAGCCGCCGTAGGTGTCGACGATGATCTTCCGGCCGGTGAGGCCGGTGTCGCCCATGGGGCCGCCGGTCACGAAGCGGCCGGTGGGGTTGATGTGGTAGGTGATCCGGTTGGGATCGATCAGGTGCTTGGGGATCGTCGGTAGCACCACCTGCTCGATCATGTCCTCGCGGATCTTGGAGAGGCCGGTCTCGGGCCCGTGCTGCGTCGAGATGACCACCGTCTCCACCGACACCGGCTTGCCGTCCACGTAACGGACGCTCACCTGGCTCTTGCCGTCCGGCCGCAGGTACGGCAGCTGCCCGCTCTTGCGCACCTGGGTGAGCCGCAGGCAGAGCTTGTGGGCCAGCATGATCGGCAGGGGCATCAGCTCCTCGGTCTCGGTGCAGGCGTAGCCGAACATGAGCCCCTGGTCCCCCGCGCCCAGCTTGTCCACGCCCATCGCGATGTCGCCCGACTGCTCGTCGATCGCGGTGATGACGCCGCACGTCTCGTGGTCGAAGCCGAACTTGGCGCGCGTGTAGCCGACCTCCCGGATGGTCTCGCGCGCCACTCGCGGGATGTCGACGTAGCAGGAGGTCGTGATCTCGCCGGCCACCACCACGAGCCCGGTGGTGAGGAGGGTCTCGCAGGCGACGCGGCCGGTCGGATCCTGCGCCAGGATCGCGTCGAGGACCGCATCCGAGACCTGGTCGGCGATCTTGTCCGGATGCCCTTCGGTCACCGACTCGGAGGTGAACAGGTACTCCTCACGCGCCATGCCTCATTGCCCTCCGCGCTTCATCAGGGATCGACCGCGAATACGTGACATTAGCACGCCCCTCCCACGCTCTCAAGAGGGGCCCCCGGTTTCCGGCGCGCCCGCCGCCATCTCCCCGACGCGCACGCGCAGCGATACCTCCCAGGTCTCGCCGGGCGCGAGCCGCACCGGCCAGGCCACGAGCAGGGCCGAGCCCTGGTAGATGCGCTCGAAGCCGCTCTCGGAGAGCGAGACCGTCTCGACCGGCGCCCACGCGACCTCGGCGGGCGCGGTGAAGCTCAAGGCGCCCTCGCCGCCGAGCCACTCGTCCACCATGGCGAGGCCGTGCGCCCCCTCGAGGCGGCCGCGGCTGCCGAGCGACGGCCGGCCGGCCACCCGGAAATACCGGCCCGGGGCGTCGCCCGCGCTGAGGGCGAGGTTGCACTGCACCGCCCAGCGGGCGTCGAGCGGCTCCTCGCCCTCCCAGCGCAGGCGGTAGCCGGCGGTGACCGCGGAGTCGTCCGCCGCGACGATGAGCGACTTCTGCAGGGCCATCGGGCGGCCGTCCGGGCGCAGCAGCGAGCAGAGCACGGTCACCTCGCGGGGCGAGGCCTTCACCTCGTGGTCGAGCGGCCGCTCGCCGACCGTCACCCACGCCGCGTCCCACGGATCGAGCGGGTCGAGCGGCTCGCGCCCGTTCGCGGGCGGGAACAGGCCGTCGAGGAGCACCGCCCGGCGGAACCGGTCGTAGCGCAGCAGCGCGGTCAGGCCGGCTTCCTTCACCGCGGGGGCGGAGTGGATCGTCTTCGCCTCGCCCGGGAGGCTCTCCCGCGGCCGCTCCTCCACCTGGCGGTGATACGCCTCGGGTCGCCGGGTCAGCACGTCGGCCACGTCCACCTCGCCGCCCATCCACGCGAGCTCGGTCAGCGATCCGCCGCGGGCCGGACGCATCAGGACCCCGAGGGAGCGGGTGCGGACGGCGACCTCGGCCTGCCCGTCGCCGTCGACGTCCGCGCGCGTCCACTCGATGCCGATCGGCTTGCCCGCGCCCTCGAGGCTCCGCTCGCCGCCGATCAGCGCCGACTTCACAGCCCGGCGCAGGTGCGGCAGGTAGCAGCCCCCGAACACCCCGTGCCAGTAGGCGTCGTTGGCCTGGCCCTGCCAGAGGCGCTCGCGGGCCGCGAGGAGGCGTGGATCGCGGGGCCGGGCGACGAGCCCCTCGTGCACCCGCCGGGAGAGGCGCAGCATCTTCCAGTAGGCGTCACCGATCTCCGGGTACTTGAGCAGGAAGTTCCGGAAGAAGCCGCCGCGCAGGAGTCGGGCGAGGCGCTCGCCGTCCGGCAGATCATGGAGCCGGTGGCGGGCCGCTTCCAGCTCCGCCGCGGCGGCCGGGGGCAGCGCCCACCCTCCCATCTCGGTGTAGGCGGCGGTGGGAAGGTAGACGCGTCCGGCGGGCGGCCGCGCGTCGAGGTAACGCGAGAACGTGGAGACGTGGAGCCACGGCGCGGCGCGCAGCGCGTCCAGGAAGCGCTCCAGCCAGCGCTCGCCGTAGACGAGCCGGTCGGTGCCGGGCCACACCCCGAACTTCTCGCCGTCGTCGACCAGGGTGACCGCCCCCGCCGCGCGCCGGCCCTCGAGGTAGCGGAGGCTCTCCGCCGGATCCGAGAACGGCACCAGGTAGCGCAGTCGCTGGTTGATCGGGAACACCGCCACCGAGACGCCCTGCTCCTCGGTCAGGTAGTAGCCGCCGAGCGTCTCCGGATCGAGCCCGGCGAGGGCGAAGTGGGAGTCGTCGACGAGCACGAACTCCACGCCCGCCTCGCGCAGCACCCGCGGCAGCTGCGGCTCCCAGATCCGCTCGGCCAGCCACATGCCGCGTGGGGTCACGCCCCAGTGCGACTTGAGGAAGTGGGCGAGGGCCTGGATCTGGCCCACCTTGTCCCAGTCCGGCAAGAGAGCCAGGATCGGCTCGTAGAAGCCGCCCCCCAGCAGCTCCACCCGCCCGTCGGCGGCCAGGCGCCCCAGCAGGTCGAAGGTCGGACGCGCCCGGGCCTTGAGGGCCTCGAGCAGGCCCCCCGAGCAGTGCACGGTCAGCGGCAGGCCACTGCCGGCGCGATCGAGCGTCTCGAGGAAGGGATGGTACGCCCGGACGACCGCGTCGTCGACGACCGAGTCGAAGTTGCCGACCGGCTGGTGGTTGTGGATGCCGAGGAGGAAGTGGAGCCGGTCGTCACTCACGGTCCAGGTCCCGGTGCCTGACGATCGGACTCAGGCCGAGACCGGTCAGGAAGGAGCTGAGCGCCTCCACCAGCATCACCGAGCGGTGCCGGCCTCCGGTGCAGCCGATGGCCACCGTGAGGTAGGCCTTGCCTTCCCGCTCGTAGAGCGGCAGGAGGAACTTCAGCAGCCCTTCCAGGCGCGAGAGCAGCTCCCGGCTCTCCGAGAACGACATCACGAACTCCTCGACCGCGGGATCGCGGCCGTCGAGGGCGCGGAGCCGCTCCACGAAGTGCGGGTTGGGCAGGAAGCGAACGTCGAAGACGAGGTCGGCGTCGTAGGGCACGCCGTGCTTGAAGCCGAAGGAGACCAGGGACACGGTGAGCCCGCCCTTGGCCGCCTGCGGGCCGTAGGAGTGCACCATCTGGTCCTTGAGCTGATGCACGGTCAGCGAGGTGGTGTCGATCACCCGGTTGGCGATCTCCCGGAGGTGGGCCAGGGCGGCGCGCTCGGCCCGGATGCCGTCGATCACGTTGCCCTCCCCGGCCAGGGGATGACGGCGCCGCGTCTCGTGGTAGCGGCGCACCAGCGTCTCGTCGGAGGCCTCGAGGAAGAGCACGTCGACCCGGTGGCCCCGGCTCCGCAGCTCCTGGATCGTGTCCACCATGTTGACCAGGTACTCGCCCTCCCGCACGTCGACCCCGAGCGCGATGGCCTGGATGCCGCGGCTCGAGTTGGCGCAGAGCTCCGCGAAGGTGGGGATGAGGGTGGTCGGCAGGTTGTCCACGCAGAAGTAGCCGAGGTCCTCGAGGCACTTGATCGCGTAGCTCTTCCCCGCCCCGGACAGGCCGGTGATGATGACGAACCGGATGGGCTCGGCGCCGGGGTCGGTCACGGGCGGCTCGGGCGGCGGGGACGGCGCTTGGTGGTCTCGCGCACCTGCCGACGGAGCGCGAGCATCGCCCGGTCCACCGCGACCGCGAGGTCGGGCGAGGTCTCGCGGCTGCGGAAGGCGCGGGAGCGGGACACGAGAGTGAGGGCCGCGGTGCGCCGGTGCTTCTCGCGGGTGAGGATCGCGCGCGTCGCCACCAGCGCGGGGAGCATCGGCTCGAGCTTGGCGAGCTTGCGGGTCAGCTCGTCCTTGTAAGAGCGGGAGACGGTCATCCCACGGGTGCTGATGATCACCTGCACGGGGGACACGCCCTCAGCGCTTCTTGGATTGCAGCCGCCGTTGGTGCGACGGCAGGATGCCCAGCTCCTCCCGGTACTTGGCCACCGTGCGTCGGGCGATGGTCAGGCCCTGGCCCTGGAGCGCCTGGGCGATCTCCTGGTCCGAGAGCGGCTTGCCGTTGTCCTCGCCGCTCACCATGTCGCGGATCGTCTTCTTCACCGACACCGACGAGACCATCGACCCGTTCTCGGAGGCGATGCCGCTGTGGAAGAAGAACTTCAGCTCGAAGAGCCCCTGGGGCGTCTGCACGTACTTGTTGGTGGTGACCCGGCTGATGGTGGACTCGTGCATGCTGATGTCGTCACCCACGTCGCGCAGGGCGAGCGGCCGCAGATAGGGCAGGCCCTTGTCGAGGAAGTCGCGCTGGAAGTTGACCAGACTCTGGGCGACCTTCCGGAGCGTGCGCTGCCGCTGCTCGACGCTCTTGATCAGCCACACCGCGCTCCGCAGCTTCTGCTCCACATATTGCTTGGCCTCGTCCCCCGACCGGCGCAGCAGCGAGCGGTAGAGCGAGTTGACCCGGAGACGGGGGATGCCCTCCTCGTTCAGGATCACCACGTAGTCCTCGCCCACCTTCTGGATGGTGACGTCGGGCACCACGTAGCGCGAGTCGTTGGTGGAGAACCGCCGCCCCGGCTTGGGCTCGAGGCTCTGGATCTCCTCGATCGACTCCATCACGCGCTCCAGCGGCTGCTTCAGGACCCGGGCGATCTCGGCGTAGCGGCGGCGCTCGAGGTCCTCGAAGTGCTTCTCGACGATCTCGACCGACACTGGATCGGGCTCCGCGTCCGCGGTGAGCTGCAGCAGCAGGCACTCCTGCACGCTCCGCGCCGCGACCCCGGGCGGATCGAAGGCCTGGATCCGCTTCAGCGCCGCCTCCACCGCCTCCGCACTGCACCCCATCCCGGCCGCGATCTCGCCCACGTCGGCGCGGAGGTAGCCGTCCTCGTCGAGGTTGCCGATGATGGCCTCGCCGATGCGGAGGACGTCCCGGTCGGCGCCGCTCAGGCGCAGCTGCTCCATGAGGTGCTCGGTCAGGGAAGTGTCGCTGCGGCCCAGGTTCTCGAAGGGCAGCTCGTCGCGCTCCTCCATCGACACCGGGGTGCGCTCGTCGCCGTGGTCGTCGAAGATCGCAGACGAGAGGTCGAACGGCAGGTCGTCGGCCCGCTCCCCGTCCACCGAGGACGTCTCCTTGGACGGCTGCTCGGGCGCCTCCGGGGCGGGCGGCGCCTCCGCGGGCGCGGAGGGATCGGTGGTGCTCGTGGAGGCCGCGGTGGCTTCCGCGGTCTCCGGGTTCTCGGCCGGGATCTCTTCGAGGAGGGGATTCTCCTCCAGCTCCTTGCGCACGACCTGCTCCAGCTCGAGGGTGGAGAGCTGGAGGAGCTGGATCGCCTGCTGCAGCAGTGGGGTCATGACGACCCGCTGGCTCATCCGCTGTACGAGTTTCATAGGGAGAACTTCTCGCCCAGGTAGATCTCTCGGGCCTTGGAGTTGTTGGCCAGCTCGGTCGCGGTGCCGGAGGCGAGGATGCGCCCGTCGTAGAGGATGTAGGCGCGGTCGGTGATCGCGAGCGTTTCCCGTACGTTGTGATCGGTGATCAGCACCCCGATGCCGCGCTCCTTCAGCCGGGCCACGATCTCCTGGATGTCGCCGATCGCGATGGGATCGATCCCGGTGAACGGCTCGTCCAGGAGCAGGTAGCGCGGGTTCGTCACGAGGGCCCGGGTGATCTCGAGGCGCCGCCGCTCGCCGCCCGACAGGGTGAAGGCCTTGTGGCGGGCGAGCCGGGTGAGGTCGAGCTCCCCGAGCAGCTCCCCGAGCCGGGTCATGCGCTCGTCGTGCGAGAGGTCGAGGGTCTCGAGGATCGCGAGCAGGTTCTCCTCGACGGTCAGCTTCCGGAACACCGAGGACTCCTGCGGCAGGTAGCCCATGCCGAGCCGGCAGCGCTTGTACATCGGCAGATCGGTCACGTCCTCGCCCTCGAGGAAGATCCGCCCGCCGTCCGGCCGCAGCAGCCCCACGATCATGTAGAACGACGTGGTCTTGCCCGCCCCGTTGGGCCCGAGGAGACCCACCACCTCGCCGGGATGGATGTCGAGGCTCACGCGATTGACCACCACGCGGCTGCGAAACCGCTTGCGCAGGCCCTGGGCGATCAGACCTTCCACGAGCGCCTCACGAGCATTGTCCGGCCGCCGGCTTGGGGCGCGCGGCGGCCTCGTCCTGGGACTTGGGGTAGAAGACCGCCTTGACCCGCTCCTGCTGGCCGCCCTCGACGAGGCTGCGGTCCTCCGCGAGGTAGATCGTGATCCGCTCGCCGGTCACCACGTTGTCGTCGCGCCAGACCCGCGCGTTGCCGATCAGCACCACGCGCTGCTCGGCGTCGTAGTACTCGGCGCGCTTCGCGGTGCCGCTGCGGCAGTCCCGCGTGATGATGCGCACGTCGCCGGTGGAGACGGTGCGCACGATCCGGTCGCCCTTGTCGTCGAGGTAGACCTCCATGCGGTCGGCCCACTGGGTCGAGCTGTTCTGGGTGGCCACCACGTTACCGGTGAACACCACCAGCCCTTCCTTCTGGATGTTCTCGAGCTGATCGGCGTCGACGGTGACCGGCCCGCTGCGGCCGTCGGCGGCCGCCGCGTCCGGACGCGGCGTGGGCGCGGTCGACGAGGGGCGCGCCGGCCGCGGGCGCGGGGGAGCGGACTGGCCCCACCCGGGGCCGGCGAAAGCGAGGGCCGCCCAGACCGCGAGCGCGCCGACCGCGATCCGTCGGGTCACGAGCCTCCGCCCTGTCCCGCGAGCGCGGGGACGCCGACGCCGGTGCCCTTCTTGAACGTCGCGCGGACGCGCCCCTTGATGCTGCTGATCTCCTCGGCCACCTTCGACTCGAAGCCGGTGCCGCGGACCACCGCGCCCGCCCGATAGATCACCACCGGATCCTCGGTCCAGGCCCGCTGCGCCTCCGCGTCCCAGCGGAGGCGGTCGGTCTCGAGCCGCAGGCCGTCGCTCGAGATCAGAACCACGTTGCCGCGCAGCTCCACGTTCTTGGTCTCCTGGTTCAGGTCGCCCTCGTCGCCGGTAACGGTCCACGAGCGCGACCCCTGATCGCCCTTGGACGGCTGGTCCACCTTGACGGTGACCTTCTTCATCGTCGTCTTGTTCTGCTCCTCGAACGTCTCGGAGTACTCCGCGTCGAGTTGCCACCGCGAGCCGTCCCGGCCTTGCTCTTGCAAGTGGACCTGCTTCAACCGGTAGTCGGCACTGCTGGCGACGGGCTCGGTGGTCAGCGCCCGGGGGATCCGGGCCCGGTGAACGAGCACACCCACCACCACGGATAGGAATACCACGACCAGCGTCAGGATAATGAACGGTGCCTTCCGCATAGCAATCTCCGTGCCACGCTAGCACAGGAACTAGATTCGAGGCAATCGAAGAAGCAGTCAGCGCGCGATCAGCGTAGGGGCCAAGCCCGGCGGGCCTTTAGGAGCATCTCCACGGCCTCTCGGACCGCCCCGTCTCCACCCCGCCGGCGCGCCACCCAGTCCGCCGCGCGCTTGACCTCGGCGACCGCATTGGCGGGCGCGAGCGCGAGCCCAGCATGAGCCATCGCGGCCAGATCGGGGAGGTCGTCGCCCATCACCGCGACCTCGGCGGCCTTCAGCCCGAGCCGCTCGCGGAGCGCGGTCAGCGCGCTGCCCTTGTCGCCCACGCCCTGGTGCACCTCGGAGACGCCGAGCTCGGTCATGCGCCGGGTCACCGCGGCGGAGGCCCGCGAGGAGAGCACCGCGATCTGCAGCCCCGCCTTCCGCGCGGCGACCAGGGCCAGGCCGTCGTGGACGTGGAAGCGCTTGGTCTCCTCGCCGGAGGCGCCGTAGAAGAGCCCGCCGTCGGTCAGCACCCCGTCGACGTCGAGGACGAGGAGGCGGATGCGGGAAGCGCGGGGAGCGGCGGTCACACGATCTTGGCGAGCAGGATGTCGTGCAGCCGGATCACCCCGGCCGGGCGGCCCGCCGCGTCGGTGATCACCAGGCTCGTGATCCGCCCTTCCATCAGGGCCAGCGCCCGCGTGGCCAGCTCCTCGGACCCGATCACCTTCGGGTCGCGCGTCATGCATTCCCCCGCGCGCCGCTCGAGCAGGCTGGTCCCGTGGGCGAGCTGCTGGCGGCGCAGGTCGCCGTCGGTGAGGATCCCGACCAGGCGGCCCCCGTCGTCCACGACGGTGGTGATCCCGAATCCCTTGCCGGTCATCTCTTCGATGGCTTCCTTCATCGTGGCCTGCTCCGAGACCACCGGGATCGCCTCCCCGGTGTGCATCAGGTCGCCGACCTTGAAGAGCGACTTCCACCCGAGGCTTCCACGCGGGTGCAGCGCCGCGTAGTCCTCCGGGCGCAGGCCCCGCAGATCGAGGAGCGCCATGGCGAGCGCGTCGCCCATCGCCAGCGCCGCGGTGGTGCTCGAGGTCGGCGCGAGATTCATGGGGCAGGCTTCCTCGGCGACCCCCACGTCGATCACGATGTCGGCCTGGCGCGCGAGCGTCGAGGCCGGGGCTCCGGTGAGGAGGACGAGCGGGATGCCGAGGCGCTTGAGCGCGGGCAGCAGCGCCAGCACCTCGTCGGTCTCGCCGAAGTTGGACAGCGCCACGACGACGTCCTCGCGCGCCACCATTCCCAGGTCGCCGTGGACTCCTTCCGCGGGATGGAGGAAGTAGGCGGGAGTCCCGGTGCTCGCCAGGGTCGCCGCGATCTTGCGCCCGATGAGGCCCGACTTGCCCATCCCGGTGACGATGACGCGCCCGCGGCAGCCGTGGAGCGCGGCCACCGCGTCCACGAAGCGGTCGTCGAGCCGCGCGCAGAGGGCGAGCACGCTCTCCCCCTCGAGGCGCAGCACCCGCTCCGCGAGCGCCCGGACCCGCGCGCGATCCATCAGGCCCGCCCCGGGCCGGCCGCGATCGCGCGGATCTCGTCGAGCAGGCGCGGGAGGTCGTCCAGTCGCAGCATGTTGGGCCCGTCCGACAGCGGGCGGCCGTCGTCGAGCGTGCGATCCGGATCCTCGTGGATCTCCATGAACAGGGCGTCCACCCCGACCGCCACGGCGGCGCGGGCGAGGGCCTGCACGTACTGCCGCTCGCCGCCCGAGCGATCCCCCTGCCCGCCCGGCAGCTGCACCGAGTGGGTGGCGTCGAACACCACCGGATAGCCGAAGCTCCGCATGATCGGCAGGCCGCGAAAGTCGACGACCAAGTTGTTATAACCAAAACTGGAGCCGCGCTCGGTCAACAGGAGGTCCTCGCTGCCGGACGCGCGCACCTTCTCCACCACGTTGATCATGTCGCGCGGGGCCACGAACTGCCCCTTCTTCACGTTGACCGGGCGGCCGCTCCGCGCGCAGGCCACGATGAGGTCGGTCTGGCGACAGAGGAACGCGGGCACCTGCAGCACGTCGAGCACCGCGGCGGCGGGCGCCACCTCCGAGACGTCGTGGACGTCGGAGAGCAGGCCGAGCCCCGTCTCGTCCTTGACCTTCCGGAGGATCCGGAGCCCCTCCACCAGCCCCGGCCCCCGGTAGGCGTGGATCGAGGAGCGGTTGGCCTTGTCGTAGGACGACTTGTAGATGAACGGCACGCCCGCCGCCGCGGTCACCCGCTGCAGGCGCTCGGCCATCATCAGCGCGTGCTTCTCGTTCTCGATCGCGCACGGGCCCCCGATCAGCGCCAGGGGCGCGCCGCCCCCGATGGTGACCGCACCGATCCGGACCGGCCGCGTCGCGGTCACGCGCTCCCCTGGCGATCGAGCGCGGCCTTGATGAACGCGGCGAAGAGCGGGTGCGGCTCCCACGGCCGCGAGCGGAACTCGGGATGGAACTGCCCGGCCACGAACCACGGGTGATCGGGCAGCTCGATGATCTCCACGAGCTGCTTCTCGGCCCAGATGCCGGAGATGCGGAGGCCGTCCTTCTCGAGCCGGGCCAGGTAGTCGTTGTTGACCTCGTAGCGGTGCCGGTGGCGCTCCTCGATGAGCCCCTGCCCGTAGACCCGCGAGGCCACCGTGCCCTCGCTCAGCAGCACCGGGTAGAGCCCGAGCCGCATGGTGCCGCCCTTGTCCTGGATGTGACGCTGCTCGGGCAGCAGATCGATCACGTTGTGGGCCGGGGTCGGGTTGAACTCGGTGGAGTTGGCCCCCTCGAGACCGCACACGTGCCGCGCGTACTCGATGACCGCGCACTGCATGCCGAGGCAGATGCCGAAGTAGGGCACGCGCTGCTCGCGCGCGTAGCGGATGGCCTGGATCTTCCCCTCGACCAGGATCCCGTCGAGCCCGGCCACGTGGCCGGCGAGCCCCTCGCGCTCGATGCGCTCGGCGTCCACCCACACCACCTCGACCGCGGCCTCGTGGGCGATGCCGCCGTGGGCGAGCGCCTCGTAGAGACTCTTGTAGGAGTCCTTCACCTCGATGTACTTGCCCACCACCCCGATGCGGCAGCGACGGCGGGGCGCCTTCACCCGGCGCACGATCTCCTCCCAGCGGGAGAGATCGATCGGCCGGGCGGGAAGCCCGAGGAGCTTGACGATGGACTCGTCCAGGCCCTGGTCGTGGAAGGCGAGCGGCACCTCGTAGATCGTGTCCACGTCCCGGGCCGCGATCACCGCCTCTTCCTCGACGTCGCAGAAGAGCGCGATCTTGGACTTGGTGGAGGGCGTCAGCGGATGATCCTTGGCGGTCCGGCACAGGAGCACGTCGGGCTGGATACCGATGGCCCGCAGCTCCTTGACCGAGTGCTGGGTGGCCTTGGTCTTGAGCTCCTGCGCGGCCTGGATGAACGGCACCAGGGTGAGGTGGACGTAGATGACGTTGTCCTTGCCCACGTCCTTCTTGAACTGGCGCACCGCCTCGAGGAAGGGCAGCCCCTCGATGTCGCCGACGGTGCCCCCGATCTCGATGATCACCACGTCCACCCCGGCGGCCACCTTCCGGACCGACGCCTTGATCTGGTCGGTGATGTGCGGGATGACCTGGACGGTGCGGCCGAGATAGTCCCCGCGGCGCTCCTTCTCGATCACGGTTCCGTAGACCTTCCCGGTGGTGATGTTGTTGTCCCGGGTCATGCGCGCCGAGGTGAAGCGCTCGTAGTGGCCGAGGTCGAGGTCGGTCTCGCCGCCGTCGTCGGTGACGTAGACCTCGCCGTGCTGATACGGACTCATGGTCCCCGCATCCACGTTGATGTAGGGGTCCATCTTCTGGAGCGTGACCCGGAAGCCGCGCGCCTCGAGCAGGGATCCGATCGACGCCGCCGCCAGCCCCTTGCCCAGGGAGGACACGACACCGCCCGTCACGAAGATGAATCTGGTCGTCACCTCACGCCTCCTTTCCCGATGTGAGCCATTCTTTCACGAGTTCACGCTCCTCGGCGACCGAGCCCACCGCGCCGTCCAGCCGGCGCCGCCTCAGCTGGGCGAGCGCCCGGCCCACCTGCGGGCCGCGCGGCATCCCCAGCGCGAGGAGGTCTGCTCCGGAGAGCCGCGGCTGCACCGCCCGCCCGGTCGCCAGGTACCATTCGATTCGTCGGCGGGCCCGCGCGCTCCCGCGGAGCCAGGCCGAGAGCGCCGCGGTCGGCGGCACCGGGCGGAGCACGTCGTCCACCGCGCTCGGTCGAAGCCGGGGGACGGCCAGCCTCCGGGCCACCGGCCCGACCATGGCCCCCGCCTCGAGGCTGGCCCGCGGCGCCCCGCTCAGCCCCAGGCGATCGAGACAGCGCGCGACCGCGGTCGCGGAGCTTCCGGCGAGGAGGGCCAGCATGAACAGCTCCGCCGGGTCGACCGCCACCCCGGCCGCTCTCGCCCAGCGCCCGAGACGGTCGGCATCGGCCAGGCGACCAGTCGAGACATTGCTTACGCGCAGGAGCGTTACAACTCGCCACCTCACGAGATGCTCGAAGGCCTGCCGGGCGCGCGGCTCGGCCGCCGCCAGCTCGATCTCGCGCCAGAGGCGCTGGCCGGAGAGCGCCACGTACGACGGCCGGATGACCGCGAGCCCGATCGCGGCCCGTGTCGGAGCGTCGGGGCGCAGGCCGAGCCGGGCCGCGTAGCGCGCGGCCCGGAAGATCCGGGTGGGATCCTCGACGAAGGCGAGCGGGCGGAGCGCGCGGAGTCGCCGGGCGCGGATGTCGCGCCGCCCGCCCAGCGGATCGATCAGGTGGCCGAAGCGATCGGGCGCGAGCGCCATCGCCATCGCGTTCACCGAGAAGTCCCGACGCCGGAGATCCTCCAGGAGCCCGGTGGGCGACACATCGGGCAGCGCGCCCGCCCGCGCGTACCGCTCGCGCCGCGTCGAGGCCACGTCGACGCGACCGAGCGGGGCCCCGTCGGCACCGGCGCCCGCGGGCGCGCGCCCGCCCTCGATCGACGCGGTCCCGAATGAGCCGTGCACCAGCACCGTCCCGCCGATCTCCTCGCCGAGACGCCGCGCGAAGGCGATGCCGTCGCCTTCCACGACCAGATCCACGTCCGGCGCGTCACCGCCCAGGAGCAGGTCCCGCACGAACCCGCCCACCGCGTGGACCGGCGTGCCCATGCCCTCGCCGATCTTCCCGGCCGAGCGGAGCAGCCAGAGCCGCGCCTCGGCGCGCCGGTCCGCGCTCCGCTCGAGGTGGGAGAGGAGCGACGACTCCGCATGCAGGAGATCGACGGTCTCGCCGTCCACCGCGCCGGCGATCCGCCCCGCGCGGCGCAGCAGCACGAGCGAGGCGCCCGCCAAGAGCCGCCGCCGCACCTCGATCTCGGAGGCGTCGGCCGGCAGCACCGGCAGCTCGCGCCAGGCCACCTCGCGGACCGGCCGTGGGCCGAGCCCCCAGTCGACCGCGCGCGCGAGCTCGGCGGTCCGCACCGCCTGCCGGGGCCCGGCGACCACCACCCGCGCGCCCGCGGCCCGGGCACGCTCGAGCGCGCGCGCCACGCGCGTCGCCCCCGCGCACGCCACCACCTGCGCGTCCATCAGCGCGATGGCCCCGGGCTCCACCTGCGGATACGCGTGTCCGGCCCGGGCCATCTCAGCCCGCCCGCCGCGCGCCCGCGCGCCGCGCCCGAGGGTGGAACTTGCGGTACATGTCGTGGACCACGCTCGACGGCAGGTGCGTGTAGATCTGGGTGGTCGAGATATCGACGTGCCCCAGCATGGCCTGCACCGAGCGCAGATCCGCGCCCCGCTCGAGCAGGTGGCTCGCGAACGAGTGACGCAGGGTGTGCGGCGAGACCACGGCCCGGATCCCGGCCCGTCGCGCGGTGCGCCGGATCAGCGCCCAGAGCGCCTGCCGCGACAGGCCGCCGCCCGACCGATTGAGGAAGAGCGGCGCGCCCTCGCGCCGCACGAGCCGCGGGCGTACGGTGCTCGAGTAGCGCCGCACCCAGTCGAGCGCCGGCGCGCCCGCTGGAACCAGGCGCTGACGATTCCCCTTCCCGGTGACGATCACGTAGCCCGCCGCGAAGTTGACGTCCTCGACCCGGAGCCCGAGCGCCTCGGACGCCCGGAGCCCGCAGGCGTAGAGCAGCTCGAGCAGCGCCCGATCGCGCAGCCCGTCGGGCCGGGTGGCGTCGGGCGCCTCGACCAGCGCCGCCGCGTCCTCCACCGAGAGCGTGCGCGGCAGCCGGCGCGCCGGCCGGGGACTGTCGAGGTGCTCGGTCGGGTCGCGGGTGATGCGGCGCTCGTCGAGCAGGAATCGGTAGAGCCCGCGCAGGGCGGAGAGATGCCGCGCGATGCTTCGCCCCCCGAGCCCGCGCCGCCGCAGCCCGCCCAGGTAGCGGGAGAGATCGGTCACGCTCACCGCCTCGAGGGCCCGGCGCTCCTGGGCGAGGAATCGCTCGAAGCCGGCGAGGTCACGGCGGTAGGCGAGCAGCGTGTTCCGGGCGGCGCCCCGCTCGACCTGGAGGCTCGAGAGATAGTCGGCGATCAGCGGGCCGGCGGAGCCGGGAGACGGGGGCGAGGCGGCGACCGGGGTCGGTGCGGACACGGCTCCCACCACCCTCCGGTCCGCGGAGACGCCAGGTCGCGGGGCCACGCGGTCACATCCGGAGGGGGAGCCCAAAAAAACGACGGCCCCGGTGTCGGCCGATTCGTGCTGCTCGGACCATCACCGAGGCGTCCCCTGCGAACTCCAGGAGCATGAGGGAGTCTATCATCGCCCCCCCGCGGGTGGCAAGGTGCCGCGGCGTCGCCGCAGCATGCCGAAGAGCCCGCGCAGCTCGGTCGATCCCAGCGCGGCGGCGCCGGCTCCGTAGACCACCACGCCGCCGACCAGCGCCACCACCGTCCACCCGAGGCCGTGGCCGGCCGGACCGGGCACGCCGGGCACGAGCCCGCTCATCCACGCGCACCAGAGCGCGAGCAGCGCCGAGGCCCCGAGGGTGCGGGCGAGCGAGGTCCAGAGATCGCGCCCGCGCGGCCCGTCGAGGCGCCGGCGCAACAGCCAGCAGAGACCGAGCACGTTGACGTAGGACGAGAGCGACGAGGCGAGGGCGAGCCCGGTGTGGCGCATCGGCCACATCAGGAGCAGGGCGAGCACCACGTTGACCGCCACCGAGAGGAATCCCACGATCACCGGCGTGCGCGTGTCGCCGAGCGCGTAGAAGGTCTGCGCCGCGATGCGGGTCGCGGAGAACGCGGGCAGCCCCACCGCGTAGCCGGTCAGCGCCTGCGCGGTGAGAACCGCGTCGGCGGCGCTGAACTCGCCGCGCTGGAAGAGCAGGCGCACGATGGGCCCGCCCAGGAGCACGAGCCCCACCGCGGCCGGGATCGCGACGAAGGCGGCCATCCGCAGCGCGAACTCGAGGGTCGCGCGCAGGCCCGCGAGCTCGCCCCGCGCGGCCTGGGCCGACATGCTGGGCAGCGCCGCGGTGGCGAGCGCGATGCCAAAGATGCCGAGCGGGAACTCCATCACGCGGTCGGCATAGTAGAGATACGAGACGGTGCCGGTCGGCAACAGCGAGGCCAGCAGGGTGTTCACCACCACCGTGACCTGCACCGCCGCGAGCGCGAACACCGCGGGCCAGAGGCGGTGGGCGATCCGGGCCACCGCGGGGTGGCGCCACTCGGCGGAAGGGGTCAACGGCACCCCGAGCCGTCGCAGCTCCGGGAGCTGGACCAGGAGCTGCCCGAGGCCGCCCACCAGCACGCCCACCGCCAGGGCCATGACCGGCGGGTTCATGCGGCCGGCGAGCCCCAGCACCGCCACGATCATGGCCACGTTGACGACCGCGGGGCCGATGGCGGCGGTGAAGAAGCGGTGATGGGCGTTGAGCGCGCCCATCGCCAGCGCGGCCAGCCCCACCAGCACCAGGTACGGGAACATCACCCGGGTCAGCGTCACCGCCAGGTCGAACAGCCCGGTGTCGGCGCGCCAGCCGGGCGCCATGACCGCGACCACCTGGTGCGAGAGCAGGATCCCCAGGGCCGAGACCACGCAGAGCACCACGATGGCCGCGCCGGTCGTGGCGCGCGCCAGGCGGCCGAAGGCGGTGGGGCCGCCCCGGGTCAGGGTCTCGGTGAACACTGGGATCACCGCGGTGGAGAGCGCGCCCTCCCCCAGGAGCCGCCGCAGCAGGTTCGGGATGCGGAAGGCCACCAGGAAGGCGTCGGTGACCGGCCCCGCGCCGAAGGCGTGGGCGACCACCATGTCGCGCAGGTACCCGAGCACCCGGCTCGCCAGCGTGGCCAGACCGATCGCGCCCACCGCGCTGACGACGCCGCGCTGGACCTGCTCGTGGCCCTCGGGGGAGTCGCTCACCGGGGGGACATCGTCCTTGACACCCGGAGGCCCGGACGGTAGGCTCGTGTGTCGCTCACGTTTGAAAGGAGATACACCGTGGCCAACACCCGCTCCGCGAGGAAGCGGATCAAGCAGAACGAGAAGCGCCGGCTGCGCAACCGCGCGGTGCGGAGCGCGGTGCGCTCGAGCGTCAAGGGCGCCCGCGAGGCCCTCGCCGGCAAGAGCGCCGAATCCGCCACCGCGGTGCACGACGCCATCCGCGCGATCGACCGCGCGGTGACCCAGGGGATCATCCACCGCAACACCGCCGCCCGCCGCAAATCCACGCTCGCGCGCAAGCTCAACGCGCCGGCTTGACCGGGCGCGGCGCGCGCCGCTCGGCGACCTCGCGGAGCGCGCCCAGCGCGGCGTCTCGGACGAGCTCCCCGCCCCGCTCCCCATAGAGACTGCCGCACGAGATGTAGCTCGGCGCCCGGAAGTGCTGGGCGGCGATGAAGTATCCCTGGTAGCCGTTGGCGACCCCCGCCACGAAGGTGTGCGCGAATCGTGCGCGGCCCGCGGTCTTGATCTCGAGCCCGAGCTGCGTGTCGAGCTCGCCCGGGATGGCCACCCAGGCTCCGCGCCCGACGCTCACCGCCGCGATCTCGGCGGTGGACGGCAGGGCCGAGCGGAGCCCGAGGCGGGTGCCGCGCGGGATCCACCGGCCGAGGCAGTTGCGCAGCTCGAGCCCGGGCGCGGGCAGGGCCGCGGTCCCGGCCCCGGTGATCACGCGCTGATCGGCGTCCGCCGCGATGCGCGGCCAGAGGGCGAGCACCGCGGCGGACAGGACCTTGCCGGTCGCGGCCACCCCGTCCCAGCCGCGCTGCCGCGGGCTCACGTCCCCGACCGCGCCGTTGACGTAGAGCGCGGGGGCGCCGAGCTGCTCCTCGATGCGCGCGGCCGCGTCCCCCATCACGTCGCCCGAGAGCTTGAAGTTCTCCCGCCCGAGCATGGTGCCGTGGATGGCGTAGTTCCACACCACCGCGATCGGCCGACTGTCGGCGCCCGTGACCTTGAGCACGCCCAGCTCCGGATCGAGCGGCCCGTGGACGCGGCTGTCCGTGATGCCGGCGACCTCCGCGCGCCCGGTTCCCACGGTGGCCGGCCGCTTGCGGCGCTCGGCCTGACGGGCCGCGTCCTCCATGGCGGCGAAGATGCGCCCCCGCACCCGCGGCGACTCCCGGTCGAGCGCGAGGAGCCCGAACAGATCGGAGCGCGCGTAGGCTCCCGGGCCGGAGTGGGTGTGCGACGCCGCCGCGATCACCGCCGCGTAGCGGAGACCGAGCCGGTCGAGCCGAGCGCGGAGATCCGCCAGCAGCGTGGGATCCATGCCGACCACATCGAGCGTGAGCCACAGCACCCGGACGCTCCCCGCCTCGAGGACGAGCGCGCGCACCTTGATCGGATCGTGCTCGCCGGTGGAGGGCCGGAACCAGAAGGTGTCCGGGTATCGGCCGATCAAGTCGGGCAGCCAGGCGCGCCGCGGGAAGCCGCCGTAGCCGCCGAGCGGCGTGTCGTCGGGCAGGCTCACCGTCACGCTCATGGCGCCGGCGAGCAGGCGCGCGGGCGGAGCCGCCGTCGCAGGGGGAGCACCCGACACCAGGAGCACGACCGCGGCCGCGAGCGCGCCCAGGGCGCGCGACATCAGACCGCGCACAGATCGGCGACGAGCAGGGACAGCTCGGGGCGCGCGGCGCCGCCCAGCTTGAGGCGCCGCTCCACGTCCCAGCAGCGGGCCACCTGCCGGGCCGCCGCGGCGGGCGACACACTCCGCGCGCGCTCCAGCAGGGCCGCCGCGGCGCCGGGGGGTCGGCGCAGGGCGCGCGCGATGTCCTCAGCCGGACGCCCCGCCCGCAGCGCGCCCGCGGCCTGCCAGATCGCGCGGGCCTCGCGGGCCAGCATGCCCAGCACCGCGAGCGGCTCCTCGCCCGCGTTGAGGAGCGACTCGAGCAAAGCCAGGGCGGTTCCGGTGTCGCGCGCGGAGAGCGCGCGGGTCAGGTCGAACACGTGGCGCAGCCGGTGCTCGCCCACCACCGCCCGCACCTCGGCAGTGCCGACGCGGCGGTTGTCCGGTCCCCCCGCCAGCGCCGCCTTCTCAACCTCGCCGACGAGCTGGGTGAGATCGTCGCCCGACAGCTCGACCAGCAGGTTGGCCGCGTCCTCCCGGAGGTCGTACCCCTGGGCCTGCGCGTGACCGCGGAGCCAGCCGGTCAGCGCCCGCCCGCCGAGCGCCGGCGCCGCCACCACCGCCGCCGCCGGCACCGCCCGGACCAGCCAGTGCCCGCCCTCGAGGAGGGCGTCGGCGACCAGGACCAGCGCGGTGGACGGGTTCGGCGCCTTCGCGTAGGCGGCCAGCGCTTCGCCGGCCTTGGCCGCGAGGCCATCCACTCCCCGCGCGATCACGAGCCGGCGCTCGCCGATCCACGGCAGCATGAGAGCCGACTGCACCACCGCCTCCGCGCCCGCCGCGCGGGCGTCGAAGGCCTCACGCACCAGCGACAGCTCGGTCTGCCCGGGGAAGAGCGCGCGGGTCAGCCGGGCAAGGGCGTCCTCGAGGAGGAAGGGCTCGGGGCCGTGCAGGAGCGTGACCGGCGGCGCCTGTCCGGCGTCGGCCGCCTTGACGAACCCCGCGTAGTCCACCTAGAAGCGATCCAGCGCCAGGTTGACCACCTTCCGCCCGATCTCGGCGACGGCCTGGCTCACCGCGCCGCGCCCTGGGCGATCGTGTCGGACACCTGCCCCCGGACCTGGAAGTCCGAGGTCTCCGGCAGCCCCTCCTGACGCCAGAGCATCGCGCTCCGCTTCACGTCGCGGAACTCCACGTTCAGCACCAGCCGGAGCCGGTCGGCCACCACCTTCACCCGCCCTCCGCTCGAGAACGCGTTGACCACGCCGGAGGTGATCGCACTCTCCACGCCCGGCTCGAGGGTGCGGTTCTTGCGCCCCGTCCGGCCGCGACGCTCAGCCACGGGTCACGATGTTGACGAGGCGGCCCGGCACCACCACCACCTTCGCGATGCGGCGGCCGTCGAGCCACGGGCGCACCTTGTCGTCGGCCAATGCCTGCTCCCGGACCTCCGCCTCCTGGGCCCCGACGAGGGCGGTGAGCCGGCTGCGCACGCGGCCGTCCACCTGCACCACGATCTCCACCTCGTCGCGCGCCAGCGCGGCGGGGTCGGGCTCGGGCCACCGCTGCTTGAACAGGCTCTGGGGATGGCCGAGGGCCGCCCACAGCTCCTCGGTGATGTGCGGCGAGACCGGCCCCAGCAGGAGAACGGTCGCCTCGACCGCCTCGCGCAGCAGCCCGGAGCGCTCCTCGCGGGGCATCCCGTCGAGGGAGGCGCGCTCGAACTCGTGGAGCGCGTTGACCAGCTCCATCACCGCGCTGATCGCGGTGTTGAAGTGGAAGTCGTGCTCGATGTCGTGGGTCACCTTCCGGATCGTCTCGTGGACCACGCGGCGGAACGCGCGCCCCGCGTCCGAGCCCGCTCCGCTCGGCGCGCGCGGCGCCGCCTTCAGCTCGGGCAGGTTGGCGTGGACGAAGCGCCACACCCGGTTCAGGAAGCGGGAGGCGCCCTCCACCCCGCGGTCGTTCCAGTCGAGGTCCTTCTCGGGGGGCGCCGCGAAGAGGGAGAAGAGGCGCGCGGTGTCGGCCCCGAAGCGGCGGATCAGCTCGTCGGGATCGACGACGTTGCCCTTCGACTTCGACATCTTCGCTCCGTCCTTGACGACCATGCCCTGGGAGAGCAGGGCGTGGAAGGGCTCGTCGACCTTGAGCATGCCGAGGTCCCGGAGGACCTTGGTGTAGAAGCGCGCGTAGAGCAGGTGAAGCACCGCGTGCTCGATGCCCCCGATGTACTGGTCGACCGGCATCCAGTAGGCCGCCGCGGCCGGGTCGAACATACCCCGGTCGTAGTCGGGCGAGCAGTAGCGCAGGAAGTACCAGGACGACTCCACGAAGGTGTCCATCGTGTCGGTGTCTCGCCGCGCCTTGCCCCCGCACTTGGGGCACGTGGCGTTGACGAACTCCGCCACCTCGGCGAGCGGGGAGCCGCCCTTGCCGCTGATCTGCACGTCGCGGGGCAGCACCACCGGGAGGTTCTCCTCCCGCTCCGGCACCATGCCGTCCTTCTCGCAGTAGAGCACCGGGATCGGCGCGCCCCAGTAGCGCTGCCGGCTGATCCCCCAATCTCGGAGCCGGAAGTTGACCTTGGCCTGGCCGAGCCCCTGCGCGACCAGCCAGTCGATCGCCTTCCGCTTGGCCTCCTCGATGCCGAGCCCGTCGAGGAAGCCCGAGTTGATCTTCACCCCGTCGCCGGTGTACGCCTGCTCGTCCGCCCAGTCGGCGGGGCGCTTCACGGTGGCGATGATCGGCAGATCGTGCGCCTTGGCGAAATCCCAGTCGCGCTGGTCCGAACGGGTTGACCGCACGCACGCGCAGGCGGAGGCCGCGCTTCGGCCGGTCGGTGGCGAGGCGCTCGATCTCCGACTCGCGCGCCACCTCGGCGCGGAAGACGTCGACCGCCCGCCGCTCCTCCGCGTCGGCCACGAGGGTGTCGACCAGGGGGTGCTCGGGGGACAGGACCGCGTAGGTCATGCCGAACGAGGTGTCGGGCCGCGTGGTGTAGATCGGGATCTTCACGTCGGGACGCTCCGCCACCGGCAGGGCGAACTCGGCCCCCTCGCTGCGGCCGATCCAGTTGCGCTGCATGGTGAGCACCCGCTCGGGCCAGCCCGGGAGGCGGTCGCACCAGTCGAGCAGTTCCTGGGCGTAGTCGGTGATCTTGAAGAACCAGCCGTCGACCTCCTTGATGACGACCTCGGAGTCGCAGCGCCAGCAGCGGCCCGCCTCCACCTGCTCGTTGGCGAGGACGGTCTGGCAGGAGGGGCACCAGTTCACCCGGGAGCGCCGGCGGTAGGCGAGGCCCCGCTCGAGCATGCGGATGAAGATCAGCTGCTCCCACTTGTAGTAGGCGGGATCGCAGGTGGTCACCTCGCGGTCCCAGTCGTAGGAGATGCCCATGCGCTTGAGCTGGGTGCGCATGTTGTCGATGTTCTCGTAGGTCCACACCGCGGGGTGGACCCCGTTGTCGATGGCCGCGTTCTCGGCGGGAAGGCCGAAGGCGTCCCACCCCATCGGGTGCAGCACGTTGAACCCGCGCATCCACTTGTAGCGGGCCAGGAGGTCGCCGATGGCGTAGACCCGCACGTGGCCCATGTGGATCCGGCCCGACGGGTACGGGAACATCTCCAGGCAGTAGTACTTGGGCCGGCCGGGGGCCTCGGTCACCTTGAACTGCTTGCTGTCCGCCCAGGCCTTCTGCCACCGGGCCTCGATCTGGGGGAAGGGGTAGCGGTCCGGGCGCTCGTCGAGGGCCATATTGGCTCTGATTTTTGCACGCTTAGGCGGGGAGGGCAAGAAACGGCTCCCCGGGGGCCGGGTCGGCCCCCGGGGGCGGAGCGCCCTACTTCTTCTTCAGGGTGAGGTTGATCGCCGCAGCGGCCTCGTCTGCCTTCGCCACCGATTCGGCGTGCTTGCCGGAGTCGTGCAGGGCCTTGGCCTCGGCGGCCAGAGCATTCGCCTTCTTGGATGCGTCGTCGGTCTTGCCGGCCGTCGCGTCCTGGATCTGCTTGATCAGGAGCGGGCACTGGTTGGCCAGCGCCGGAGCCACCGCGAACGCCACGATCGCGAGCGCCATCATGAGGATCTTCATTTGACGTCACCTCCTTTCGGTTCGGTCTCCAACCGTAAACCCCCCTGCCCCGGGGAAGGTTCCCCCTCTCCCGGGGCCGGGTGGAAGAAATCATAGATGCGTTGCGCCAGCTTCGGGGTGATTTTCGGCACCGAGGCCAGATCCGCCACCGAGGCCACCCGGACCCCCTTGGCCGAGCCCAGCGTCTTGAGCAGGCTGGTGCGAAGCGTCGGCCCCACCCCGGGAATCTGGTCGAGCACCGACGCGATGGCCCGCCGCTGGCGGAGCTTCTTGTGGTAGGTGATCGCGAAGCGGTGCGCCTCGTCCCGGATCTTCTGGAGCGCCTGCAGCGCGGGCGAGCCCATGTCGAGCACGAGGGGCTCCAGCCGGTCGGGGGTGTAGACCTCCTCGGCGCGCTTGGCCAGCGCGGCCACCGGGACGTAGTCGAGACCCAGATCCTCGAGCGCCTTGAGCCCGGCCCCGAGCTGGCCGCGCCCGCCGTCGAGCAGGATGAGGTCGGGCATCACGCCGTCGCTCTCGAGCGCGCGGCCGTAGCGGCGCGTCAACACCTCCTGCATCGAGGCGAAGTCGTCGGTGCCGATGACGGTGCGGATCTTGAATCGCTTGTAATCATCCTTCTTCATGTCCCCGTCCTGCCACACCACCATCGAGGCCACCGTCTCCTTGCCCTGGTGGGTGGAGATGTCGAAGGCCTCGATCCGGTGCGGCGGCCCGGGCAGGCCGAGCGAGCGCTCGATGTCCTCGAGGACCACCTGCTGGCGGTTGCCGCGCGCGAGCAGGTGTGTCTGGAGCGCGAGCGCCGCGTTCTCCTCGGCCATCCCCACCAGGTCGCGCTTGCGCCCGCGCTGGGGCGCCTGGAGCTCCACCCGGCCGCCCCGCCGCTGGACCAGCCACTCCACGGTCAGGTCCGCCTCGGGAACCGCCTCCGAGAGCAGGATCTCGGGCGGTGGCACCACGTTGCGCGCGTAGAACTGGCGGATGAACGCGGAGAGGATCTCGCCGTCGCTCCAGCCGGAGACCCGCTCGAAGAAGAACGACTCGCGCCCGAGGAGCCGCCCCTTGCGCACGAAGAAGAGCTGCACGCACGCCTCCGAGCCCTGCCGCACCACCCCCACCACGTCCTGGTCCTCCTCCTCGGTGGAGATCATCTGCTGCCGCTCCCGCACCGTGTGGAGCGCCTGCACCCGGTCGCGCAGGGCCGCGGCCCGCTCGAACTTCATCTCCTCCGCCGCGGTCTCCATCTCGCGGGTGAGCTGGGCCGCGAGGTCGTCGCTCTTGCCTTCGAGGAAGCGCTCCACGTCCTTGACCGTCTTGGCGTAGCCTTCCGCGGTCTCCCATCCCGTGCAGGGCGCGTTGCAGCGGTGGATGAAGTACTGCAGGCACGGACGCGAGAGGGTGCCGTCGATCTTGATCCGGCAGGTGCGGAGCGGGAAGAGCTGGCGCACCAGTCGCAGGGTCTCGCGCATCGCGGTGGCGGGGTAGAAGGGGCCGAAGTAGCTCGCCCCGTCCTTCTGGACCCGCCGGGCCACCACCAGCCGGGGGAACTCCTCGTTGGTGGTGAGCTTGAGGAACGGGTAGTGCTTGTCGTCCCGCAGGATGATGTTGTAGCGGGGCCGATGCTTCTTCACCAGCGTCGACTCGAGGATCATCGCCTCGAGCTCGTTGGCGGTGACGATGTACTCGAGATCGCGGATGTGCCCGACCAGGGCGTCGGTCTTGGGGTCGGGGGTGCGCGATTCCTGGAAGTAGGAGCGGACACGGCTCCGCAGCGAGGCGGCCTTGCCGATGTAGATGATCTGGGCCTTGGCGTCCTTGTAGAGGTAGACGCCGGGCCGCGCCGGGACCTGGTCGATCTTCTCCTCGAGGGTCATCGCCCGCCCCGGCGCGCTCACGGCGGCTGGCGCAGGAGCGTGACCGCGAGCAGGAGCAGCGCGGCGAGCGCGGGCACGAGCACCGTCCAGGTGAGCGTGCGCTGGACGCGCCCCAGCAGGGCCGGCTGCGGGCGGCCGGGGCGCGGCGGGTTCATGAACGCGATGGCCTTCGAGAGCACGAAGAGCGCGATCGACAGCGCGAAGAAGAAGATCAGCACCCACTTGAAGAGCATCAGACTCCCGGCTTCATACTCCGAGATCGACCTTGCGGAGGGCCTTGATGCGGTCCCGCAGCTCGGCGGCCCGCTCGAAGTCGAGGCGCCGCGCCGCGTCCTTCATCGCGGTCTCGAGTTCGGTCACGTGGGCGGCGAGGGCCGCGGGACTCTCCCACTGGGTCGCGGGCGCCTGCTCGACCTCGACGGTGTAGTAGTCGCGCTCCGGCACCGACTCGAGGAGGTCGCGGATCGAGCGGCGCACCGACTCCGGGGTGATGCCGTGGGCCTGGTTGTAAGCCCCCTGCACCACGCGGCGGCGCTCGGTCTCGCCGAGAGCCTCCCGCATCGAGCCGGTCACGGTATCGGCGTACATGATGACCTCGCCGTTGACGTGCCGGGCCGCGCGGCCGGACGTCTGGATCAGGGAGGTCGCGGAGCGCAGGTAGCCCTCCTTGTCCGCGTCCAGGATCGCGACCAGGGAGACCTCGGGGAGATCGAGCCCTTCCCGCAGCAGGTTGATGCCGATGAGGCCGTCGAACTTGCCGAGGCGCAGGTCGCGGATCAGGGCGACCCGCTCCAGGGTGTCGATGTCGGAGTGCAGGTAGCGGACCCGTAGGCCGTTCTGCTGGTAGTACTCGGTGAGGTCCTCCGCCATGCGCTTGGTGAGCGTGGTGATCAGCACCCGCTCGTCGCGCTCGGCCCGGGCCCGCACCTCGGCCATGAGATCGTCCACCTGGGAGGAGGCCGGGCGTACCGTGATCTGCGGGTCCATGAGCCCGGTGGGCCGGATGATCTGCTCCGCCATCGTCCCGCCCGCGAGACCCCGGCCGACCCCGCTCCGCTCGACGCCCGCCTTCTCCAGCTCGTAGGGCCCCGGGGTCGCCGAGACGTAGAGGGTCTGGGGCACGAGGCGCACGAACTCCTCGAAGGTGAGCGGCCGGTTGTCGAACGCGGACGGCAGGCGGAAGCCGTACTCGACGAGCGCCTCCTTGCGCGACCGGTCTCCCGGATACATCCCGCGGAGCTGGGGCGCGGTGACGTGCGACTCGTCGAGGATGACCAGCGCGTCCTTGGGGAGGTAGTCCATCAGGGTCGGCGGGTTCTGCCCCGGCTTGCGCCCGGAGAGGTGGCGCGAGTAGTTCTCGACCCCGTGGCAGTAGCCGAGCTCGCGCAGCATCTCCATGTCGAAGAGGGTGCGCTGCTCGAGCCGTTGCGCCTCCAGGAGCTTCCCGCGCGCCTTGAGGAACCCGAGCCGCTCGCGCAGCTCGTCCATGATGCCCTCGATCGCCCGCTCGAGCTGGGCCGCGGGGGTCACGTAGTGGCTCGCCGGGTAGATGCGGACCTCGGGCACGCTGCCGGTGGTCACGCCCCGGAGCGGCTCGAGGGTCATCAGGCGCTCCACCGTGTCGCCCCAGAACTCGACCCGCAGGGCCTCCGACTCGGCCGCGGCCGGGAACACCTCGACCACGTCACCGCGCACCCGGAAGGTCCCGCGCCGGAAGTCGTAGTCGTTTCGCTCGTACTGCACCGCGACCAGGGAACGGATCAGGGTGTCGCGGTCCATGCTCTGGCCCGCCCGCAGGGCCACGTGCATGCCGTGGTAGGTCTCGGGCTCGCCGATGCCGTAGATGCACGAGACCGAGGCGACCACCACCACGTCCCGGCGCTCGAAGAGCGACGCGGTGGCGGAGTGCCGCATGCGGTCGATCTCGTCGTTCACCAGTGCGTCCTTCTCGATGTAGGTGTCGGACTGCGGGATGTAGGCCTCGGGCTGGTAGTAGTCGTAGTAGGAGACGAAGTACTCGACCGCGTTGCCCGGAAAGAACGCCTTGAACTCGCTGTAGAGCTGGGCCGCGAGCGTCTTGTTGGGCGAGATCACCAGCGCGGGGCGGCCGAGACGCGCCATCACGTTGGCGAGGGTGAAGGTCTTGCCGCTGCCGGTCACGCCCAGCAGGACGGTGTGGGGGCTGCCCGCGCCGACCATCGACACCAGACGGTCGATCGCCTCCGGCTGGTCCCCGGAGGGGGCGAACTCGGAGGCGAGCGTGAACAACATCGGGTGGTTCGGGGGACCGCTCAGGACGTCGACGGCACCGCCACCAGGTACTTCCGCCACGAGTCGAGAAACGAGGTCGCGTGCGGGTGCCGGAGCAGGTGCACCGAGAAGAGAAACTGCGGGTGCACCGGCTCGCGGATCAGCCGGAGCCGGGCCTCCTCCAGGGTGCGATTGCCCTTGAGCAGGTTGCAGCGCAGACACGCGGCCACCACGTTGGTCCAGGTGGTCTGGCCGCCGCGCGAGCGCGGCACCACGTGGTCGACCGTCAGCTTCTCCCCGCGGCGCGAGCAGTACTGGCAGGTGTAGCCGTCCCGTCGCAAGATGTTCTTCTTGTTGAACGCCACCCGCTCGAGGAACGGCTTGCGGATGTAGGCCCCGAGCCGGATCACGGCCGGGAGGTGGAAGCTCCGCGAGGGCGAGCGGATCACCCGGGGCGACGCCTCGACGCTCTCGGCCTTGCCCGCGAGCAGCAGCGTGATGGCCCGCTTGGCGTTGGTGAAATGCAGCGGCTCGTAGGTGTAGTTCAGCACCAGGACCGCGATTTCATCCATATACCCCAAAAGGATAAGCGGGGGCCCGGAACCTGTCAACTCAGCAGGCTACACCAGGAGGCGCCAGACGAGGGGACCGAAGCCGGCGAGCAGGACGAGGAGCATCGTGAACGCCTCGCTCGACCACGCGAAGAGGCTGACGAGCAGGCAGACCAGCGCGAAGCACGCCAGATAGAAGCGGACCTCGCGCTTGTCCAGCCAGCCGCCCTTGCCGACCAGGTGAGGAATCTTGTTGATGAGGTAGATCGGCGAGTACACGAGGAAGAAGACCACCACCAGCGCGGAGAATCCCAGGATTCCCATCATGCCGAACACCACGCCCCGGAAGAGCCAATCGAGGAGGGAGAGGTTGGTGTCGTCCTTGAGATCGAGGGCGCGCGGCATCGCCTCGCGATGCTGGTTCACGTAGAGCACCGCGAGCGAGAAGAGCGCCAGGAGCGTCTCCAGCCAGCGCCTGACCACGACCCGCGGGATGAGGCTCATCCTGGTTAGGACATCACACGAGCCGTCGGGGTGTCAACAAATTGGGCCGCCGCGCCCTGCAGTTAGAGCAGGAAGCCGCCCGGGAAGGGATCGCTCGGATCGAGCGTCAGGGTGGACCGGCCGGTCATCCACGCGCGGCCGGTGATCTCGGGCACCACCGCGGCGGTCCCGGCCACCTGGGTGAGCCCCGCGATCCGCCCGGTGAAGAGCGAGCCGATGATGGACTCGTGCCCGAACCCCTCCCCGACCCCGAGGCGGCCGCGCGCGTGGAGGTTGGCGAGCCGCGCGGAGGTCCCGGTGCCGCAGGGCGAGCGATCGAGACCCGCGGGGGCCACCACCACCGCGTTCCGGTACTGCGCGTCGGGCCGCCGCGCCGGCTCGTAGAACTGGACGTAGAGCAGGCCGCGGGCCGCCGGCATCGCGGGATGCACGAGCGGCACGGTCGCCTCGATGGCGAGCCGGATCCGCTCGCCGATCTCCACGAGCCGCGGCGCCTCCTTGGGATCGAGCGTGAGCCCGAGCGGCGCGGCCTCCACCAGCGCGTAGAAGTGCCCGCCGTAGGCGAGATCGAAGCGGACCGCCCCGAGGCCCGCGATCTCCACCGTCCGGTCGAGGGCCACCGAGAAGGCGGGCACGTTGCGGATCGTCACCGATGTCGGCCGCCCCGCCTGCACGCGCACCCGGCAGGCCACGAGGCCCGCGGGCGTCTCGAGGGTCACGGTGGCGTCGCCGTCCGGGGCGGCGGCCACGCGCCCGCTCTCCACCAGCATCGCGCCGAGCGCGATCGCCCCGTGCCCGCACATGTGCACGGGACCGAGCGGCTCGATGAAGAGCACGCCCGCGTCCGCCTCCGGCGCGACCGGCTCGGTCAGGATCGCCCCGCACATCGCGGCGTGGCCCCGCGGCTCGTAGAGCGTGAAGCCGAGCAGGTCGCGGCCGTGCGCGGCCAGGTACTCGCTCCGCTCCATCAGGGTGGCGCCGGGCACCGCGTCGACGCCCCCCACCACGATGCGCATGGGCTCCCCCTCGGTGTGGTAGTCGATCACCGACAAGGTGCGCGCCGACGGCGCGGTCACGCGGCGGTCCCCAGCAGCTCGCAGAGAATGCCCTCGCGGAGCCCGCGGTCGCTCACCACCAGCGTCTCGCGCCCGCAGCGCGCCATCGCGGCCAGGCAGATCGCGATGCCGGGGATGATCACGTCGGCGCGGCCCGGCTCGAGACACGGCAGCCGGCCGCGCGCCTCCACGCCGAGCGCCCCCAGACGGGCGAGCTGCCGCTCCACCGCGGCCCGCTCGAGGCGGTAGCCGTGCACGGCCGCCGCGTCGTAGGCGCGGAGCCCCAGCTCGAGCGCGGCCAGCGTGGTGACGGTGCCCGCGGTCCCCACCATCTCGGCGGCCGAGGCCCCCGCGATCGCCTCCGGCACCTCGGCGGCCAGCCGCTGCTCCACGTGCCGGCGCAGGCGCGCGAAGTGCTCCCAGCGCACCGGCCCCGGATCGCCCCATTCCTCCTGGAGCGCCACCACGCCGAGCCGCAGGCTCACCGCGGCCGCGGGCACCGCGCCCCGCGCGAGGACGAACTCGGTGCTCCCGCCGCCGATGTCGAAGAGCACGAAGGAGCCGCCGAGGCCGGGCAGTCCCGAGGTCACGCCCTTGAGGGTCAGGCGCGCCTCCTCCTCGCCGGAGACGACCTCGACGCGCTCGCCCGACTCGCGCTCGAGCCGGGCCACGAACTCCTCGCGATTCACGGCCTCGCGGACCGCGCTGGTGGCCACGATGCGCACGCGGCCGGCGCCGAGGGCGCGCGCCGCCCGCGCGAACTCGGCCACCGTCGCCGAGGTCCGGCGCATCGGCTCCGGTCCGAGACGCCCGGTATCCCCCTGCCCTTCCCCGAGTCGGGTCACGCGCTGGCTCTGCTGGAGGGTGCGCCACGCGGGGCCGTCCGGCTCGACCACGAGCAGCCGGACGGTGTTGGTGCCGAGATCGACGGTGGCGAGACGCCGGGTCACGCGGGCGGGTGCAGGCGGAGGGCCTCCGCGACGGCGGTGCGGACGCGCTCGGGCTCGATCGGCTTCACCACCATCACGTCCACGCCCGCGCCGCGCACGCGCTCCTCGTGGAGGCGGCGGCCCCAGCCGGTGAGGAGCACCACCGCCGCGCCCGGGCTCCGCTGCTTCACCGCCGCGGCCAGCTGCAGGCCCGACCGGTCGCGTAGCGCGAGGTCGGTGACCACCACGTCGATGCCGCCCAGGGCGAGGCGATCGAGCGCGCCGGTGGCGTCGACCGCGGCTTCCACGCGGTGGCCGGCCGCGGCCAGCGCATCGAGTACCGCGCCCCGGATGCCGTCCTCCTCCTCGACGACCAGGACCGACCCGACCGGCACCGGCGCGGGCGGAGGCTCGGGAGCGGACGGCGGCGCCGGCTCGACCGCGAGGGCGTCGGACCGCGTCGCCCCGCTCGGCGGCGCCGCGGGCAGCCAGAGGATCACGGTGGTCCCGACGGGGCCGCTCTGCACGTCGACGCGCCCGCCCGCGCGGAGGACGACCGCCTGGACGACGGTGAGCCCTAGCCCCAGGTGTCCCGGGCGCGTCGTGAAGAAGGGATCGAAGATGCGCGGCTTCACCTCCGGCGCGATGCCCGGGCCGCTGTCGGCGACCACCAGCTCGACGCCGCGCTCGACCTCGCGCAGCCGCACGGTCACGCTCCCCCCGGCGGGCATCGCCTCCATCGCGTTCAGGACGATGTTGACGATGGCTTCGCGGAGCGCGGTCGCGCTGCCGGCCACCGGCGACGTCGGCGGCAGGTCGGCGGTCATCTCGATGCGGCCGCGGGCCGGAGCCGCGCCCGAGCCGAGACGCGGTCGGGCGAAGGCGAGGGCCTCCCGCGCGATCGCGCCCAGGTCGCACGAGAGATCCGCCGCGCGATCGGCCTCGGCCAGCCCGAGGAGCCGCTGCGTGACGTCGGTTCCGCGCCACGCCGCTTCCTCGAGAGCGGCCAGCCTCTCGCGGAGCGACTCGTCCGGAGCCCGCGCGAGCATGAGCTGGGACTTGCCGAGCAGGAGCGCGAAGACCGCGCTCAGCTCGCGGGTGAGACCGGCGCCGAAGGCGGTCAGCACGCGCGCCTTCTCTCTCTCCGCCTGCTCGGCCTGCCGCGCGGCCTGCTCGCCGAGGGCCTGCCGCAGGTCCTCGAGCCCGCGCCGGCTGTCGAGCGCCCCCGCGGTCACCGCGGCGAGCGTGAGGGCTATCTCCACCTCCTCGGGGGAGAACTCCCGCGGCTCGACGTCGGCCAGGGCCAGCAGGCCGAGCACACGCCCGCGGCTGCGCAGCGGCACGAGGAGCCCGGCCCGGAGCCCGTCGCGCTCGAGCACCCCCGGCCGCGCGGTGGCCCGCGCCTGCAGATCGCGGATCGCGACGGGCCGGTCGGCCGCGAAGCCCTCCGCGAGCAGATCGTCGTCCGGCGGGATCTGCTCCGGGCCCACGCTGCGGAGCCGCCCGGCGCCGGCCGCCGCGGTGATCGCGGTCGGCCCGGAGCCGGCCAGCGCCAGCGCCGCGCGCACGCCCGGGACCCGGCACGCCGCCTCGCCCATCCGGGCCAGGATGTCGCGCGGCTCGCGCCCGGGTCGCTGCTCGTCGACCAGCGCGCGCACCTCGCGGAGATGGCCGAGGTGCTCGCCGTGCCGCTCGAGCAGGCGCTGGTGCACGAGCGCCGAGCCCACCCGGTCGGCGATGACCAGGAGCAGTAGCACGTCGGTCGTGCTGAACGGAGCGCCCAGGGCCCGCCGCCCCGCGAAGAGGACACCGCCCACCTCGCCCTCGGTACGCACCGGCACCGCGATGCCCTGACGCACCGGGAAGCGCTCGACGAACGGATCCGCGGCCTCGGGGGCCGCCGCCGCGTCGAGGGTCTGCACGCGCTTCTCCCGGAAGACGCGGCCGATGAGGCCCTGGCTCGGATCGAGGGAGACCATCTCCAGCTCCTCCCGACGGAACCCGCGGCTCGAGCGAGGAACGAGGCGTCCGGTGCCCTCGTCGTGCACGAAGAGCAAGGCCCGGTCCGCGGCCAGGAGGCGCGAGAGCCGGTCCATCGCGAGCGCGAACAGCTCGCCGGGCGGCAGCCCGAGCGGCGGGACCGAGAGGATCTCCTGGAAGATGGCGAGCGCGTGCTCGTCGCGCTCGGCGGCCAGCTCGGAGCCGGGCGACGTCTCCCGGAGGTGCGCGCGCGCACTCTCGAGGACCTCGCCCATCTCGGCCAGGATCGCGCGCAGGGAGGCTTGCGCCCCCACCGCGCCCGGGCCGGAGTCGCCGCTCACCGCTCCGCCCTCCGGATCACTTCGCGGCGAGCGTGCGGATGTAGCGGACGATCGCCCAGCGGTCGGTCTCGGGCAGGTGCCGCCACGAGGGCATCGGGCCGCGCCCGGTGGTGATCTTCCAGAAGATCTCGCCGTCCGACTCGTCCTGGACGCGGGCAGACGTCCAGTCCGCGGGCTTGGGATTGAGCGCGACCGCGGCGGCGCCGTCGCCCTTGCCCTTGGCGCCGTGGCAGGAGGCGCAGTTGATCTTGGCGACCTTCTCGCCCTGATCGATGGTCTTCTTGTCGCTCGGGACCGGGTTCTTCTTCGCCTTCTCGGCGGCCGGAGCCACCCAGGGTGCCTGGGCGTCGGCGATCCGGGGCGTCGGTCCGCTCAGCCCCAGGAAGAGCAGGAGCGCGGCGCCGAGAACGAGCCCACCGATGCGGGCGGCAAGCGAAATGACCATCGAATCCTCCTTCTCGTGCTCGGGCTCGTGCCCGGAGAGCGGACCTTGCGAGCGGGCCTGCGCTTCTGCAGGTATCACCCCGTCATCATTGATGAAAGGCATGTTCATTTAACACCCGCCCTCGCGAGCGGGTCAAGGTATTTCGCGGATTCACGCCTCGGGGCCCGTGTGCTATCGTCTCGCGGAGATGGCGGACGAACAGGTCCACCTGGTCGCGGTGATCGGCGCGGGACCCGCCGGTCTCTTCGCGACCCGCGCGCTCGCCGCGCAGGGCTCCCGCGTGGTGCTGATCAACCGCGACGTCAAGCCGGGCGGCCTCGCCGAGTACGGGATCTTCCTCAACAAGTACAAGATGAAGGGAGGCCTGCGCCGGCAGTTCCAGAAGATCCTGAGCGATCCCCGGGTCACCTACCTGGGGCACGTGACCATCTCGGAGGGCGGCGATCTCACGGTCGAGGCCCTGGCCGGTATGGGCTTCGACGCCCTCGTGTTCGCCATCGGCGCCCAGGGCACCAAGTACCTCGGCATCGAGGGCGAGCGGCTGCCCGGTGCATACCACGCCAAGGATCTCGTGTATCACTACAACCGCCTTCCTCCCTTCAGCGAACAGCCCTTCCCGATCGGCCGGCGGGTCGCCATCGTGGGGGTCGGCAACGTGATGGTCGACATCGCGAACTACTGCGCTCACTTCTGCGACGTCGACGAGGTGGTGGCGGTGGCGCGCCGGGGCCCCTACGAGAAGGCGTACGACGATCGCGAGTTCGAGGACGTCGAGGACGCCTTCGACCACGCGCTCTATCGCGAGGAGATCGAGCGCATCCGCCCGCGGCTCGAGGCGGCCGGGCAGAGCGCCGACGAGCTGATCGCGACGATGGCGGCGCGCGGCGAGCCCTCGCCGCGGGCGCGGACCCGCCTGCGCTTCCGCTTCCTGGCGTCCCCGCGGCGGGTGGTGGCCGAGGGCGGGCGCGTGGTCGGGCTCGAGGTGGAGGAGACGCGCCTCGAGCGCAAGGAAGACCGCATCGCGGCGGTGGGCACCGGGCTCACGTCGGTGATCCCGTGCGACACCGTGGTGTTCGCGGTCGGCGATCGCGTCGACGAGCACGCGGGACTGCCGTACCGCGACGGGCTCTACCTCACCGTGCCCGGCGACGATCCGGCGGGGGCCTACGAGGTCCTGGACGAGACGGCGGGCAAGGCGCGCGCCGGCGTCTACGTGGTCGGCTGGGCGCGAAAGGCGAGCGACGGCGTGGTCGGCCGCGCGCGCCTCGACGCCGAGACCGGGATCAGGCACGTGGCCGCCTTCCTCGCCGAGCGCCCGAAGCGCCCGCTCGCCGACGCGGAGCGGGCGGTGGAGGCGCTGCGCCGGGCCCTCGACGCGCACGGCGCCGCGGTGGTGGACTACCCGGCCGTCCAGCGCCTCGAGGCGGCGGAGCGCGCGCGGGCCGCCGCGGACAAGGTCGAGGAGTTCAAGTTCTCGAGCGACCGCGAGATGCTCGACCAGGTTCGCGGCTAGGGATCCCCGCGGCCGAGCAGCACCAGCAGCGCCCCCGCCACCCCGTACGCCGCGGCTAGCGAGTGCGGCGCGCCGCTCGCGATGGCCCACGGCCAGAACACCGCGCCGTCGGGGAGCGGCGAGTGGATCACGCCGAAGAGCGTCGCCACCGCCGCGATCGCGAGCACCGCGCCCGCGACCGGCAGCCGCTTCTCGATGATCGCGACCAGGGCGGCGCCCCACAGCAGCGCGGTGAGGATGAAGCCGTTGCCGAGCACCAGGAGCGTGCTCCACATCGCGCGGCCCTCGCCCGCGAGATCCGCCGCGCTCTTGCCGACTGAACCCAGCAGCACGTTGCCCTGGATGAGCACCAGTGCCGCGATCGCGGGCAGGAACGCCAGGGCCACCGCGGGCGCGTGCCGCGCGGGGGAGGCGAGGAAGGCCTGCGCGGTGATCTGCAGGCCCACGAAGACCAGGATCGGCGCGACCGCCGCGTCGGGCAGCAGGTGCACCAGCAGCGCGACGACCCCGATCGCGGCGCCGACCCCGATGAGCAGCCCGGTGGCGAGCGTGTAGCCGGCGCGCGCGCCCATCGCCTTGTAGGCGGGATGGCCGATGTACGGGGTGTTCTGGACCACCCCGCCGCAGCAGCCGGCCGCGATGGTCGCGAGCGCCTCGGTGAGCAGGATGTCCCGCGTGCGGTACTCGTCGCCCGCCACGATCGCCGACTCGGTGTTGTCGATGCCGCCCACCACGGTGGCGAGCGCGAACGGCACCGCGAGCGGCAGGTACGGCAGCAGGGCGTCGAGGGTGTGAAGCCACGCGAGCGTGGGCATCGGCAGCGCGAGCCCGAGCGTCCCGAGCGCCAGCACCGGGCGCACCTCCCCGCCCCCGACCCCGGTCAGGGCCCACCGGGCCCAGAAGATGGCGGTGCCCGCGAGCACCGCGGCGAGCGCGCCGGGGACTCCCCCCGGCAGCCGCCGGCCACCCACCAGGGCGACCAGCACGACGGTGAGCGAGACCACGCCCACCAGCGGGTCGGCGAAGATCCGCAACGCGGGCAAGAAGGCGATGAGGAGCACGGCCACCCCCGCGATCGAGCCGAGCAGCGCGGCGCGCGGCACGAGGCGACGCACCCAGTCGCCCGCGAACGCGAGCCCGAGCTTGATCACCCCCATCGCCACCGTCACGCCCATGCCGATCTTCCAGGCGAGGATCGGGTCGTGGGTGAGGAGCTTGGCGGGGCCCAGCACGCCGAAGACCATGCCGAAGAGCGAGGGCGTGTCGATGCCGAACGGCATCGCGGTGACGTCGCTCCGCCCGGTGCGCCGCATGAGCCGCACCGCGAGCCACGTGTAGGTCAGATCGCCCAGCAGCACCCCGAGCGCGGTGCCGGGGACCATCACGCGCAGCACCAGGTCGGAGGGAAAGCCGAAGACGCCGATCAGGAGGCCGGACAGGATGACGAACAGGCTCAGGTTGTCGAGCGCGAGCCCGAAGAACGCGTTCCAGTCGCCGGGGGCCCACCAGCGGACGCCCGGCCCCGCCCTCACCGGGTCAGGCGGTGCGGAGCGGGCCCGACCCCGCCGCGGGCAGCTCGCGCGCGAGTGCGCGCACGCGCGCCGCGAGGCCGGCGCACCACGCGAGGCTCCCCCGGTTCTGCGCCACCTCCGGGAAGCCGAGCTCGAGCGGCGGCGCGGGCGGCGCGGGACTCAGCCCGGCCCCCACCCGGAGACGCACTCCGTAGCTCTGCCCCTCGCGCGGGCCCTCGGTGTCCACCACCGGCTCGGCGCGCAGGTTCTCCCGCTTGGCGTGCGAGGCCACGAAGTTCCGCAGCCACCGCGCCACTTCCTCGTACTCACCTCCGGAGAACATCGGCGCCCCCTAGCACTCGTTGAAGCCGCAGGAGAGACACTTCTTGCAACCCTCCTCGTAGACGAGGGTGGCCTGGCCGCACTCGCGGCAGAGATCGCCCACCCGGCGCAGCGGGCTCACCGCCGGCGGGTCGACCGGGGTCGCGGCCCGCGGGACCCCGATGTGCTCGGCGAGAGTGCGGGCCAGCGCGTCGGGCAGCGACAGCACCTTGGCCGCGCCGAAGCCGGTCGGCTGCCCGCCGCCGATGCGCAGGAGCTGGCTGATCGCCTCCTCGAGCCGCCCGAGCGCCTCCGCGACCGCCATGGTGTCGGAGCCGGCCTTGCCGACCTGCACGAAGACCTCGAAGGGCTCCCCGCCGCCGTTGTCGTTCACGGTGATGAACGCGGTGCCGATCGGCGTCTCCATACGATAGGTCGCCCCGGTGAGGCTGTGGGGGCGCGGCTTGACCCCACGGGCGGGCGGCTCGCCCACCGCCGCGTCGGGTCGCAGCCCCATGTTCAGCACCTGGCTGCCCTTGGAGCCGTCGCGGAACACGGTGATGCCGAGACAGCCGAGGTCCCACGCGAGGCGGTAGGCGGCGGCCACGTCCTCCTCGGCCGCATTCTCCGGGAGGTTGATCGTCTTCGAGACCCCGTTGTCGGTGTGCTTCTGGAACGCGGCCTGGTGACGGACGTGCCAGATCGCGTCGATCTCGTGCGCGGTCTTGAAGATCTCGCGCGCCGCCTCGGGCACGCCGGGCACGTCCCGCAGCGAGCCGCGGCGCGCCACCTCGGTCATCAGCGACTCCGAGTGGAAGCCGCGGCGATGGGCGAGCCGCTCGAACGTCTCGCTGAAGAACGGCAGCACCCGCTCGCCGTCCGGCCCCTTCACCCGGTGCTCGAAGGCGAGCGCGAAGACCGGCTCGATCCCCGACGAGCAGCCCGCGATCATCGAGATGGTCCCGGTGGGCGCGATGGTGGTCACGGTGGCGTTGCGGAGAGGCCGGCCGTGCCGGTAGATCGAGCGGGCCCAGTGCGGAAACGGTCCGCGCTCTTCCGCGAGCCGCGCGGACTGGTCGTGGCCCCGCTCGTTGACGAAGGCCATGAGCCGCTCGGCCAGCTCGAGGGCCTCGTCGCTGTCGTAGGGCACGGTTGGCCTTCACCATCTCGTCGACCTGCGCCAGCGGGTACGGGTTCACCTCGATGACGTCGTCGAGGAACCGTACCGCCAGGCGCACCACGCGCTCGAGCTCGGTCCAGTCGATCTCCCACCGCCCCGATCGCTCGACCGCGAACTTGGCCACGTTGATCGAGCCCAGGTTGCACGCGTCGTTGGGCAGGAGCGGCTGCTCGCCGCATTGGTGGACGACGAGACCGTTGGCGATCATGGAGTGGCTCTGCGGCTCGGTCAGATCGTAGACCGCGCGCGGCCCCGCGGACTCCACCGCGGCCACCTCGTCACTCCACTTGGGCGCATAGGCCCCCGCGTACCGCATCGGCTCGAGCCGCCGCTGCTTGTCGTTCAGGAAGCCGATCTCGCGGAGGAAGCGGGACCGCGACCGGCCGAAGATCCCCAGCTCGAACAGGACCCCGTCGGAGTCGTACGAGCGGAGCCCGCCGTCCTTGGCCCGGTAGCCGAAGAGACCGCGGCGGGCCGGGCGCGACCGGTCCATCAGGCTGCTCTTGATCCCGAGGTTCAGCAGCAGGAGCTGGACGCCCCGCAGCAGATCGCGACTCTTGGACGTGAGCGCGATCCAGGAGCTGTTGGCCTTCGGGTTCTCCCGCACCGTGCCGTCGGCGGAGAAGAGCCCCTGGAGGAAGCCCACCACCGCGGCGCGGGGCGCCCCGAAGAGCGTCTCGGGGACCGTCTTCTGCCCGGCCTTCACCGGTCGCACCCCGAGCGCCTCGAAGAAGGCGGCGAAGAACTTCCCCGGGTACATGAGGTGGCGGACGCCGCGCGAGCGGAGCCACACCTTCGACGGGCGCCCGTGCCAGCCGTCCATCGCCGAGGCGATGCGCTCGAGCGCGGCGCCGTCGTCGGAGCCGAAGGAGAAGCCGACCCGCGGATAGGAGACGTCGCCCCCGCGGAGCCAGCCGTCGCCCACGAGCCAGCCGAGGACGAAGCCGAGGTCCGCACTCCACCGGGTCGGGAGGCAGTGGCGATACGTACGCCCGTTGCGCCCGGTGAACTCGGCGGGTGTCTCGACCGGAAGCGTATCGTCGGCGGAGAAGACGCCCGGATCGCTCTGGATCCACACCCGATCGACCGCGACGCGGAGATCGGCGGCCGCGACCCAACCGCGGTCGGTCATCAGCCGGTGGTCGGGCGTGCACGTGAGCTCGTACCCGGCCGCGGTCCTCACCGTGACCGTCTCCCGCTCGCCCGAGCAGAAGGCCTGGCTGATAGGCAGGCAGCCCTCGCCGTAGGCGGAGAGCGGCACGTCGTGGGTGCCCTCCCAGACCATCAGCCGCGATGGGAGGAGCCGCGGGTCCACCTTCACCGCGAGACCGCCGGCCCGGAAGCGGGTCGCGATCCGCTCCATCCGGACGAGGCCGCGATCGGTGGACACCAGGGCGTCCGCGACGATGCAAGGATTAGTCGCCTCGATCAGCCCGAGATCCGGGGTGGGATTCGCCGGGCTCCGGTTGATGCGATCGATGAAGACCATGCCGGGATCGCCGGTGCGCCACGCCGCGCGGACGATGCGCGCGAAGACGTCGCGCGCGCGCAGCCGGCCGGTGACCTGCCCGGTGCGCGGGTTGATCAGGTCGTACTCCCCGTCCGCGGCGAGCGCCTCCATGAACGTGTCGGTCGCGGCGACCGAGATGTTGAAGTTGGTGATGCCGCCGTCGAGCTTGCACTCGATGAACTCGAGCAGGTCCGGGTGGTCGACGCGCAGGATCCCCATGTTGGCCCCGCGCCGCGCCCCGCCCTGCTTGACCGCCTCGGTGGCCGCGTTGAAGACGCGCAGGAAGGACACCGGCCCCGACGCGCGCCCGCCCGTCGAGTGCACCACGTCGTCCTTGGGGCGGAGGCGCGAGAAGGCGAAGCCGGTGCCGCCGCCCGACTGCTGGATGATCGCGGCCGCCTTCACCGACTCGAAGATCTCCTCCATCGAGTCGCCCACCGGCAGGACGTAGCAGGCCGAGTACTGGAGCGCGTTGTCCTTGCCCGCGTTCATGAGCGTCGGGGAGTTGGGCAGGAAATAGCCATCGACCATCATGTCGTAGAAGGCGGTCGCCACCTCGGAGACCCCGGCCGGGGTGCGCCCGAAGCGGGTCTCCGCGGAGGCGATGGCCAGCGCCACCCGCCAGCACATCTCCTCGGGGGTCTCACGCACCTGCCCCTGCTCCCGGGCCAGGTAGCGCTCGCGCAGGACGCGCAGCGCGGGCTCCGACCAGCGGCCCATCTTGGGCTGTCGGGTGATGGACGACATGGCTCTCGCTTACCCCTCCCCTGGTATCCGGCGCCCGAGACCCTCCCCGCGCCTGGGGTACCCTCCGGACTATCTCACAAACTTGACTACAGTCCAAAGGTCCCTACAATTGGGCGGAATTGACTTCTCCACCGAGATTTCCCCATGCGCCTCCTACCTCGCCCGCCCCTGGAGGAGCCGGTCCGGACGCTCTTTCTCACGAATACGAGGCTCGATTTGACGTCTTTTATGAGCACCGCTCGACCCAGGCTGACTCTGGTGTTCTTCCCCACGCTTGACGTGATGCCGAAGGAGCCGACCCAGCGCCCGGTGCAGGCCGCGGAGGGGGCAGGGCATCAGGGAGATCCGGTATGATTCGGGAGCGATTCACTCTGTCCCTGGCGCTGGTCCTGACCCTCGCGGTGTTGCTTTCCGCGGCCTGGGCCCAGACGCCGCCCCCGGCGACCACGCTACCTCCGGCCGCCCCTCCGCCAGAGACGATGCAGACGCCCCCGTCCATGCCGCCGCGCGAGCCGCTGCCGGCGCCCCCGGGAATCCGCCCCTTCGCCACCCCGCAGGAGCTCATCGGACGCGAGCTGGGACTGGAAGAGGCGGTGAACATCGGTCTCGAGAATGCCCCGATCATCGTGGCGCGCATCGGCGACTACGTGGCGGCCCAGCAGCGCGTGACCCAGGCGCTCTCCCCCCTGCTGCCCCAGCTCACGGGCACCGGCAACTACGGCCGTCTGCGCGTGATCAGCCCGGCCAGCGGCGCGGCTGCCACCAACGACTTCGGCTCCGCGAGCGTGACCGCCTCCCAGCTCCTGTTCGACTTCGGACGGACGTGGGCGGCCAAGGACGTCGCCAAGTACAGCGCGGCCGCGTTCAAGGAAGTGCTCGAGACGCAGAAGCTCGACATCTCCCAGCTCGTGAAGACGCAATACTTCACGCTGCTGCTCTCCAAGCGTCTGGT
>WNFK01177055.1_pt1 | contig 41074 bp, 29 predicted proteins | sample 5400281 | NCBI WGS metagenome assembly WNFK01 (sample SAMN13153350, study PRJNA577476) | soil metagenome | isolation source: 20 cm soil on Douglas fir-dominated hillslope | place: USA:California | collected 2013-09-17
GACGAGTACCGCAGAGATGGCGACCGTGCACTTCTTCTCGTGCGGGTGAAGGACCAGGGATTTTGGAACCTCGGACTGCGGAATTCAAGCGCCACGAATGTCGCGGCGTGAAGCGGATCGAATACGCCTCCTCTCCGAGGCTGTGCCGGATCCCGTCGATCGCACGCTTCCAGAGTACACGCTGGACGGAGCGCGTCCTAGGTATGCGATAATCGGGCGCTTTCCGGAGCATGCGGCCACAATGCCGCTCTCCTACGCACAGGCAAGAAGGGAGCAGGTATGACTTCCACGGACAAGGTGGCGCACGCGCAATTCACCGCATCGATCCCCGCGAACTACGACCGCTACCTAGGCCCCGTCATCTTCGATCCGTACGCGCGCGACCTGGCGCAGCGCATCAGACGGTCCGTCCCCGGACACATCCTTGAGACGGCCTGTGGCTCGGGTATCGCGACCCGAAGGCTGCTGGAGACACTCCAACCCGATGCTGGCTTGATCGCTACCGACCTCAATCCCGCCATGCTCGATCATGCGCGCGCCGACATCGGCGATGACCCCCGCGTCAGCTGGGAAGTCGCCGACATGTGCTCCCTCAATTTCGAGTCGGCATCATTCGACGCCGTCGTGTGTCAGTTCGGAATCATGTTCGCGCCCGACAAGGCTGCCGCGTTCCGAGAGGCCCACAGAGTGCTCAGACCGGGCGGCCAATTCCTCTTCAACGTCTGGGACACGATCGACAAGAACCGGTTCGCATTGATCGCCAATGAGACGATTACGGGGTTTTTCCCAGCGGATCCACCGACCTTCTATCAGACCCCATTCGGGTTTCAAGACCGACCGCTGATTCGGAAGATGCTCGAATCGGCAGGCTTCTCACAAATCAATGACGTGGTCGTCTCGACGAGAAGCCAGTCCCCGAGCGCGGACGAATTCGCCCGCGGCCTCGTGGAAGGAAATCCGGTTATCAACGAGATCCAGGCGCGGGGTGGGGTGAGCGTGGATGAAGTCGTGAAAGAGCTGGCCGCGAACATCACCAAGAAGCTCGGAGGACGGCCCGTCCCCGTTCACCTCCAGGCAATTGTGTTTGAGTCGCAGTGTGGTTGAACCGAATCCCAGCGCGGACGTTGCATCCTACGCGCGCTTTGCGAAACGGGACCTGGACAAGATGTCGTGGCTGGCCCCCCTCGTCAACACCCGCGCCCGGCGATCTTCTCAACATCGAGTTACGGCATGAGCAATTGTTCTTCATCCAAAGCGATCAGATCGTCGCCGATGTCGGATACAGTGAGAAAGGGAAGCGCTTCAGCGAGGCCGAATACGGCAAGGTTATCCGAAACGTAAATGATCTGCAGAAGTTCGGGTATTGGTTCGTCGGACGCACGTACGATCCCGATGTCATGAAGGACGCGCTGCAGCGGCAGCAGGACGGCTACTACTATTCCTTTTTCAGCAACCAGTGCCAGGACTGGGCCGATCGCCTTAAGCGAGGCGCCGAGCGCATCGAGCGTGAGCGCGGCCTCGCTCCACCGAGAGGATTCGTTGCGCCGGTCATAGCCGGCGGTGCGTTCACCGTTGTCATCGGCGCCTTCCTTCTCGCGGCCGGCGGGTCAAACATTGTCTACGCGTTCCACGGCAGGGACTGGAGGAATCTCCTTCCCGAGCTTCTCACCGCCCTCATCAACCTTGCCACGGGAGTCCTCTTGCTGTGGAATCGAGAATTCGCACGAGTGACAGGCAGCTTGATCATAGCGATCGCGCTCGCCCTCCACGGCGCGATCAACCTCTTCCTGGGTCTGTTCAGCAAACCGCGTTCTCATTGGATCGGAAAAATCGTGGCCGGATTGATCATGCTTGGGTGCGCGGCCCTGATTGCGACCCGCTGGCCCGGGAGCGGCGAGCGCCTCCTGGGCGAAGCCGTGGGCCTGTCGCTGCTCGCGGGCGGGGTCGCGACCATCTGGCTCAGCTGGAAGACGAGAACAAGCGGAGTTGCATAGCCGTGCGGCGGCCTGCCGGCCGTGGGTATTCAAGCAAGGGTCTTCGCAACCGACCAATTCACCTTGACTTGGGGGCTTCGTTTGGCTAGACTGCGCGCGGTTTCGCGGAGCGCTTGGGGGTGATCGAACCGCGACCCACCTCTCATGTGTTTCTGCCACAAGGACCGAGGGAGGTGCAGCGTGCCGGTGCCCCAGGATCGTCCGACGACCCGCCTACTCTCCACGATTCTCACCGCATTCTTCTTACTCAGCGTTCCGGCCGGGACCGCTTTCGCCGGCACGGGCATGACTCAACTCCTCGTGAAGACCAAGGTGCCCCTGACGCCCGATGTCGTCGCGGCGATTGCCGAGCAAAGCGTTAAAGTCTCGTTTGTGTGGCCGGAGATCCGTTCCATGGCCATCGTCGCCTCGCCATCGAAGGTTTCCGCGCTGGCGGCGAATCCCCTGGTCGAGTTTGTGGAGGCCGACCTCCAAGCTGGAGTCACGGGTGACCCGCCTAACGCGCACGGACAACCGTCGCCGACCATGACCACGGTTCCGCTCTCGTCTTCGATTCTTACGTGGAATCAGGACATGGCCAATACGCAAGGCTCGACAGAGACCGGCGACGGCGTCACCGTTGCCGTTGTGGATGCGGGCCTACCTCAGAACTGGGAGGAGTTCCTTCCGGCCAATAGCGTCGACGTCGAACATGCGGCCGGGTTCGGCGCCGAGGGGAACGGGGATTTTCACGCCAATCTACACGCGATCCGTGGAGTGGGTGGGCATATCGGCCTTTTTCCGCACGGTCTCGCGGTGAGCAGCATTATCGTCGGCTTTCCTTCCGAGTTCGGGCCGGTATTAGGGGCGGCTCCCGGTGCGCACATTCTGCCGATTCGCGTTCTCAACCAGTTCAACTTCGGTTGGTTCTCCTGGTTCACGGCCGGGATCATGCACGTCGCGAATTTGAAGGCCAGCGGGACCATCCCGGGCCCGATGGTGATCAACTTCAGCATCCAGGCCCAAGGTTCCTCCCAAGTCCTGGCCGCCGCGATTAATTATGCGATCTCCCAGGGCGTGCTCTTCGTGACCATCGCCGGAAACTTCAACCCGTTCGACACCGTGTCGTTCCCAGGGCGTCTGCCCCAATGCATTACCGCGGGCGCCGTCGGCTGGAAGAGTGAGGGCCTTCCCCCGGCCCCCTGGTTCTTCGGGGATGTTCCGGAGAACGATGCTACCCAGGCATACGTGGCGTTTTTCTCCGGCCGCGAGCCCGGATCGGTTCCCGCGGGCAGCATGATCGACGTGGTCGCCCCCGGCTCCTACGTTTTCGGAGAGTGGCTCTTCGGCCCCGGTTTCTCGGAGGGAAGAGAGGTCGCATTTGACGCCGTGGACAATTTCATTTTTGGCACCTCGTTCGCCGCGCCCCATGTTGCGGGCATCGTAGCCCGAATGCTCGAGAAGAACCCCGGGCTTACCCAATCGGAGGCCGAGACTGCTCTGAGGAGCACCGCGCTTCCGATGCCAAATTCGCCCACCTCCTTCGTCACTCCCCTGGGGGAGTTCGTTCTGCCGTGGGACGAGCGTGCGACCGGGGCCGGCCTGGTTCAGGGCATGGAAGCGGTGGCCGCCACGCCGCACGCGTTGATGTATGGCTCGGGGAACCGCACGGGTTCGAACGGTGGTACGTCCTCCTCGGCGGCCGGGCTGCCTTGGGTGCGTGTGGTTACGCGAACGGGAAGCTTCCCGGTGGAGTTCGCCCTCGGAGGATTCAGTGGCCGTCCGTGTACGATGGCGCTCTACGACGTGCATGGACGCCTGATCCGGCGATGGACCTCTGCCTCCGCACGTACGGTGTGGGATGGATCTCGGGGCGACGGGTTACCTGCGGCTTCGGGCGTGTACTTCGTTCACGCCCAAGGAGAGGGTCTTCAGGGCAGCGCCAAATTCGTGGTAGCGCGCTGACGGCCGGGTGAGCAGCGGCCCGAGGGTGGGCGATCTCTACGTCGCACTCTTGCGCGGCATCAACGTCGGCGGCAAGAATCGGCTGTCCATGAAGGACCTCGTTGCCATGTTCGCCGAGGCCGGGTGCGGCGAGGTCCTGACTTACATCCAGAGCGGCAACGTCGTGTTCCGCGCAACCGAGGCGCGCGCCTCTCGCGTTCCAGCCGTGATCGCGGCGACGATTTCCGACCGCCTTGGCTTCCGGGCGCCGGTGATCATGCGCACGGCCAGAGATCTCCGCGCCATAGCTCGGGGTAATCCGTTTCTGCAAGCGGGCGCAGATGCTGAAGCGCTGCACGTCATGTTCCTCGCGGATCGACCACCTCCGGGCAAGATCGCGGCCCTTGACCCCAAGCGCTCGCCGCCCGACGAGTTCGAGGTGCGCGGTCGCGAGATCTACCTCCGCTGCCCGAATGGCGTCGGACGCAGTAAGCTCACGAACGAGTACTTCGACACGAAGCTCTCGACGACGAGCACCATGCGCAACTGGCGGACGGTGCTGAAGCTGGTCGAGATGGCTGGGGGGCCATGATTTAGGAATCGTTGCTTCGAGAACGCGCGGGGCGTACCCTCATTCGCGGAGGGATTAGAGCCATCCGGCGATTCCCCAGATCCCTCTCTGCCGGGGTGTAGGTACTGGGAACATGAGCCCTGCGTATGAGCCCCGAACCGCCAGCACCCTCCGCCCAAGGATGCATCGCCGCAGTAGCCTCGTAATGTCTTTGCTCGGCCTCACCGCGTGTACGCTCCTACCCGCCTCTTCGCCGGCTGTCGCCAGTGGCGCGGAACTGTCGGCAGAGCTCGCCGCATCTTCCGCACTCAGAGCCGCGGCAGTCAGCGGTGTCGCGCCGGTGCTCGTGCCCCCATCGGCGATGAGGGTTAATCCCGGGGAGACCGCAGACCAGGTCCTTCACGCCACCGACTCGGACGGTGATCCGCTGACTTTTTCGAAGGCCTTCGGTCCATCGTACCTGACGGTCACAACCACGGACCCCGGATCCGGGTCGGGCACGGGGAACATCCATCTGGCCCCACCCATTCCCACGGACATCGGCCCTACATCCGGCGGCGTTGCTGTAGGCGACGGCGTCTTCCTCGACCAGCAATCCTTCAGCATCGTGATTTCTACCACCCCTCCCGTGCTGGAACAGCCCGGCGACATGTGGGTGGCCGAGGGAGGATCGGCGGACCAGACGCTGATGGCGACGGACGCGGATGGGGATCCTCTCACCTTCCGGTTGGTCTCAGGACCCACCTACGCGACCGTCACGACCATGGATCCTGGGGCCGGGGTCGCGTCCGGAAGCGTGCGCCTTGCGCCAGTCGAAGGGGACGCTGGGACATCTGCCGCCGACGTCGGGGCGAGCGACGGGATCGTCGAAGACGTGAAGCGTTTCGAGATCACGGTGGCGCGTTTGAATCATAAGCCTGCGCTTGACTCGCTCCTCCCCATGGTGATCGCTCCTCTAACCGAGGAGTTTCAGTCTCTTCACGCCTCCGATCCGGACCTGGATCCGCTCACCTTCTACCTCGCGGGCGGCCCGGCGTATGTCACGGTCTCGACCACGAGCTCCGCTGGCGGGAGCGCGACCGGGGCCGTCCGCCTCGCCCCAACTTTCGACGACATTGGCCCGGCTACGGCGGAGGTGGGTGTCACCGATGGAAGCCTTACCGACACGCGGCAATTCTCGATCCAAGTCGTGCCGAGCTCCTCTGGAGGGACGTGCGCCCCGGCCGGCGTGATGCAGGAGCCAACCTTGCGTCGTGTTCCCGAGCCCCGGTTCACTTCAGGGTTCCGCGCCTTCGACGCGTCCCTGGCGCCCCAATCCTTCGAGCTGGACGACATCGATGGAGACGGCGTCGAAGATGTGGTGTCGGCGTCGAATGATTGCGGCGTGGTGATCCTCTTCGGCTTGCCCGACGGAACGTTTGGCCGATCCGTCCGGTACGACACGGGTGGCACCGGCGCGCGGGCGGTAGCCGTCGCCGATTTCGACGGAGACGGGATCAAAGATCTCGCCGTTCCGAACCAGTGGCAGAACACCTTCGCGGTCCTGTTTGGAGAGGGCGGGGGCGCGTTCAGGAGCCCCGTGCTCTATACCACGGGGGCGAGACCGGTCCACATCGCGGCCGGCGATCTGAACCGGGACGGACGGACCGACCTCGTCGCCACGGACGAGTTGAGCAACAACGTGAGCATATTCCTGAACGGCGGCAGCGGGGTATTCGTCCCCAGCCGATACGAGGCTGTCGGATCGAGGCCATGCTACACGGCGATTGTGGATCTCGACCGCGACGGAGCGCTCGATGTCGCGACCATCAACGAGTACTCGAACTCGGTCTCCGTGCTCCTCGGGAACGGAGACGGCACGTTCCGACCCCAGACCCAGTATGCAACGGGCACAGATCCTCGATCCGTCGAGGTCGGCGACCTCAACGGAGACGGGGTGCTGGACTTCGCGGTGCCCAACTTCGATGGCACCGTCAGTACCTTGCTTGGCAACGGTGACGGCACATTCGCTCCGCGTCGCGACGTGGAAGCCGGACAATTCCCGTGGTCTGTGGCCCTCGGCGACGTGAATTCCGACGGCATCCTCGACGGCGTCGTGGCGAACGTGGGGTCTTCGACTTGCACCGTGCTTCTCGGCCGCGGGGACGGGACGTTTACACGCCACGCCGATTTTCCCGGGGGATGGCTTGCCCGCTACGCGGAGCTCGCTGACGTAAACCGGGACGGAAAGCTCGACCTTCTCCTCGTGAGCGAGGGCGGGAACACATTGACCGTGCATCCGGGGAAGGGCGACGGAACGTTCGGAGACCACCGTGCCGCGGCCGTGGGATCGCATCCGCTGGGCCTTGCCCTCGGAGACCTAAACCGCGACGGGCGGCTCGACTTGGTCACGACCAGCATCGACACACCGGATCTCACCTTCCGGATAGGCCGCGCGGACGGCGGACTGGATCCCGCGACAAGTGTCTTTGTCGGCGGAGAGACGTCGGAGATCCACGAAGCCGACTTCAACGGGGACGGCACGATCGATCTCGCGGCGCTCTTCCTGCAGGGGAACGGGATCGTCACGCTCCGTGGCATGGGAGACAGCTCATTCGGACCGGCGGTGGTCGTGCCCGTCGAGGGTCAGCCGGGCGATTTCAACGTCGCTGACGTAACGGGAGACGGCATCCCCGATCTGGTGGTGGTGGATCGCGCGGGGGGGAGGCTCGCGATCCACGCGGGGCGCGGGGACGGCTCGTTCGCCGCACAAGTTCCGGTGGGCGTTGGGGCACACCCTTCGACGGTCGCCCTCGGCGATCTCGACGGCGATGGCTTGCTCGATGCCGTGACCGCAAATGGTGTCGAAAGCAGCGTTTCGATCCTCCGTGGTCAGGGCGGGTCGCTCGTGTTGATCGCCGTTCTTCCCACCGTCGGGTTCGCGTTCGACGTGGCGCTGGGGGACCTTGATCGCGACGGGCATCTCGACCTTGTCGTGGTCGGCGACGAGGGACTCCACTCCATGCGCGGGCGGGGGGACGGGACGTTCGAGGCGGCGAGGGTCGCGCCGACCCTGGGGCGCGGCGGCGGGCTCGTAATCGGGGACTTGAACGGTGATTTAATCCCCGACGTCGCCACCGTCGGAAGTAACTTTGTGTCCGTGTTCCCGGGCGCGGGCGACGGAACTTTTGACCCGTACGTCGCATTCGGGACCGGGGTCGGGCCGGGGGGCCTGGCGCTCGGGGACCTGAACGGGGACGGCCGGCCGGACTTGATCACGGCCGACCACACGGACAACGCGGTGGGCCTCCTTCTTAATGAGGGGGCAGCCCGGCCCAACCGGCCTCCCGCCGCCCGCGCCGGCGGTCCCTACGTGGGGACCGCGCGAATCCCACTTGAGTTCGATGGTTCCCGCTCCGCCGATCCGGACGGAGATCCGCTCCGGTTTGCGTGGGACTTCGGGGATGGCAGGACCGGCTTGGGTGTCACGCCCCTACACACCTACGGCGCGTCGGGCGACTATCACGTGGCTCTCACCGTGAGCGACGGCACGCTCGCGGGCGTCGACTCGACAATGGCGCGGATCGTCGCGGTGCTCGAAGCGCGGGCGTTTGCGGCGCCCGAGAACCGCACGGTACGTCTCTTCGCGACCCGGCCCTCCGCCTGCATCCAGCTCGAGCCTGTTGGCGGAGACTTTGCGCTCGCCGACGTGAACCTCACGACGGTCCGGCTCCGCTCCACGGGCACCGGAGTGATCGATGAGATCGCCGCTCTGTCCGGGAAGCCCGGAATCGCGAGGGACCGGGATCGTAACGGGGTCCCGGAGCTAAGCGCATGCTTCGCGTCCGAGGATGTCCGCGCGCTCTTTCAGTCCGTCACGGGTCGGGTCCAGGTCGACGTCACGCTCGATGGCGTGCTCGAGTCCGGAGCGCGGTTCGTCGCCGCGTTCTCGCTCGAAGTCCAGGGGGTGGGTGGGTACCCCGCGGTCGCGGTCGCACCCAATCCGCTCAATCCTTCTGCGAAGATTTCCGTGCTCACGTCACGTCCGGGTCGAATGGTGCTCCGGCTGTTCGACGCCCAAGGGCGACTCGTTCGCGTGATCCTGGATGAGCCCATGACCGCTCCCGGTGTTCACGAGGCGCACATTGGGGAAGGCCCGGGGGGCACGCCACTGCCGTCGGGGATCTACTTCTACCGTATCCAGACCGCGGACGGCGACGCGACCGGCCGGGTCGCGATCTTGAAGTGATGCGGTCCGTGGCCGAACTGAAGCGACACGCGCGGTCACCCCACGTGCTTCAGCAGTTCCTCGTTGGTCGGCCACTGCTCCAGCGCCTTCCGCAGTTCGACGATGGCCTGCTTGGGTGGCAGGCCCAGTGCGTGTCGGCGGAGCCGGTTGATCGCGTCGATCTCTGCCTTGGAGTAGAGGAGCTCGTCCCGCCGCGTCCCGCTCTTGGCGATGTTGATGGCGGGGAAGACCCGTTGCTCCGCAAGGGCGCGGTCGAGCACGATCTCGTTGTTTCCCGTCCCCTTGAACTCCTCGAAGATCATATCGTCCATGCGCGAGCCGGTCTCAATCAAAGCGGTCGCGAGGACCGTGATCGATCCGCCATCCTCCACGTTTCGTGCCATTCCGAAGAACTTGCGCGGGATCTCGAGCGCGCGAGAATCCAACCCGCCGCTCATGGTGCGGCCCGAGTCGGAGCCATATGAATTGAATGCGCGTCCCATCCGCGTGAGGCTGTCCACAAGCACGGCCACGTGGTGACCGCACGTAAGCTCGCACCGCACTTTGGCCATGCACATGGTCGCGAGTTGGACGTGATCCTCCAACGATTGATCACTGCTGCTGGCGAGCACCTCGGCCGCAACCTTGCGCCGGAAGTGGGTCACTTCCTCGGGTCGCTCGTCGACGAGCAGGACGACCACGCTGGTATCCGGCGCGTCTGCGAGGATCGCGGTCGCGAGCTCCTCCAGCAGTTGGGTCTTGCCGGCCTTGGGGGGCGAGACGATAAGCCCGCGCGTGCCGCGTCCGATGGGTGCGAAGAGATCGATGATGCGCGTCGATACGTTCCCATTCGCGCCCAGACGGAATCGCCGGTCGGGATTCGTGGCCGTCAGCTTGGTGAAGGAAGCACGCTCGCGAAAGGTCTCCGGCGCCAAGCCGCAGATCAATTCGACGTCGTCCAGCCGCAGGCCCTGCCGCTCCGGTTTGGCGGTGCCGGAAACGAGGGCGCCCGAGATCAGCTGGAAGCGGTTGATCAGGGCCGCGGGGACGAAGACGTCCTGCCGGGTTGGCGCGAAGGAGCGAGCGGGGTCGCGGAGAAAGCCGCCGCCCCGCTCGAGGACTTCGAGGACTCCGGAAACGGTCATGGGAGGCCCACCAGCCGCCGGGGCACCTTCTACTCCTTTTCCGGCGCGATGAACTCCGCGAGTCTCTCGATGACGCTGGCGTCCACGTGTCCCGGCTTGTCGTATTCGGAAGGCCCGGGCTTTCCGCTACCCGCGATAAAGAGATGGTTCAGACCCGTCAGGATCACGGTATCCACGTTCGGCAAGCCCGCCAAGCCCTTCCGCCATGCGGCCACGTCCTCCTCCATGATTTGATAGTCGCGAGTCCCTCGGAGCACGAGCACCGGCGCCCCAAGCTTCTTGGCCATTCCGATACCGTTGTGGGCCGCCAGGTCCTTCCAGTAGCTCTGAGGGGCTCCGAGAAGACGCTCCGAGCCGAGGGTGCCGGCCTTCAGTCGAGCCACCTTCTGTTCCATTTCCGTGATCTCCTTGGGAGACGCCCCGAGAAAACGCATTTGGGATAGAACGATGTCCCAGGGCGGTCGACCCGGAGGTGCCAGAAGCACGACCCCCGCCACAGGCGCGGACCGAATCCCGATCTCCGGCGCCAGAAGGGCCCCCATGCTGTGGCCAAGCACGAAAATATGCCGGGCATCGATCTCCGGGCGGGCTCGCAGCGCGGTGACCGCGGCGGCCGCATCCACCATGACCTCATCCTCCACGGAAATGCTGTCGCCGAGCTTGGCGCCGTACACGAAGGTTCGCTTGTCGTACCGAAGCACTTCGATGCCTCGGGACGCGAGACCTTCGGCCAGATCCTTGAACACCTTGTTCGCGCCGATCGTCTCGTCCCTGTCTTGCGGCCCCGACCCATGCACGAGCACGACACCGGGAAAAGGGCCGAGGCCCACGGGGACCGTGAGCGTTCCACCCAGGACGAAAGGCGCCTTTCCTATGGAAATCTCCGTAGAGCGAAAATCGGAAGGGTGAACGTAGGGGGCCTGCGGCGCGGGCTTCGAGGACGAGGGCACGGGCCTGATGAAGAATCCACCCACCTCCTGATTCCCCGGATGGACCGACACGAGCGCCTGGAGCTCGCCGTGGTCGAACTTGAGCAGCGCGATGCGGACGTCGAGTCCCTGAGCCTGCGTGCGCTGCGTGATGATCCATGAGACCAGCGGCCCGTACGTGCCCACCTGGGCTGACCAAACCGCCTTGAGCTTTTCTTGGGACACGGCGGTCCTCATGGCTGAATCGAACATCTCGAATGCCGCCGGGTAGTTCTGCGCCTTCATTGCGGAGAGAAGCGCTTGCGCGGTCTGATCGCTCGCGTTGGCGGCCGGGGTCGGATTGTCCGCCGCGCGCGCCGATGAGCCCGCGAGAGGAAACGCGCAGAAAACGAGCAGAACGGCCAGCACTCGATTTGCTGGAGTCATGTCAGTTCCTCCTACCCGAAGCGACAAGCGATGCGTCTCGACCGTCCGTCAGTACGCCAGGAGCTTCATGGTGAGTCCTACCGATCCGTACGTGTCGCTGGCGCCGAGCACACCTCCGACCAGCTCGAATCCGAGGTGCCGGCTGGTTTCGTACCCGATCCCGACGAACCCGGCCGGTCCCTCGGCGCCGCCCCCTCCACCCTCAAGCGTGACGTCGCCGGCCGCCGCGAGCCCGAGGCTGCCCATTTGGTAGATCGACGGGGATTTCGGACGGCTGAAATGAGTCACTGCCAGACTCGGGAAGATCGCGGTGTAGAGAATCCCTTTCCTGGACCCCCAGATCTGCCGTCCGCTGTAGTGCACGAGCCATTGATCCGAGATGCCATGCCCCAGGACAAGCTCGGTGAGCACGCCCTGGCCGTTCGCGTCCGACCAGTTCTGCTTCGTGATCCGGACGAGCTGGCCGTACCCTCCCCCGAAGCCCAAGATGAATCCCCCGCGGCTCCCATCGAACCCGAACGCATCCGAAAACGGGGCGGATAGAGCGACGAGCGCGAGGAGGACAGCGAATCCGTTCCGACGCATGGCAAGCCCCCCGACTGGCCCCGTCGCAGTCATGCCCCGGGTGAAACGATACCCCCAGGCGGCGGGACGACCGTGCGGCGCCTCTCGCCGCGGAGAAACGGTGCGGAGAGCCCGCACGTATCCCGGGAGTCTACTCCGACGCAAGCGCTACAGGAATTGCATCTTGCAACGCCGGCACCCCCCCTCGCGCGAATCTATCCGTAAGGGTCCCCCTCGATCTGCCGATCCATCCGGGGTGGTCGATCGGAAGGCTACTCGCCACGTTACGCCCGGATGCCAACTTTCCACGGAGGACCCTTGGATCCCGTCCAAGCTGCTGCGACCGCGAGACACGCTCGCCCGCGCCCGATCCATTGCCTCGCTCAGGGCCTCGTCATCGCCATCGCCGCGCTCATGCTTGCGCCGCTCCATGCCTACGGGCAGACGGAGCAGGCCGTCGAACCACCCAAGACGCTCAAACAACTGAGCCTCGAGGAGCTTTTCGACCTGGAGGTCACCTCAGTCTCGAAGAAGCCGGAGCCGGTCTCCAAGACCGCGGCCGCAGTCCACGTGGTCACCGCCGACGATCTGCATCGGATGGGTGTGCTCAGCATTCCCGAGGCACTGCGATACATCCCAGGTGTCGAGGTGGCCCGTGTCGACTCGCGCAGCTACGCAATCACCGCGCGCGGCTTCAATGGCACGGTTGCGAACAAGCTGCTCGTGCTCATGGATGGGCGCAGCGTGTACACGCCACTCTATTCGGGAGTCTTCTGGGATGTCCAGGACGCGTTCTTGGAGGACCTCGAGCAGATCGAGGTCATACGGGGTCCGGGCGCCACAGTATGGGGCGCGAACGCGGTCAACGGAGTCGTGAACATCATTTCGAAGAGCGCGGCCAACACGCAGGGATTCTTGGTAACCGGTGGGGGCGGCAACGTGGAGCGTGGGTTCGGAGGCGTCCGTTATGGCGGCTCTTTTGGACCGCGGGCCTTCTTTCGCGTCTATGCCAAGGACTATGACCGCGGGCCATCGCTCAACCCCAACGGTCAGGACGCAGGTGACGCCTCCCGGATGTGGCAGGGAGGTTTCCGTAGTGATTGGACGCCGACCAGCGCCGACGGCATCACGGTTCAAGGCGATCTCTATGGAAGCTCCATCGATCGGCGCAACTCGGATCCGACGGAGCTATCAGGCGGAAATGCTCTGGCGCGTTGGACCAGGCGGTTCTCGGACGATTCCAATCTCCAGGTGCAAGCCTACTATGATCGATCCAAGCGGGACCTTCCCTCCACGTTCGGTGAGACGATCGATGCCTACGATTGGACCCTGAACCATCGATTCGCCCCGGCGGCGCGGCACGACGTGGTGTGGGGGCTCGGCTACCGCCTGACGAGCGACGACGTACGCAACTCCGCCGCGTTAGCGTTCCTTCCACCGCACCTGACCCACCGCCTGTACACGGGCTTCGTCCAGGACGAGCTCACTCTGGCCACAAACCGGCTCTACCTGACGGTCGGCTCGAAGATCGAGCACAACGACTATACGGGCCTCGAATACCAGCCGGGCGTTCGCCTCGCGTGGACCCCGACGCCGGAGCAGACGATCTGGGGAGCCGTATCGCGGGCGGTGCGGGCGCCGTCGCGCATCGACCGGGACTTCTTCGCCCCGGGCCAGCCGCCCTATTTCCTCGTGGGGAATCCGGATTTCGACTCAGAAGTGCTGAAGGCCTTTGAGCTGGGGTACAAGAGCCGGCCCACGAGCGAGCTCACCACCTCGATTTCGACCTTCTACGACGTCTACGACAAGCTCAGGAGCCTGGAGGCGGGCTCGCCATTCTACTTGGCCAATGGTCTCGACGGACGCACGTACGGTGTCGAGGCTGAGGCCGCCTGTCAGGTCGTCAGGAGATGGCGCCTGAGCGCCGGCTACACGTTCCTCAGGCTCATTCTGGATGTCGATCCGACGAGCACCGATACGGCGTCGGAGAAGCAAGAAGGGGACTCTCCTCGGCATCAAGCCTTCGCCCGATCATCGCTCACGTTGCCGCACGATGTGAGCCTGGACGCGGCGGTGCGCTTCGTCGATGACCTTCCGAATCAGGGAGTGCCCGCGAGTACCGTCTGCGACGCTCGATTGGCATGGCAGCCCACCGAAGCCCTCGAGATCGCGGTCATGGGGCAGGGTCTGTTCGATTCGAGGCATCCTGAATTCGGGATGCTGAGCACACGCCGCGAGATTGGGCGCAGCATCTACGGCAAGGTCCTATGCCGGTTCTAGTCCGCCGCATCGCGATCCTAGCCCTTCTCCTGACCCTGATCCAGGCCAGGCCATCAGTCGCTGGGACCAAGCTCACGCACGAGTACGATCTCAAGGCCGCGTTCATGTTTCATTTCGCCCAATTCGTGGAGTGGCCCCAGGGAGCCCTGCCCGAAAAAACCACGCCCTTTACGATCGGCATCCTTGGCGAAGATCCGTTCGGTAAGAGCCTCGACGAAATCGTCGCGAACGAAGCGGTCGACGGGCACAAACTGCTCGTTCGGCGCTTCCAGAACGTCAACCAGGTCGACTCCTGTCAGATCCTGTTCATCAGCCCTTCTGAAAAGAGTCGCATGGACCAGATTCTCACGCACCTCAACCGCCGGAGCATCCTCACAGTCGGCGACACAAAGGATTTTGCGCTCCGTTCCGGGATCATTGGGTTTGTCATCTCGGACAAGAGGCTGAGACTTGCGGTCAACCTGGCCGCGGCCAACGCGGCCGGGCTTACGATCAGCTCCAAGCTCCTCCGACAGTCCCAGATTGTCGGACCGGCTCGGGTGCAGGAATGAAGACGCCGCGCACGACCATCCGACGCAAGCTCGTCACGGCGATGATGCTGACGAGCACGACCGTCTTGCTGCTCGTGGGTGCCGTTTTCGTCGCGCACGATGTCGTGAGCTTCCGCCGCCTCCTCGTTCAAGCGCTCGTCACGCGGGCCAATATCCTGGCTGCGAACTCGACCGCGGCCCTCGCGTTTCGGAACCCCGAGGATGCGGGGCAGATCCTCGCCGCTCTCAAGACCGACCCTCGCATGATCGCTGCCGCGTTGTACGACAAGGAGGGGCGATTGTTCGCCACGTATCCGGCGAGCATCCCGCCGGGGGTCGTGCCTCCCGCGTCGGGCCCGATCGGCCATCGCTTCGAGAAATCGGACCTGGTGGTTTCCCAGCCCGTCGCTGAGGAGGGGCAATCGCTCGGGACGCTCTACCTCAAGTCCGACCTGCAAGAGCTCGATGACCGCGTTCGCGTCGATGCGATGGTGGTCCTTCTCGCGGTACTGGGCTCCATCGTCGTTGCGTTCGCCTTCTCCACCTGGCTGCAGCGCCGTATCGCGAAGCCGATTCTCACGCTTGCAACCGTGGCCAGGAATGTCTCCGAGCACAAAGACTACTCGCTCCGCGCGAAGGGCGCCGGCGACGACGAGGTCGGCGTGCTTGCCGGAGCATTCGACGAGATGCTGAGCGAGATTCAACAGCGGGACAGGGAGATCAGGCAGCTCAACGCGGACCTGGAGCGGCGCGTCGACGCGCGCACCGCGGAACTCGAGGCGGCGAACAAGGAGCTCGAGGCATTCTCGTACTCCGTATCGCACGACCTCCGCGCTCCATTGCGTCACATCGACGGTTTTGTCGAGCTCCTGGCCAAGCATGCGGGCCCAGCGCTGGATGAGAAGGGCCGGCGGCACCTCGCGACGATCTCAACCGCCGCGAAAAGGATGGGAGCCCTGATCGATGATCTCCTCGTCTTCTCTCGCATGGGGCGGACGGAAATGCGCAAGACCTCCGTGGACCTGGCCGCACTGACGCAGGAGGTGGTCCAGGAACTCAAGGCAGACGCCGGGAATCGGAGCGTGGAATGGAAGCTCGGTACGCTTCCGACCGTACAAGGCGACCCCTCCATGCTGCGCCTCGTTCTGGTCAATCTGCTCGCGAACGCGCTCAAGTACTCAGGTCCGAAAGAGGCGGCGCGAATCGAGGTCGAGGCCCAATCCCAGAATGGAGAGCTCATCGTTTCCGTGCGCGACAACGGAGTCGGTTTTGACCCGACATACTCTCACAAGCTATTTGGGGTCTTTCAGAGGCTGCATACGTCGGACGAATTCGAAGGAACCGGGATCGGTCTTGCCAACGTTCGCCGGATCGTGAGCCGACACGGTGGAAGGACCTGGGCCGATGGAACGATCAACGAAGGCGCAACCTTTTACTTTTCCCTTCCCAAGTAGAGCGGGGGTGTCCCAATGACCATGCTGAAGCGGATCTTGCTCGCGGAGGATAACGAGAACGACGTGGAGCTCACGATGACGGCCTTGGCCGAGAACCATTTGGCCAACGAAGTCGTGGTTGTACGAGATGGCGCGGAGGCCTGGGATTTCCTCTGCCACCAGGGAACCTTCGCGGGTCGGAACGGAGGCAATCCTGCCGTCGTTCTTCTGGATCTCAAGATGCCGAAGGTGGACGGCTTGGAGCTCCTTCGGCGGATGCGCCAGGACCCCCGATTCAAGGCCGTTCCGGTTGTGGTGCTGACGTCCTCCCGAGAGGAGTCGGATATCGTCCAGAGCTATCGGCTTGGCGTCAATGCGTTCGTCGTCAAACCTGTGGCGTTCGAAGAATTCATCGGCGCCGTCAAGAATCTCGGCCTCTTTTGGGCGGTGCTGAACGAGCCGCCGCCCGACCGAATTCAGTCGCCCTCGGCGGCCTAGCCGAACGTCGATCGACCCGATGGGGAGCGTGGAATCGATGCATGACGGAGTGGAGCCGGGAAACGGCCACTGGATCCTTCACCTCGAAGACGATCCCGCAGATCGCGAGCTAATCCGCGAGGCGTTGGGAACCGAAGGTATCGCGCTCGAGATCGTCCAGGTGGACACCAGAGATGAGTTCCAGACGGCGCTCGTGCAGGACGTTTGATGGGCTCTCCGCTCTCGAAATCGTGCAGGAGCAGAGACCGAACCTCCCATTCATCTTCGTCTCCGGGACCATGGGTGAGGAAGTGGCCATCGAAAGCCTACGTCGGGGGGCGACGGACTATGTCTTGAAGCAGCGACTGTCACGGCTTGGGCCCGCGGTGCGGCGCGCCCTCGACGAGGTCGCAACCCGTCGAAAGCGGCTCGAGGCCGCGGAGGCTGCCGAGAAACAGCGAGCCGTCGGCGCGCTCAACAACGACGTATCGCTCGCGGTCAGCCAGGCCCTGTCCCTACGCGGTATGCTCCAAATGTGCACGGACTCCATGGTGCGTAACCTCGATGCCGCATTCGCCCGTATCTGGACCCTCAATGCCATCGGGGACGTCCTGGTGTTACAGGCCAGTGCCGGAATGTATACCCACCTCGACGGCCCGCACAGCAGAGTGCCGGTCGGCGAGTTCAAGATCGGCCTGATCGCTCAGGAACGACAGCCTCATCTCACGAACGACGTGCTGAACGACTCCCGTGTTGGCGATCCCGAATGGGCCCGGCGGGAAGGAATGGTCGCTTTCGCGGGCCATCCCTTGATCGTCGGTGGACGGCTCGTCGGTGTCATGGCCATGTTCTCCAAACACACGCTCGCCCAGAGCGTGATGGATGCTCTGGGTGCCGTGTCCCGAACGATTGCCATGGGAATCGAGCGCTGGCGGTTGGAGGAGCAGCTCCGCCAGAGTCAGAAGATGGAGGCGATCGGCCAACTTGCAGGCGGGGTGGCTCATGATTTCAACAACCTGTTGACGATTGTCTCCGGCTATTCGCAGCTCCTGCTCGGCCAAGACGATCTGAGCGCGGCCACAAGGGACAAGATCCATGAAATCGGCCAGGCAGGAGAGCGGGCGGCATCGTTGACGCGCCAGCTTCTTGCGTTCGGCCGCAAGCAGGTGCTGGAACCCGAGGTTCTCGACCTCAACGCGCTCGTCGCCGGCACCGAGAAGATGCTCCGGCACACGATCGGCGAAGACATCCATTTGGGTACGGCGTTGGATCCTGCGCTCGCGCGCGTGACCGCGGACCCGGGGCAGATCGAGCAGATCATCCTGAATTTGGCGGTCAACGCCCGAGATGCGATGCCCCAAGGCGGCAAGCTGACGATCGAGACGGCCAACGTGGAGCTGGACGAGAGCTACACCAGAGCGCACCCAACAATCAGTCCTGGAAGCTACGTCATGCTCGCGGTCAGCGACACGGGATGCGGAATGACGCCGGAGGTTATGAACCGTGTATTTGAGCCGTTCTTCACAACCAAGGGACCCGGGAAAGGCACGGGGCTCGGGCTGGCGACCGTGTACGGCATCGTCCAGCAGAGCGGTGGTCACATCGGGTTGTACAGCGAGCCGGGTCACGGCACATCGTTCAAAGTGTATCTTCCGATGACGGAAGCAGAGGCCTCGTCACGCCGGTCGCGGCAGGATACCCGGGGTTTGCCGATCGGCAGCGAAACCGTCCTGCTTGTGGAGGACGACGAATCCGTTCGGGCGCTCTCCCGAAGTGTATTGGCAATGTCGGGCTATACCGTGCTGGAGGCGAACGGCGCCGCCGCGGCGTTGCGTATCTGTGAACAGCACACCGGATCGATCCAGATTGTCGTAACCGATGTGGTGATGCCCGAGACAGGCGGCCGGATCCTCGTGGAACGGCTCGGCGCCATGCGGCCCGCTATTAAGGCGCTTTACGTGTCGGGCTACACGGACGACACGGTTCTCCGGCACGGCGTTCTAGAGGAGGGAACCCACTTCCTCCAGAAGCCGTTCACGCCCGCGGCGCTGGCGAACAAGGTGCGGGAGGTGCTGGACCAGCCGAGCGCACCGCAGTCCACAACAACTCGCTAGATGAAGTCCCGCAGCCAACGGCTCAGTCTGCGGAGCAGGCTGCTCGTCTCCGGGAAACAGGCATCGAGATCCTCAATTTTCTCGGGCCACGTCGCGGTCTCCATCAGAAACGCGAAGTCGATCATGGCGGGTAGGCAATCCTCGCCGGCCACCGCGGTCAGCACCTCCCCGTCGAGCAACATGCTCCGTCTGTCTTGATTATGGGATCCGAGGGTGGACATGGCGATGGCATTGCCTCGTCCGAATGCGCCGAATGCGCCGACGGAATCCCCAAGGCTGCTGCCGGACAGCGTCCCCCGGGTAAAGGATCCCCGGATCAAATCGGGGCCGATCGCGTCGTCCCGCGAGGCGGTACCGCATGCCTGCCGCCGGCGAGCTTCCAAATACCTCGTTAGTACACCCGCCCACTCCTCGCGTCCCAGAAGCGAGAGCGCTTCCTTGTTCGCGAAGAACTGAGCCTTGAGGTGAAGGTGCGGCTTGTGGGGATGATCGATCTGCATTGCATGCGCCGGTTGCGCGGGATCCCCACACATCCGCTCGTACTCCTCGCGAAGGGCCCGAGCCACCGATGGATGGATGCGAACCTGATCACACAGCGGCGCGTTCCGCCAATCCTTGGCAAGCATCCGGCCGACCAGCGAGCGTACGTCTCCCACGTCCAGCTGGTTGGTGTAGAGGCCGACGCGCAATGTCCCCCCCGCGGCCCCGATGGGTTCGGCGAGCAGCTCCGCGGCCCGGAAGAGCATCCACATGGTCTCGTGCATGACGCCCATCGTCGAGAGGGCGCTGCTCGGAGCGTTTTCCAGTGCCGGTGCGATCGGAAAGACGTGGCATCCGCGAACCGCCGCGGAGATGAACATCGCCGCCCAGAAATCGCTCGTCCAGAGCGAGTCCGGCGCCAGGAGCACGGCCCCTCGCTGCATCAAGTTGTAGATAGCGGCCTTGAGCACGGTCGCCGACTTCGTGCGGAAACCGGTTCCGTTCGTCACGGTGAGCACGTTTGCGGTCCACCCCGCAGCGCGCAGCGAGTCGCAGGTCTGAGCAAATGTCGCCGGGTAGGGCCGTTCGCGCAGGAAAACGGGCAGCTCATCGGGACGTAAGCCCTGAGAAATCAAAAGCGCACGCGCGGCGGTCTTCACACGCACGGTCTCGGTGCCCCGCACAGCGAGGGTCCGGTCCTCCCAGTGGGGACCGACGTAGTGCTCGCCGATCCCCATGCCGGTGAAGAATGCCTCGCCAGACGCCGGGTCCTCCTCGAATACATCACGGAACGCGAGCTTTGTGTGATCCCGCATGACCATGTCGTCCACGAATGTTGGGTCGTAGGGGTGCGTGACGACCACCTGAACTTTGACGCGCTCCCGCACGTAGCGCTCACCTCGAGCGTGCAGCGCGCTCGAGGCCGCGATCGCCGCGCGTAGGCGCGTGACGCCGGCCTGAACGCGAGTCCGGAGCGCCCCTGGTGGAAGATCGGGCGCTCTCGTCGTGCCGAGATTCTCCAGGAATGAAATCACCCCCTCGGACCCGTTCCCTCGGTAATAGAACTCGTCGAGAAGGATGAGAAATTCGGGAAGGTCGTCCCGCTCTCCGCGGTCCATCGCCTGAATCGCGCGCACGAACGCCTCGATGTACCCCTCCACCGCAAGGCCCCACGCGATCTGGTCGGGAGTTTTGGTGCCGTTCCGTCCGCTGTAATCGTGAATCCAGAGAACCTGGTATCTCTGCGTGTCGAGGATGGATTGCCGCAATTCGGGTAGGAACTGATCGTTGTAGATGTAACGAATCGTATTGGTCGAGGAGAATGGATGCTCCACCAACGTGCCGATGACGGCATTGACCTCCTCCTGGGAGTCGTATTCATCGGGGCGCAGACCGAAGTTCAGGGGTATCCACACAAGCCGCCACGAGTGCCACCGGTGGCGGGACGCCTTGGCCACGTCGCCGAGCTGGGCCAGAACTTCCCGAAAGACCTCGCGCGCCGCCGTCCGCTGCGCCGCCGCGAGCTGGAACGTTGGTCCGGCGAGGGTCGCATCGAATTCCGTGTCCGCCTGCGTCAGGAGGCCCGTCAGCTCCCCCGGCCTCTTGATGCGGCCGAGGAGCCGGTTGTACGGGACGATCACGCGCCGGAGCAGGATCGCCCGGGCGTTCGAGGCCAGCTCCTCGCCGGTCGCTTGGTCTTTCCCGGCCGCCGCGGCAAACGCCGCGCGCAGACCGGCATGGTAGCTCGAGTCCTCGGCAGCGAACGAATGTCCGGGCGCGCGGAGGTGCTCGGCCAGCGCCTTCGCCTCCTGCTCGAATGCGGCGCGGCCCTTCCGGCTCGTGAGGGTTTTTGGCGCCAGGTTCGGGGTAAGTAGCCGGTCCAGCCAGATCATCGATTGACGCAGCCGCGCCATTTCTTCCGCGGCCCAATACGCGGAGTCAACGGTGGCCCGATTCGGAAGCTTGCCGCGCGGCATCGCCACGCAGGCGTTGCGCGGACGGGTTGCCCGGTAGTTGGCCCACGGGAAGGGCATCTTGATTCCGGCTTCGAGAGTCCTGCGCGCAGGCGTGTAGTCGATGCGCACCCGATCTCCCCTTCCGAAGATCCCGCCACGACGAGGAGCCCCCTGAAGGGAGAGCTTGATATAGGGCTTTCCCTCACCGAGGTCGTACTCGAGACCGCCGTGGACATTCAGCAATTTCAGCGACGCCCCGAAGGAGCCCTGCGTTTCTTCTCCTACCCGTCCGTATGTGCCCTCGAATCCGACGTCGAGCAGACCGAATTGCGGCGCGGCAACCCGTCCGTCCAGATCGACAAAGAGTCGATAGGTCGATTGTTCCGATCGAAAACCATACCCGCCCATGGATCCCCATTCGAAACGGTAGTAGCGCGGTTGGCCGATTGGGAGAGGCCCGGGTGGTCGTGCAGCGGGTGGCGGGGCGGCTACCGGTCTCACCACCGGGCTTGATTCGCACGTCGCGCGGCTAGGATGGAGAAGGCATAGGAATAGAATGAGTAGCCATGCGCGGGACACAATGTACATGGGGGCATCTCCTGACCCTAGGGAGGTGACCATTGAACGCCCCGTGGATGGGAGAGTCAATCGGATAACTCCTTGAAATGGACCGGCATTGCAGCGTTTGCCGAGGGAGAATCACCCGGTTTCCGGGGTAGAAGCCTTCACATGACGCACGGCGCCTTGCTGGCTCTGATGGTCTTGATCGCGTGCACCTCGGGGTGCGCCTCGTCCATTCACCAGCGACCCCGCGTCGACGGCGTCCTCTACCCAGAGCCGTCCGCGAACGCGATCACGTTTTGGGGTCATGCGTGCGCCTATATCGATGTCGGCGGGTACGGCATCGTCACGGATCCTGTATTCATGCAGAGATGGGTGGTCGTGCGCCACCGGCTGATCCCGATCCCCCCTCCCGAAGCATACGATCAGACGCAGCTCATTCTCATTTCCCATGCTCACCACGACCATCTCGATCCCAAGACTCTCGCTCGCTTTTCGCCGAACGCGATAATCCTCGCTCCTGTGCCGGCCGCGAAATATCTCTCGCGCCATGGAATCCGCGCCCACGTCATGAGGCCCGGATCCGAGTATCGGATTCCCGGCGGCTCGGTCACCGCCGTTGCCGCGAACCATCCCGGGGGACGAAACGCGGTGAAAGCGAGCGCCGATGGGCGAGCCGTGGGGTATGTGATCCGGACTTCCACGGTGACGATCTATTACAGCGGTGACACGAAATACTTCCCCGGATTCGCCACGGTCGGCGCGCAATACCGGCCCGACATCGTTCTCCTCAATGTGAACAGGCATCTTCATTCTACAGACGCGCTTCTCGCCATCGCTGACCTCGGCGCGCCCGTCGTGATCCCGGCGCACTACGGCGCTTATAGCGGCCCAAGCGTCCGCCTGGAACCGCGGTGGCGCGGCGAGCTCGTTCAGGCGTTGGGCTCGACGATCGTTCCTCTCGAAGTTGGAGAGAGCATGCGTATCCCCGGTCCCCGATCGGGAGTCGCGCCCGCGCCCGCATCGGTCGAGGACACATCGGAGTGCATCCTCCGCTCCCCGTAGACGCCGTGGGGCCGGGAGCATAGAGTAAACTCCGCTCTTCGGGCACGACTCACCACGGGGGACAACTGGATACGCTGCTCGGCAAAACGCTCTCCCACTACCGCATTCTCGAGCCGCTCGGCGCCGGCGGGATGGGGGAGGTATACCGTTCCCGCGATCTCCACCTAGACCGCGACGTTGCGGTCAAGGTGCTCCTGCGCGGCGCTCTCGCGGACACGCCCGCGCGAGAGCGGTTCCGCCGCGAGGCGCACGTCTTGTCCCGCCTGACGCACCCGGGCGTCGCGACCATCTTCGACTTCGACACCCAAGACGGCGTCGACTTCCTCGTCATGGAATACGTCCCGGGCGGCACACTCCAATCGCGATTGCAGAAGGGCCCGCTCGATCTGGACGAGCTGACCCGGCTCGGAGCGGATATCGGGGACGCCCTCGAGGCCGCCCACCGCTTGGGGTTCCTGCATCGCGACCTGAAGCCCGGCAATGTCGTTCTGACGGCGGCTGGGACGCCGAAGATTCTCGATTTCGGTTTGGCCGGCCTGCTGCACGCGTCCCAGACCGCGACCGAACTGACGCGGTCGGGCGCGGTCTTCGGCTCGCTTCCGTATATGGCGCCCGAGCAATTGCGCGGTGAGACGGGCGATTCCCGCACCGACGTCTACGCATTCGGCGCGATGCTCTACGAGATGGCTACCGGCCGGCGGCCGTTCGAGAAGGACCGGCCCGAGGCTCTGATGTTCGAGATCCTGCATGGGGCGACGCACCCGGTGCGCTCGCTTCGGCCGGAGACTCCCGCCGAGCTGGACCGCCTGATCGACTCCTGCCTGAGCAAGAATCCGGAGTCGCGCCCCGCGTCCGCGGGAGCCGTGAGCAAGACGCTGCGCGGTATCGGCGAGCAGCCTCGGCGCGGGGTCGAACAGGCGCCCGCGAGGGATATCGTTCGTTCCTTAGCCGTGCTTCCGTTCGACAACGTTTCACGCGACCCTGCGCAAGAGTATTTCGCGGACGGCATGACCGAGGCGCTCATCTCCGAGCTTGCGCGCCTCAAAGCGTTGCGGGTGATCTCGCGCACTTCGGCCATGAAGTACAAGGGTGCTCAGAAAGGCCTCCCGGAGATCGCGCGCGAATTGAACGTGGACGCCATCCTCGAGGGATCGGCGCTCCTCGTCGGCAAACGCGTGCGCGTCACGGTGCAGCTTGTCTCCGCCAGGACGGACGAAACGATGTGGGCTGACCGCTACGACGGCGAAATCGAGGATGTGCTGGATCTGCAGGGCCGGGTGGCGGAAACCGTAGCGAAGGAAATCGCGGTGCAGGTGACCCCGCGCGAGGCGACGCAGCTCGCGAAACGGCGTCCCGTGAACCCCCAGGCACACGTCGAGTATCTGAAGGGCCGTCACACGGCCTCCGCTGGTTCGCCCCAAGCGATCGAGCTGGCCCTGAGGCATTACGAGCACGCCCTAGAGCTCGATCCGACATACGCTCCCACGTGGGCGGGAATCGCATACTGTCACAACGTCCGCGCCGGACGAGGAATGGCTCAACCGGCCGAGGCGAATGCGCAGGCGCGCGCGGCCGCTTTGAAGGCGCTGGAGTTGGACGATTCCCTTGCCGAGGCCCATGCGGCACTGGGCGCTGTTGCGGTGGACGAGAGAGATTTCCCCGGCGCGATCCGGTTCCTTCAGCGCGCCGTCGAGCTGAATCCCGGATTGACGGCCGCACACACCGGCCTCGGAAGCCTCTATTACTGCTCCGAACGCCACCAGGAGGCGCAGGAGGCGATGCTGAATGCGCTCAGCCTCGACCCGTTGTCGATGCTGATCCACACATGTGTCGGGGACGCGTACTACTACGCCCGCGAGTACGAGCGTTCCCTCGTCTACTACCGAAAGGCTGTCGAGCTGGATCCTCGCTTCGACGGCGCGCACACGGATCTCGCGCGCTCGCTCGAAGCCCTCGGCCGCTTCGACGAGTCCCGCCGCGAATACGAGGAGGGCCGGCGGATGAGCGGTGGCGTTGCGGGGCCCTCGTTCGGTCTCGGGCACCTCGAGGCCAGCAGCGGGAACGAGGCTGCGGCGAGGCGTATCCTTCAAGAATTGACCGAGGCCCGCTCGAAGCGCGTGGTCTCGGCGTGGGGCATCGCCGCGCTCCACGCGAGCCTGGGTGATGTGGACGAGGCGTTCCGGTGGCTCGACATCGCGCTCGAGGAACGTGCTACGGGCCTCATGTTCCTGCGCGTCCACCCTCGTCTCGATCGGATCCGCCAGGATCCCCGCTATCAGGCCTTGGTACGGAAGGTAGGCCTCGACACCCTCTAAGCTGGGGAGTGTGAGGTTTCGATTCACTCGTCTGCCGAGTTTGACAATTGAGTCGAATCGTTGTCTCCGTGTCACCGGGCTTTACGTCTCGCATCCGTTGTACTACCGGTTTGAATTGCTCGCGGCGCAATTCCTCAAGGAAAACACGTCCCAGGCTTGACGAGCCCCCGAGGCATTCATATCTTAATCGTCGTTAGGGGCGCGTGGTTTTTACGAGAGGATCCATGGACGGATACTCGCTGTACGGCACGTGCTTCGCGCCTCTGTTGCTTCTCCACCGTCGCGCGATTGCCCTGCTCAAATCTCGGGACCGCTTTTCAATTCCTTCGAGATCAATTTCCCACCTGCTAGGTTACGTTCTCGCACTGAGCCTCCTCGCGGGCCCCGTAGTGGCCGGAGCCCCTGACCCCAACCAGTCATACTTCGTCCCGCAGGCAGGTAGCTTGTCGACACCGTGCGAGGGTGCGACGGGAAACTGCACTGCAGTAGCAGCTGCCGACATGTCTTACGCGCTGACCATCGGTGGCGGTGCGATCGCCACGTTCCGAGCGTGTCCGAATAATGATGGTGGCCAGGTCCTGAGAAACAATGCGCGGATCAAGGTCGTGCTCAAGGCTTCCGACGGAAGTCCCCTTCCCGGAATCAATCCGGCTGATATCTGCGTTCTTCTCAATGGAGGCACAGAGGCCCAGGGATTCTTCGGCTTAGGGGCGGACTCCATCATCGCGAACTCGACCTGGAATGTCGACCCTCTCTGTCCGGATGTGAGGTGTATCCCCGCCGATGCCCCCACGGACGTGAACGGCGTCACCTTCATAACGCTCCGCGGAGCAGCTCCGGGATCTCCCGGTGTGTCCATACGGGATCCCAACCGCAAGTGGGGTCACTTCGACTCCGATATGCCGGTAGTCGTTCTGGGACAGAAGTTATTGGGCCGCCTCACTTCGATATCAGCGAGCGGCAGCTATACGCTCGGAATCAAGAACTTCGACACGGTAGGCGGGCTCGAGGCAAGTCTCGACGAGGGGGAGGTCGTCAGCCCGACCGATGTCACGGCCATCTTCCGCGATACCACCGAAGGCATCCACATTTTTTCGCGCGATTTCGATAACAACGGTTCCGTCGGCATTGCTGACTTGAGCCTCCTTTTGGCCCACTACACCCACGATTGTGACACACCACTGAACCCATGAATGGAGGTTCGGAAGCGGCCAGCACGGGCCGCATTCGGATGAGGGCAATGAAGCTCCGACGTCGCGCCACAACTTGGCTCTGGATGGCTGCGATCTTGACGTTCGCTCCGTCCACCGTTCGCGCCCAGTATTTGTACCTCGACTCGAACGGCGACGGTATCCATGACGCGACGGATCGGATGAATAAGAGCACTCCCACCACTGTCGACATTTGGCTCGACACCGATTCGAATCGTGATGGCTCACCCGCGACCTGCACCTTCGGGGGCGGGGCGCTGGACTTGAGCTCCTACGAGGTGGTTCTTCAGGCCGTCGGCGGCACGATCAACTGGGGCCCCATGTCGAATCTCATGGCGAATCTGACTTCGAACTTCGCGAGGGACGCCAGGGACACGACCGGCACCGTTTACTACCACAATGGTTACGGCACTACGATGGCGTCGAAGGTCTATCTCCCAGGGTTTTACAAGCTCGCCAGCTTGGTCGCGACGGTCGCGACCGGCAGCCCGCGCGTGGACATTGTCGTGCGTCACGCGATCAACCGTGCCTCGCGTACATCGTTCGGTACTGCATGCCTGGCCAACGCGGAGCGCGATCACACGAACAAGTTCGGTTACAACTGGTTCGATGTCGATGGCCTGCAAGCACCGATCGACGTTCCTCCGTTTGTCAGGGCTCCAGGGCTCGTACTGCCACAGGATGGAGCACAAGTCGTCGTGGACGTGCTGGTATCGGATCCCGACGGCGATGGCATTAACTCGCTGGTCGCGGATTTCTCGGGGCTCCCCGTGGGGCACAACGCCGCCTTCACCACGAATGGATCGAATACCACCGGCAACTTCACCTGGACGCCTACCGCGAATGACTCGGGCGATTACAGCGTGACCTTCACGGCCATGAACTTCCTCCCGGGGACTCGCACCACGGTCATCCATGTCATCGGCACTGCATCCGGGGTGGGGGACAAGGCCCCGCCGGCGACGGTCGAACTGGGCCAGAACCATCCCAATCCGTTCAATCCCGCGACGTCGATCGACTTCTTCCTGCCACAATCCGGCCGAGCGCGACTGGCGATATACGACGTGGCGGGACGTCTGGTGCGGGAGCTTGTTAGCGGGATCGTGGATGCCGGCAAGCATTCGGAGCACTGGCTCGGTGAAGACTCGCGAGGCAAACCCGTTCGATCCGGCGTCTATTGGTATCGACTCGAGGCAGGCGGTCTAAGGCTGGAGCGGAGGATGGTGTTACTCAGGTAGGCGAGGATCAACCGCTTAGCCCTGGGTCTCCTCGCTAAGAGCTGGAAGGCCCCGGTGGCGAAAGCTGCCGGGGCCTTGGCGCTTGTGGTACGAATGCGTGTGCCGGGCCTCGTGGCGTATGATGTACAAGAATGGCCCTAGCCCTCCTCGGCACCGCCTACCTCGTTCTCGTCTCGATCGCGACGCTGTTTCCGATTCCGCTCCTGTGGGGGCTCCATCTCCCGGCGTTCCTGTCGCCTTCAGCGCGCGTACTTGTCTTTGCGCTCATGGCATCGGGCGTCGCATTCCTCTGGGCAAGCGCATATCGGAGCAGGCGGGAGGGTCGGCCTTCGGTCGACCTCGCGGGCGGCGGAGCCTCGCGTGGTTTCACCCGGTGGATGCCCTGGTTGCTTCTTCCCGCCGCCGGAGGGATCTTCTGGGCCCTGCGGACGAGGACCTATTTCCTCGGCGACCAGGCGCTTTGGATCGATCGACTTCGCCACGGCACAAAGGTCGTCTACAGCGAGCCTCTGTCCGCTCTGGCGTGGCGGGGGTTTCGCGCGCTGTTGCTTGCGTTTGGAATCCCCATCGAGCCTTCCGTGCTCGCGATCCTCCCGGCTCTCAGCGGCGTGCTCGCGATTCTGCTCTGCTTGGGTATCGGGCGGGAGCTGTCACTCCATCATCGCGCGAAGTGGTACGCGGCCGTCCTCCTTCTTACCGGTACGTCCCAGCTCTACTTTGGGTACATCGAGACCTACCCGATCGTGGGACTTGCGGTCCTATCATTCCTATGGCTAGGGCTCCGCGCCTCGAAAGGGCGGGCCCCAGTCCTCGCACCCGCGTTCGCCCTCGCGATTGCTGTCGCCAGTCACCTGGCCGCTCTGTTTCTCGTGCCCTCGTACCTGCTCCTTGTTTTCCAGCGTGCGATGCGTTGGACCTGGCGCGTAGCGGCCATCGCGCTACCCCCGGCGCTCATCGTGGGGGTGTTCTCGCTCATTGGGTTTGGCCCCCAAAACGTATTGCGACCGTTCCGTCTGATTTGGTCCGCCATTCACGTGGCGGCCGGACAGGCGAACCGGCCAATGGGGCTCTTCCCGCCGTTTCGGGTCGCGCTCGATATGGGGAATTTGCTCCTTCTGGTTGCGCTTGTGCCCGTGATGCTCATCGTGGGAACGATCGCACTACGGCGGACGTCTGAGCATCGCACTGATTCAGGCACCCCGTTCTTGGGCCTGGCCGCCCTCTCCCGCCTCTTGGTCGCCTGCGCTCTGTCCGTGCCCGGAGCGCCGGCCCAGGACTGGGACCTCCGATGGGGCGAGATATCCTCGACAATGCGGCGCACGCGACCGCGCGGCGTGGCCTCGTGCTCCTTTCCGCGGGAGGGCTCCTCGCCTTCGTCCTCGTAAACGCCGATCCGGCCGCCGGCGTCCGCCGCTTCGAGACGCTGATGAGCGAAACCGCGCCTCTCTCACCCCACGAGAGAGCCTATGGCAGCGAAAAGCTCGCGGATTATTATGCGAACGCAGGAGATCAACCGAAGGGGCTCTTGTACGCGCAGCGTGCCCTTGCCGCCGACTCGGCGAATGCTCGGTACTGGGGCAAGGTGGGGCAGGCTCTCTATCTCCTGAGGGAATACCCCCGCGCCATCCACTATTTCGAGGAGGCGGCGAACCGTGGTGACTTGCGCGGGCCCGCCTTCTTCTACATCGCGTCCTGCCACATCCAGATGGGGGAACCGGACCGCGCGGTCCCGTTGCTCTGGGAAGCCGTTCGGGCCCAGCCCGACGAGCGACGGTATTGGGCGGGTCTCGGCTTTGCCCTGATTTCCTCCGGGGACATGGAACAAGGGCAAGCCATCTGGCGGAAGGTCCTGATCCGATGGCCCAACGATCACGAGACGCGCGCATCGTACCGCATGGTCTTCGGATCTGATCCTTAAGCAACGTATCCACAGCAGCTTACCAGATCACCATTCCCCCGGGCGGGAGCCGGGTTGGGGCGCGCACAGGGCTCAAGTGACCGCCTCCCCGCGCCGATAAACCCCTAGGCGGTAAGCCCCCTACCCGGAGAGGAAATACCATGAACCAAGACGCGCAATTTTGGATCGAGACCATCGCGCTTTGGCAGCCGGTGACCCGTGCGTTTCTCTTTGCCTGGGGGGCCGGCGATCCGTTCTGGCTTCTCGCGATGAAGCGGCTCTTCCTGGTCATGCCGCTCGGCGCGGTAGTCCTGGGCTATTGGACGAGCGTTCTCAGCGTGCCGACGATTGTCGTTCGTGCGAAGCGTCGCACCTTCGTAAGTCTCGTGCTCGTCACCTGGTGGGATCTGGCTCGGGCGATCTTCACGTTCTGGGGGGGAGTGTTCCGCTTCCTGGTGCGATTGGTGATCTCCCTTCTTGGCGCGTGTCAGATGATCCTCGTCGGCGTCTGGGCGGTCGTCCAGGAGCTCATCGCGTTGCCGCTCCGCATGATCCGAAGCGTGGGCAGCAATGTGCTCCAGCCTGGCATTCCCTGGATCGCGGTAGGGATGACCTTCTTCTGGTGCGTGTTCGAAGCGATGATCTTTACATACGTGATGACGTCCCTCGTCATCGATACGCTCTCGAACCTCGCCGGAACAGAGATGACGGAAACCGCGGTGCGGATCCCGCTCTTCCTCTTCATGCTCTTCATTGTGCTCGGCAGCTACGCGGTGCTTTCCACATGGGCCGCGGCGCTGAAAAGCCGTGACTGGCCCACGATCGTCAAGATCGGTGTCATGGAATTGGTGGCGATGTTCGTCGAGGTGGTCTTCCTGTACCGCGAGTTCGTCGATGCCCTGGTGCCCTGGTTCGCTCAGCACACCTCCGGGAACTTCGATCTGGGCATTGTCGGCACGCTCGTGATCGCGGGCGTCACCTGGCTCGGCATACGCAGTATGACCTGGTTCCTGTTCGCTTCCTCCGGGACCCCTACGATGATGGCGATCATTCAGCGTCAGGGTGTAGGCAACCGGGACGCCGCAGGCGAGGCTCAGCCCGGGTTCAAATTCTTTTCCGACAATTTCGCCGGCCAGCTCCGGAATGAGTTCCAGTGGGTCGGCGCCGAAGGAGAACGTCTCCTCGAATCGTTCCTCGTGCCTCCGATGCAGGTCGTCGCGGCCGCACTCAACTTCGTGACGCTACTGGTCTCGAACCGGCACTTCATCGACCTGCCCCTTCAGAAGGTAGAGGACTTCAAGGACGCGCGACTGCTCGTCGCGGAGCTGAACAACGCGCGCATCAGGAAGGCGGCCTGACATGCGGATCCTTTCCCTTGCGCTTCTCCTCGCAACGCTTCTCACGCCGGCGCGCCCGGCGACCGGTGTACAGGTTGCCCCTCATGCCTCGGATCATCCCGTGGCAGCGCCCGGTCGCCTCGTCGTCTTCATCGGCGTTGATATCAGCGGTTCCTTCATGGACGGCGTGTATTTTGACGATTCGATCGAGTTCCTCGCCCGCTACATCCACGCGCACCTGAACGGGCTCGGCGGCATGGAGATCCCGAATGCCATGTTCGTCGGATCGATCGGAGGTGCAAAGGTGGGCGAAGCGAAAACGCTATTCCCGATCCAGTCGTTTCAGGATCGCACCGTCGAGGAAATCGAGGCGCAGCTCAGAGTCATTTTCCCGAGGAAGAAGGAGAATCCGTTCACCGACTTCAACGCCTACTTCGCGCAGGTGGCCGAGATGGTGGACTCGAAGAAGCTGATCCTGAAGCCCATTTCGATCGTGCTGCTCACCGACGGTAAGCCCGACGTGGGCGGTACGAGGGCGGATAAGTTCCGAGCCATCCGGCTCAAACCTCTCGAAAACCTATCCCGTAACATCACCCTGCGCGTCCTCTACACCGACGCGATCACCGCAAAGGGTTGGCGGAACAAAGTGCCCCGCAAGCGCGTCAAGGTCTGGACGCAGGACGCGATCGTCATGACGGAATGGAAGGACCCCAAGACCCTGATTCCCGGCAGGGACCCTGCCGCCCAGCAAAAGTTCTTCTCCTGGGTCAAGGACAACGTCGACTTCCAGCCACGCTTGCGCCGGGTGGACTGAGAAGGCTTCTAAGAGGATTTCTCGCGAACGGCCCACGAGGCCTCGGGCCCCGGCAGCTCTCGCTGCCGGGGCCGTCACCACCACTCACCACGCCGCACGGCTCCTTCAGGTGTTTCCCCCGATTTCGGCTTCTCCTCTACTACTTTGGCCCAACGACGGAGCACCGGTAGACTTCATCGGTTGCCCGGATCGTAATCTCGCCGCTCTGCGCGGCATCCGCGACCTCGGTGTCAGAAGTCAATTGGCGGGGCGTGTGTCCGTTGCTGAACGTGATCTGGAATTCGCGCCAGAGCGGATTGAATCCGTCACCCTGAATCGCGTCGAGCACCGAGATAAAGGGTTGACCCCCCGGCAGACCAGGATCCGACATGAAGATCTTGTTGATCGCCGCATTGTGGGCGATCGCGGACTTCTCCGCATCCGGCGGCAGCTCCTTGAAATTGATGGTGAAGACCTTCCCGTCATAGAAGGCGGGCATGTCCCCGGCCGATCCGTTCGTGCTGCCGGCGCGGGCCGGGCTCCCGGACAAAGAGACCAATACGAACGCGAGGGCGATGAGCGACAGGTGTCTGGTCATGGTATCCCCCTTGGAATGGCCGGCCCGTCACCGGCCCGGGCAAGGCCTGAACCCAATTTAAGGTCTCCCACGGACCGGGCTTCCGGTGTCCCGGCGTCTATGTGAGAGAAAGGCCGCGGGGGGTCGCCGCGATGGTCCTCACGCCGGCACCCGCAATCCGGCCCTGCCCCACTTACGGCAAACCCGCGTCTTTGTGTCGACTCGATGGCGCTTAGACGCGCCTTGGGGAAAGCTCGGCACAAAGACGCGCCTTCGGCGTACCTACAAAGGGGGTGGATGTGACCCTGGACACGGGAGAAACCCAAATGCGAAACAAGATTGCGCGCGGTGTTGTGAAGTTTGTCGTTCTGACTCTGGGGCTGTACTCGGGTGCTGAAATAACCGCGATGCTCGCGCACCGGACCCCGGTGAGCGCTTCCGCGGAAGTTCCTGGCGAGAAGCATCCGGACGATTCACGAAAGGCGCAGATAAAGGCGATCGACGGGCAAATCCGAGCGCTTCGGGAACAATACAAGGCGCAGATGGATCCCCTCCAAGCGCAGCTCCAATCCCTTCGGGAGAAGCTCGAGGGCGAGCTCAAGTCGCTCGAGGCGCAGCGCGAAACACTCGTGGAACAGGGCGAGCCGGAAGGAATCAAGGCTCTCAACGAGGAAGAGGCGACCCAATTAGCTACGCTCGCAGATCAAGAGAGAGCGGAGGTTGAGAAGGTTCACCAGCGTTACAGCGAGCAGCGGAAGAGCATCCGGCAGGGATTTCAGGAACGGCGCCACAATCTGGAGATCGGCAAGAGATAGGGTATGCCCCGCTTTCCCGGCGAGTTCAACACCGGGGCCCGCACGCTTTGGGTCGCGATCCGGTCTGGCATGCAAGGATCGCCGGGAGTAAGCTTCTCCAGTCAATCCCCGGCAAACCACGATCCTTCCCGGAGGTCCGCCATGCCACACCTGAATGAGATCGAAACCTTCCGCGCTGTCTGGGACCGCGAGGCCCAGGGAACCATCCGTCTCCTCGAGGCCCTTCCAACGGGACAGTACGACTACCGCCCCGATCCGAAGGGGCGCTCGATCGGCGAGCTGGCATGGCATCTGAGTGAGATCGACGGGTGCGTGAGTTTCGGAGTCGTCGAGCGCAGGTTCAAGCCCGAGGACACCCTGCCTGAGCTCGTTCGCCCGCGGGAGGTTGGCCTCCTGGCTCCAGGCTATCGCCGCGTCCACGAGCTGGCCATGGCGCGATTCGATAAGGTAAAGAACGAGGAGCTCGAAAACTCCGTTACGTTCTTCGACGGTAGTCCGATGACAATCCGCGACGTGCTCTGGGTGGGGCTGCTCCACCACATGATCCACCATCGCGCCCAGCTCGCGCTGATGTGCCGCATGGCGGGTGGCATGCCGCCGGGCCTCTACGGCCCCAATCGCGAGGAAATGCAGGCAATGCGGGCCCAGATGCAGGCCGCGAAAGGCTAGCGCTTCTCCGGTCGCGTCTTACCTGTTCGCAGGACCTACTTCTTTGTGCCGCCCTCCGCGGGCTTCCCACCGCTGCCCAGATCGGTAACCCGCACGAAGAGGGCACGGTAGTCCTTCATCTCGGTCATCATCCCGGTAACGGTGACGGTTTTCGCGAGCAGGGGCGCGAACACCTTCTTGAGATCCGCCTGGCCGTCGCGCCGGGGGTGATGCTCCTCGGCGAACAGTATGTAGAGCTTCTCGTCGCTATCGAGGAGACCGATCGGTTGCCCATGCTCGATGCACTTGCTACCGCAGGGAATGTGCGCCTCCCCGCGCTTGCCGAGCTGGAGGTAGCACGAGACGTCCACGACTTCGCCGGTGACGGTCGCTGCCTTTCCACTCGCGAGCACCTTCTTATTGGCTTCTGCCGTAGCTGCTTCATAGGTAGTCGCCGACCAGCCCGCAGAATCAGGCGTGCCAACGTGGATGTTGGCCGGTGCCGACGTCGAGGCGACCTTCGGGGCATCGGATTCGGCGAGCCGACCGTCGAGCGCGTTGCGGTCGTGCGAGGCGGCGACGCCTACGGCGATCGCGAGAGCGACGAGCAGCACCACAGAGACAATTCGTGTGCGCACGATCTTCTCCTTGAAAAAGGTCGATGGAGAACGTTGGAGCAGGAGAATATCCTATCACGAGATGTTGGGGTGGGGGGACGTCCGATCCATCAGTTTCTTGGTCCGAAAAGTGAGCGCAGGATCAATCCCTGGTGACAGCATTCATTGTACGACGAGCAGACTCGGGCAAACGAGACATCGATCTCATAGCCCCTCTCTTCGACTCATATCGCCAGTTTTACGATGAGCCGGCTGACGCGGAGCTGGCCGCTGCGTTCATTGGCGACCGCCTCCAGACCAAGGAGAGTGTGATCTTCCTCGCGGAGGAAGGCGGGGAAGGGAACGGGGAAGCCCTCGGCTTCGTGCAGCTGTACCCCTCCTTTTCGTCGGTGGCCGCATGTCGGATCTGGGTGCTGAATGACCTGTTCGTTGCCCCAGAGGCCCGTGGGCGCGGGGTAGGGAGGGCCCTCATGGAGGCGGCTCGTGAGCACGCGATTCAAACGGGAGCGAAGAGGTTGACCCTCGAGACGACAGCCGAGAATCGCACGGCCTGGTCGCTGTACGAGGATCTTGGATACGTGCGCCAGAAGGACTCCGTGAGATTCTACACGTTGGAACTGGGCTGACAGAGATCCCGCTTCGCGCATCGGCAACCGAACCCACACCGGTGGAGGAACTGATCCCATGAGACCCGCTCGGATCTTCACAGCGCTTGGCGCCCTGCTGACCGTCCTTTGCTCCCCCCCGCCATCGGCGATCGGCGCGGGTAACCCCATGACCCTAGTCGGGACCCTGTCCCCGTGGCCGGCGGGGCAGTACTCGAACGTCGCGGCCGACGCGACGCGGCACGTCGCCTACCTCGGGTCGTACGATGACCAAGGCGTTGCCGTGATTGACACCCGGGACCCAGCTAACCCCATCCTGTCCGACCGCCTCTCTACGCACATTACGAGCGAACTCCTGACCTCCGATTCCGCCGATCTCGATCGGGTCGGACGCTACCTCGCCGTGAGCCATCAAAGCTGGTCTGCGCCTAGCGCGTTTGAAGGGATCAGCGTCTACGACATCGGCACGGATCCTTACCACCCGTCGCTTCTCCGTCGGATCGCGATTCCAGGCGGTGTTCACACGGTCCAAATCGATCCAGAAGTGGAATCGGGCAGGCCCTATGCTTACGCCAACAGCGAAGGAAATCTAAAGGTCACGATCGTGAACATCCTGACGGGCGCGACCTTGAGCCAATACGCGTCGAGCGAGGGCATCGGTTGCGTCCCACCGCCGCCTTACTGTCAGGGCTTCAACTTCGCCCACGAAGGATTCATCCAGCGGCACCCGCGAAGCGGCCGCGTCCTCGATTACGTGAGCTACTGGGACAGCGGCCTCCGCATCGTGGATGTGACAGATCCCGCCAATCCCATCGAAGTCGGAGCCTTTGATTACAACTTCTTCACCAACGGGCTCACCAGCGCTCACTATGCGGCGCCCACGCCCTCGGCGAACTGGGTTTACCTAGAGGATGAGATCGGCCTCCTCGAAACAGGAGGCGTGCATGTCCTCGACACCAGCGGGTGTGACGGATCGAGCTACTGCACGCCGACGCTGGTGGGGGGATGGCACATCAATGGGCACCCTGTACAGGGCGCCGCGCTGAACGCCCTGATCCACAGCGGCAAGTTTGTCCCCGCCATCTTCGCCGCTTTCAAGCGAGCCTTCACCTTCGACGCGCACAATCTTGACGTGCGGGGCGAGAACGAGCTTCTGGCCGCGAACTACGCCATGGGGATCCGACTGATTGACACGAGCAACAAAACCGCGCCGGTCGAGGCCGCATTCTACCTTCCGAACGCGAACGAGAGTGACGCCTGCAAGCAGGATTGCGGCTTCAATACGCGTTTGACATGGGGTTCGTACTTTGGCTCCGACGGCCGCATCTATGCGAGCGATCTAGGGCGCGGACTTTTCATCGTGGACGAGCGCGTTCGGGGCGCGGCCCACGCCGCCGCCCCAGCCGGCCAATCCGCCTACGACCCAGCCGGCATGAGCGCCGGGGAAGCTACCCGCGGCAGCGGTTCTGGGGTGCGGCTACGCGCGGTCCCTGGAGAGGATTTCGCATTTTCGCTCACGACCTCGCGCGAAGGCCCGGTGCGGATCGCGGTCTACGACATACAAGGCAGGCTCGTCTCGGCAAGGGACCTCGGGGCGCTCCCCGCCGGGGTGCATTCGGTTTCGCTGACGCCGCGTGCGCTCGACGGTCGCTCGCCGTCGAGAGGGATCTACTTCGCCCAGGTGGAATCGGGCTCGGGCACTGCGACCGTCAAGTTTGTCCATTAGAGCGTCGGTGCGATGCGTGTTTTTGCTCTGGTCGCGCTGAGCTCGTTGCTCTGGAGTGCCGGCTACCCTCGGGAATCCCCGGTGTTGCGACTGGTTGCCGATATTCCGCTACCCGGGCCTGCCGTCCGGTTCGACTACCAGAGCGTCGACACGGTGGCGAACCGGCTCTACATCTCTCATATGAACGCCGGCGAGCTGATCGTCTTCAACCTGGCGAAACGGAGGGTTGAAGGCACCGTGGGTGATCTCCCCAAGGTCACCGGAGTGTTGGCCCTGCCGGCGCTCGGCAAGATCTACGTCTCGGTACCGGGCGAGCACCACGTTGCGGTGATCGACGCCCGCACCCTGCGCGTTCAAGCTCGGCTCGGCGAGATCGGGTTTCCGGACGGCATCGCGTACGCCCCTGACGAGAAGAAGCTCTACGTCTCCGATGAAGCCGGTGGGGGAGAGCTCGTGATCGACTGTGCCTCGGATCGCGTGTTGACCACGATCCCGATTGGAGGAGAGGCGGGCAATACTGTCTATGACCCAGGGGCAAAGCGGATTCTCGTGGCCGTCCAGACACGTAACGAGGTTGTCGAGATCGATCCCCACACCGATCGAGTGACGGCAAGGCACAAATGGGCTGGCGCGGCTCACCCCCACGGCATGGCGGTGGATGCTGTTCATCGATTTCTCTTCGTCGCCAACGAGCGCGATGCGTCCCTTCTCACGGTGGACTTGAGGAGCATGAAGGTGCTCAACAGGCACCGGGTCGGAGGAGATCCCGACGTGCTGGCCTTTGACCCGGGCCTGAATCGCCTCTATGTGGCATCGGAATCAGGTGTCGTGTCGGTCTTGACGGGACGGAATGGTAAGCTCATGCACGACGGCGACATGGTCGTGGCCCACGCCCACACCATCGCGGTCGACCCACGAACGCACCTGGTCTATCTCCCGCTCTCGAACGTCGACGGACATCCAATCATGAGAATCATGCGCGCCCACGAGTCTCTCAATAATTAGGTTGCCTCGGCGATTCATCCTGGCCCAGTCTGATAGCATATGAACTCGCTCCGAATGAGCCGATTCCGCAAACATCGCGTTGCTTCCTTGCTTGCGCTGGGGGCGGCCTTTCTGGGTGTTTGGTCGGCACCGGCCTGTGCTTTTATCTGCGCGAGCCACGACCCAACAGCCGTGACCGGGACGGGTGGGTGCCACCACCAGGCCGGGACCAACCACGCAGCTCCGAAGTCGGACCAGAACCACGACTGCCAGGGGGCCACGTGCTCCCGCCTGCAATCCGCCGTCCAGGCGAGCCCACGATCCGAGCTTGTTCCACCGTCCTCGTCCCTATGGTTCGATATAGCGCCCAGTCCGGCGCAGCACAGTGCGCATCTGATCGGCATTCATCCGTCATGGCCTTCGGCCCGCGCCCTCGGCCCACCGGTTCCTCCTCCTCTCTTCACGGTCCTCCGCGCCTGAGCATTCTCCGAAAATAGCCGCGCTTGGCATGGACGGCGCCTGCGCTCTCGTCATGCGCTTGGCCATGCCACGGACCGGATTCACCACAAATTCCCAATAGAGGAGGAATCATGTTTGCCCATGCCAGACTGTGGTGGGGGCTCGCGCTCGCGCTGAGCCTTGTTTCCACCCGTACCGCGCTGGCGCAGATGCATCATCACACCGCTTCGGTTCCCGACTCGACGCACCATCATGCGATGCCGGATTCATCCGCGCACCACGGAGCGCATTCCGATGGCGCGGCCCCGGCCGTCATGCATCACCACGACATGGAGGGGATGGATCGGGCTCAGGGGACGCACACGATGGACCACCACGGCCACATGGCGATGAGCGCCATGTACGGACCGTACCCGATGACGCGTGAAGCTTCGGGGACGGCCTGGCAGCCCGACCGGGCCTCGCACCACGGTCTCCACGCGATGAGGGGATCCTGGATGCTGATGCTTCACGGGTCCGCCGACGTGGTGCTCGACCAGCAGGGTGGACCCCGGGGCGACGACAAGGTTTTCAGCAGCAACATGGTCATGGGAATGGCGCAGCGTCCGGTGGGACCGGGGAGGCTCGGACTGCGCGCCATGCTCTCGATCGAGCCGGCGACCATCGGTAAGGAGGGCTACCCGCTGCTGCTCCAGACCGGGGAGACGGCGAACGGCCAAACCCATCTCATCGACCGCCAGCATCCCCACGATCTCTTCATGGAGCTTGCGGCTTCGTACAGCATTTCCAGCGGGAATCGGTCGCTTTTCGTCTACGCGGGGCTGCCCGGCGAGCCGGCGCTCGGACCGCCCGCGTTCATGCACCGTTTCTCAGGTATGGCGATGCCGCAGGCGCCCATCACGCACCATTGGCTCGATTCATCGCACATCACCTTCGGGGTTCTTACCGCCGGGGCCGTCCTCGGAACGGCCAAGCTCGAAGCCTCGGCATTCCGCGGTCGGGAGCCGGACCAGAATCGCAACGACATCGAGACCCCGAAGCTTGACTCGCATTCATTCCGCCTTTCCCTGAATCCGACGCCCGCATGGGCGCTCCAGGCGAGCTATGGAAGGCTGGAGAGCCCCGAGCAGCTCGAGCCCGATGTGGACGTGGACCGCACCACCGCCTCCGCGATATACGCGAAGAGTTGTACCGCGGGCCACTGGGAAACGACGCTCGCTTGGGGCCGGAATCGCAGTCGTCCGGGCCCGACGCTGGACGCGATCGCCGCGGAATCGGCGCTGCAATTGCGAGAGAAGCACACGGTGTTCGCTCGGGCCGAGCGTGTCGAGAAGAACGAGCTGTTCCCGGAGGGAGACCCACGGGAGGGCCGCATATTCAACGTAGGCGCGCTGAGCGGCGGATATCGATACGATTTCTCGAGGACCGGGCACGTGGCGCTGGGCATCGGAGTCATGGGCAGCGTCTCCTTCGTGCCGAGGTCGATACGGGATGTCTACGGCGACAATCCGACGTCTGGGATGGTATTCGCGCACGCGGAGTTGAGGTGACGCGGCGGAAATGTGTAGATCGGGCGCGGTCCGGCTTCGTGCTACGTTGGTAGGTCTATGAGTGACAGGAATGCGATAGCGATTTCCCAACCGGTCCTCGGTGCGTCGCCGGTCAAAGACCCCATTTGTGGCATGACCGTCAAGCCTGGGACTCCTCATCGCAGCGAGTATCTGGGGAGGGTCTACCTCTTCTGCAGCGCGGGCTGCCGGGCCAAGTTCGAATCGGACCCCGAGCGGTTTGCCTCGGCCGAGGTTTCCGAAAGGCACGAGTCGCGGCGCGGCGCGCATGCACCGGGACCGGCGGAGGTCCGGCTCTGGACCTGCCCCATGCACCCCGAGATCATCCGGGATGCGCCGGGGAGCTGCCCCATTTGCGGGATGGCGCTCGAGCCACTCATCCCCTCGAGGGACGAAGAGGAGAACCCCGAGCTCACGGACATGTCGCGGCGTCTCTGGGTTGGCGCGGCGCTGACGCTCCCCCTCCTGTTCGTCGCGATGGGGCACTGGATCCCGGGCTGGCCGTTGGCGCGGCTCCAAGCGGCTGCGACGCTCTGGATCGAGGTTGCGCTTGCGGCACCCGTGGTCGTGTGGGGCGGTTGGCCCTTCTTTGTCCGTGCCTGGCAATCGATTCGGAACAAGAGCCCCAACATGTTCACCCTGATCGGCCTCGGGGTCGCGGTCTCCTTTCTTTATAGCGTTGTCGCGACCGTGGCGCCGTCCTGGTTTCCCCCGACGTTACGGGATGAGCAGGGCCAGGTCGGGGTCTACTTCGAGGTGGCTGCGGTCATCGTCACGCTCGTCCTGCTCGGCCAGGTCTTAGAGCTGAGGGCGCGGGGGCGTACGAGCGCCGCCATCCGGGCGCTTCTGAGGCTTGCTCCGAAGATGGGGCGCCGCATCCGGGAAGACGGCACGGAGGAGGATGTACTGCTCGATCAGATCCAGGTTGGCGATCGCCTTCGAGTTCGCCCGGGGGAAAAGGTGCCCGTGGACGGGGTCGTTCTGGAGGGAGCGAGCGCCGTCGATGAATCGATGGTGAGCGGAGAGCCGATTCCGGTGGGGAAGCAGCCGGGGGACCGCGTGGTGGGGGCGACGATCAACGGTACCGGCTCCCTGGTGATGCGCGCGGAACGTGTGGGATCGGAGACTCTCCTCGCGCGCATCGTGCAGATGGTCGCCGAGGCCCAGCGGAGCCGGGCCCCGATTCAGAAGCTTGCGGATCGGGTCTCGCAGTATTTCGTCCCCGCGGTGATCCTCGTCGCGATCGCGACGTTCGTGGCTTGGAGCCTTCTTGGTCCCGAGCCTCGTATGGCGTACGCGCTGGTCAACGCCGTCGCGGTCTTGATCATCGCCTGCCCGTGCGCCCTCGGGCTCGCGACTCCGATCTCGATTATGGTGGCCATGGGGCGCGGTGCGGCGATGGGGATCCTGTTCCGGAATGCCGAGGCGATCGAGATCCTGTGCAAGGTCGACACGCTCGTCATGGACAAGACCGGGACCCTGACCGAGGGGAAACCCAAGCTGGTCGCGGTGGTGCCGGCGGACGGAATCAATGAGACGGAGATCCTGCGCCTCGCCGCGGGCCTCGAGCGGGGAAGCGAGCACCCGCTCGCGGCGGCGATCCTCGCGGGAGCCCAGGAGCGCAACGTCG
>WNFK01213827.1_pt1 | contig 40999 bp, 41 predicted proteins | sample 5400281 | NCBI WGS metagenome assembly WNFK01 (sample SAMN13153350, study PRJNA577476) | soil metagenome | isolation source: 20 cm soil on Douglas fir-dominated hillslope | place: USA:California | collected 2013-09-17
GACGTGGTGACCTTCTTCCACGAGTTCGGACACCTGCTTCATGCGGTCTTCGGCGGACACCAGCGGTGGGAGCCGATCTCGGGCATCGCGACCGAATGGGACTTCGTCGAAGCACCTTCGCAAATGCTCGAGGAGTGGTGCTGGAATCCGGGCGTCCTCCAAACCTTCGCCAAGCAGTACCAGACCGGCGAGCCGATCCCGGCCGAGATGGTGGAGCGGATGCGGCGCGCGGACTGGTTCGGGCGCGCTACCTCGATCGCCTACCAGAATCTGTACTCGGCGATTTCGCTCCACTACTACGACCGGCCTCCCCAGCAAATCAACACCGACAAGATTCGGGGAGATCTCGAGCCCAAGTACACGCCCTACCCACCGATGCCCGACACCCATTTTCAGGCCGCGTTCGGCCACCTCGACGGGTACTCGGCGGTCTACTACACGTACATGTGGTCGCTCGTTATTTCCAAGGACATGTTCAGCAAGTTCGATAAATCGGACCTGCTCAATCCCGTGATCGCGCAGCGTTACCGCGACACCGTGCTGGCGGCGGGCGGGTCGGCGCCGGCGGCCAAGCTGGTGCACGCTTTCCTGGGCCGTGATTACGATTTCCACTCTTTCGACGAGTGGCTGGCGGGAAAGAACTGAGAGGCGGCTGGATCACGCCGGTTTCAACCGGCGCCCGGAGGCGAATCTACCGCTTCGCCCCGCGCTCGGCCCTGAGGGGAGTCAGGACTTCCTTCTCGAAACGGGCTCCGTCGAACTTCTTGTCGAGGTAAGGAAGGAGCACTTCCTCGGTCGCGGCGAAGTGCGCCTCGATGATCCCGAGGATCGCGTAGCAAAGGCGCATGAGCTTCCCCGCGGGAACCCCGGTCTGGATCGCCTTGTCGAGCGCGTCGCAGCTGCGGGTCACGAGCTGGTGCTCGAAGCGGGGCACCTCGGTCAGGTGGGAGCCCTCCCCCGCGGCCCAATCCGCGGCCGGGTAGAGCGTGTACTCTTCCGCGCGCGCGTGCGGTGCGACTTGCTTCCTCACGTACTCGAGCAGCTCGCGGGCAATGGCCATCTGTTGCGGCGTCGGCTGCTCGTGAAGTTTCTCCACTCGCTCCGCGTGGGCCCGGACGCTCGCTAGAATCTTCTCATGCTCGGCGCGCAGTGCGCCCGTGCTTTGCTGGCTCGGTTGACCTGTGCTCATGCACGCGCAGTTTCGCCCGTAAACTGTTCCGTGTCAACTCGGCTATTGCGCAGCTTCGACGCCATGCTCTAGCCTCGGCGTGCGGTCCGCCATCCCATGCCGGAACCTCGTGCCATCCCGGGAGCAGCCATGAACATCGCGATCGGCGCCGACCACGCGGGCTTCGAGATGAAGGAGCGCGTCAAGAAGTACCTCGAGGGTCGCGGCCACGTTTTGAATGACGTGGGCACCCATTCCCTCGAATCAACCGACTATCCTCCGTACGCGTTCCGCGTCGCGGAGGCCGTGCGCGACGGAAAAGCGGAGCGCGGGGTGCTCCTCTGCGACTCCGGGAACGGCATCGCGATCGCTGCGAACAAGGTCGGCGGGATTCGCGCCACGATCTGCATGAATCCCAAGCAGGCGGAGCTTGCCCGGCGCCACAACGACGCAAACGTTCTGGTGCTGGCTTCCGCGTTCACGGCTCCCGACGACTTGATCCCGATTCTCGACACATGGTTTCAAACTCCATTCGACGGTGGACGCCACGCGCGGCGCCTGGCCCAGATCACCGAATATGAGCGCACCCACCAGCATCAGTGAGTTCCCCGGCGGGATCGAAGCAGCCTACCGCGCCGCCCTCGAGTCGCTCGTCCGGCAGGAGGCGATCGCGCGTCTTTTCCGCCGGGACGCCTCGCTCTGGAAACGGGAACCCGAGCACCAGAAGACCATCGCCAACCGTCTGGGGTGGCTGGACTCTCCACGGTGGCTCCAGGAAAGAATCGGAGAGCTGACCGCGTTCGCCGCGGAGATACGGTCCGAGGGATTCACGCGCGTGCTGCTCCTGGGAATGGGAGGCTCGAGCCTCGCCCCCGAAGTCCTCGCGGAGGTGATGGCCGCGTCCCCCGGGGCGCCGACCCTCGAGGTCCTGGATTCGACCGACCCGGGGTCCATCCGAACGGCTGAGACGTCGCATCGGCTCGATCGCACGTTCTTCCTGGTCTCGAGCAAGTCGGGACGGACGATCGAGACGCTCTCCCAGTACCGGTACTTCCGCGCGCGCCTCGAGGAAGCGGGGGTGCCGGATCCGGGACGGCGCTTCACCGCGATCACGGACCAAAGCTCGGCGCTGGAGCGGCTCGCCCGCGACGAGGGGATGCGGCGCGTGTTCCTGAATCCTGCCGATATCGGCGGGCGCTACTCCGCGCTTTCCTATTTCGGGATGGTTCCGGCCGCCCTCCTGGGCCTCGACCTCAAGGCGTTCGCCGAGAGCGCCGCGCGGGCCGCCGAGGCGTGCGCCGCATCGGATCCCGCGCGAAACGACGCGCTCCGTTTGGGTGCCTTCCTCGGGGCGGCGGCGCGCGCCGGACGCGACAAGCTGACGCTCCTCACGTCGCCTTCCCTGCGCCCGCTCGGGTATTGGATCGAGCAGCTCGTCGCGGAGTCGACCGGCAAGGAAGGCATCGGCATCATCCCCGTCGAGGGAGAGCCGCCTGGGTTCGCGCGCTATTACTCCGAGGACCGCTGCTTCGCGAGCCTCACGCTTGCCTCCGAGCCGTCGGCCGATCTGGCCCGGCTGGGCGCGGAGCTCAAACAGGCGGCCGCGCCGTGGGTCGAGATCGTGCTCCCCCGCCGTGTCGAGCTCGCGGCGGAGTTCTACCGCTGGGAGGTCGTGACTGCGGTTGCGGGCGCGGTACTGGGGATCGATCCCTTCGACGAGCCCAACGTGCAGGAGAGCAAGGACAACACCGCGGCGATCCTCGCCCAGATCGAGAAGACCGGCGTGGTACCCGAGGGGGAGCCCCGGACGCGAGAAGACGGGGTGCTGGTCTACGCCTCGGAGAAGCCTTGGGAGAAGCTCACGTCGTACACGCCGGGCCATCCCAGCCTCGAGATGCTCATCGGGCGGTTTTTGGCGCTCAAACGAACGGGCGACTACCTCGCGATCCTCGCCTACGTCGAGCGCACCGCGGGCACCGAGAGCGCCTTCGCCCATCTGCGCCGCGAGATCCGCGACGCCATCCGCATCCCGGTGCTCCAAGGATACGGGCCCCGTTTTCTTCATTCGATCGGGCAGCTCTACAAGGGCGGGCCGAGCGCCGGGATCTTTCTCCAGATCACCTCATCGGACGCGGAAGATCTCCCGATTCCGGGGAGCCGGATCACCTTCGGGAAGCTCAAGCTCGCGCAGGCGCTGGGCGATCTCCAGGCCCTCGACTCGCGCGGGAAGCCGGCCCTCAGGCTACACATAGCGGGAAGCGTCGCAGATGGCCTCGCCACGATCACCCAAGCGGTGGAGCGGGCCCTCACCGCCTTCGCCCAGACCTGACCCTTTAAGGGATCCTGCCCTTCACGCCTCGATAGGGCTCCGGGTCGGACGGCAAGCCGGCATCGAGACCCTTGGACTTGATTTCCGCACGCACCGCGGCCGCCCGCTTCTCCGCGGGCGGATGGTCGGAGGTCAGGTTCTCCCAAAATCCTTCTCCCCCGCCGCTTAGCGAACCGAGCTTGTCCATTACTTGAGCCATGCCCTCCGGATTGAACCCTGCCCGAGCCATATAGATCGCCCCGTATGAATCCGCCTCCGCCTCCATGTCGCGGCTGTATCCTTGCATTACCAGGGCGAGGCCCACGCCGACGACCGTCTTCGTGGCCTGGCTGGAACCCCCGAAGACGAGGGTGCTCAAGGCTTCGAAGCCGAGACCCTCCTGGAGCCGCTTCACGCTGTGCCGCGCCACGATGTGGCTGATCTCGTGCGCCAGGACCCCTGCAAGCTGGGCCTGGGTGTCGAGATGCTTCATTAGGCCCGTGTAGACGTAGACATAGCCCCCGGGCAGCGCGAAGGCGTTCACGTCCTTGCTCTCGATGACAGAGAACTGATACGGAATGTCGGGTCGATCGGACAGCCTCGCAATGTGTTGGCCCGTGCGGTTCACGTAATCTGTCAGGATGCGATCCGAGAGGATTCGCTTCTCGGTTCGGATCTGCGCCGCCATCTTCGAGCCGATGTCGCGTTCCTCGGTCTCGCCGATCAGGATGACACTTTTTTTCCCACCCGGGCCGGTGGTCGCGCAGCCCGCCATGGCGAGGCCAAGCGCGATCGCCGCGCCGCAGACAATTCGCATCGAAATCACGATTCCCCCTTTCGGTATCGAGCGGGGCGTAAGGAGCCGGCGGGGAGTTTATGTGCCTCCCCCGGCGAAGGTCAATCAGACACCCTTGTTTGCTGGTCTTGGTTGCGGCATCATTTTCGTTCGGCAAGAAATACGGCATCAAACCCACAAGGAGGAACCCATGCCCGCACGGAAGAAAGCCACGAGCAGAGCAGCGACGAAGAAGAGGGCGCCCGCGCGAAGGAAGCCGGCCGCCAAGAAAGCCGCCAAGAAGCCGCTGGCGAAAGCTCCCGCGTCCGCGCCGAGCGCGATCGGGCTCTTGAGCCAGCACATGGATTACACGACGCACCGGTTCGACGACGTGAAACGCTTCTACACCGACCTCCTCGGATTCCGGAGATTCGAGCAGGATCCGACGATGAACTACCTCTTCGTGCAGACCGGCCAATCGTCCAGCGTGGGATTCATGCCCCCGATGCAGGGCATGGGCGAGCCCAGCCCCGCGAAGGAGCCGACGCTCTATTTCATGGTGAAGGACGTGGACCGGGCCTACAGCGCTCTCGCCGCGAAGGGGCTCCAGTTCGAGGGTCCTCCCGCGGACATGCCGTGGGGACACCGTGTCGTCAGCACGATTGACCCTGAGGGGCGCAGGGTGATGCTCGCCACCGCGAAGAGGAGAAGCTGATTCCCGGATGAGGGACCCCGAATGAAAAAGAATTCCTGCGTCGCGCTCCACGAGCTGGGTCAGAGCGTCTGGCTGGACACGATCAACGACGGGCTCATCCAGTCGGGTGAGCTTGAGTCCCTGGTCCGCTCGGGCACCGTGTACGGTGTCACGTCGAACCCGACGATCTTCAAGGCGGCGATCGGCAGCAACAAATACTCCTATCCCCAAGAGATCGTCCGCCTCGCGGGCGCGGGAAAATCCGCGGAAGAGATCTTTGACGAGCTATCCGCGCGGGACATCGTGAGAACGGCGGATCTGCTCGCCGAGACGTATCGCAACGGAACGGGCCGGGACGGCTTCGTGAGCTTGGAGGTACCGCCGTCCCTGGCCTTCGACACCGAGGGCACGATCGCCGAAGCGAAGCGGTTGTGGAAACAGATCCATCGTCCGAATCTTTTCGTCAAGGTGCCGGCCACACCCGCGGGAATCCCCGCGATCGAAGCGTTGATCGCGGACGGGGTGAGCATCAACGTGACGCTCATGTTCTCGGCGCCGCAGTACGTCACCGTGGCGGAAGCATACAAGCGCGGCATCGACCGGCGGATCGGGGCCGGTCTCCCGCTCGACGGACTGCACTCGGTCGGGAGTCTGTTCGTGAGCCGGCTCGACACGTCGGTAGACAAGGAGCTGGAGGAAAAGGCCAAGTTAGCACCCCCGACCGAACGGGAGCGCCTTCTCGCCTTGCGCGGGAAGGCCGCCGTGGCGAACGCGCTCCACGTCTGGGAGGAGTACCGTGCCCAGTTCTTTGGCCCGAACTTCGAGGATCGACGCCGGGCCGGTGCCAGGCCCCAGTGGCTGCTCTGGGCAAGCACCGGGACGAAGAATCCCAGCTACTCCGACGTCAAATACGTCGACGAGCTCGCAGGCCCCGACACGATCAACACCATGCCGCGCGAAACCATCGACGCCTTCCTGGATCACGGAACGGTCACCGGCAACCATCTGGATCCGGCGATCGAGGCGGCGCGGCGCACGCGGCAGGCGCTTGCCGAGGCGGGCATCTCGCTCCAAACGCACTGCGAGCGTTTGCTCGTGGACGGCGTCAAATCCTTCTCCGCCTCCTTCGACGAGATGATGGAGGTGATCCGCGAGCGCTCCGTCACGCTGCTCCAGCGCCGCTGATCCCAGACCCCCAAGGAGACACTGATGGAACTCGGGTTCATTGGGCTCGGGCGGATGGGCAAGAACATGGTCCTCCGCCTGCTCGATGGTGGGCACCGGATCGTGGCGTGGGATCGCTCCCGTGACCCGATCCAAGAGGTTTCGGGCAAGGGCGCCGTCGCGGCGCCGAATCTGTCCGAGCTTGTAGCGAAGCTGGGCGACACCCCGCGCGCGGTGTGGGTCATGGTGCCTTCCGGCGACCCGACGGAGCAGGTGATCCGGGACGTCGCTCCCCTCCTCAAGGCCGGGGACGCGATCATCGACGGCGGGAACTCGTACTACAAGGATTCCGTGCGCCGGGCGTCCTGGCTCGCCGAGAAGAGGATCGATTTCGTCGACGCCGGGACATCCGGCGGAATCTGGGGTTTGTCCAGAGGCTACTGCCTTATGGTGGGGGGCTCCGAGGCGGTCTGCCGTCGGCTCGAGCCGCTGTTCCAGACGCTCGCGCCGAAGGATGGCTATGCGCGTGTCGGCGCGAGCGGGGCCGGGCACTTCACCAAGATGGTCCACAACGGCATCGAATACGGACTGATGCAAGCCTACGCCGAAGGCTTCGAGATCTTGAAGGCGTCCCCTTATGACCTCGACCTCCGGTCGATCGCGGCCCTATGGAATCACGGGAGCGTCGTGCGCTCCTGGCTCCTCGAGCTCGCGGAGAGCGCGTTCGAAGACGACCCGAATCTCGAGCACGTGCGCGGGTACGTGGAAGATTCGGGCGAGGGCCGTTGGACGGTCATGGAGTCGATCGAGCAAGCGGTGCCTGCCCCGGTCCTGATGCTCGCCCTCCAGACGCGGTTCCGTTCTCGTCAGAGCGACTCGTTCCAGGGCAAGGTGCTCGCGGCGCTGCGCCACAAATTCGGCGGCCACGCGGTGAAGACATCGTGAGCGCTCCCGGGGGGCTCGCGCTGACTTCCGAGCCGGCGGTGAATCCCCTGCGCGATGAGAGCCTCACCCTCAAGGCGGCCGATCCCTGCTGCATCGTCGTGTTCGGCGCGACGGGCGATCTCACCCATCGGAAGCTCATCCCGGCGCTCTTCCGGCTCTCCAAGCAGAAGCTCCTGCATCCCCGGACGGCGATCGTCGGATTTGCCCGCAGGCAGCTCGATTCGGACGCGTTCCGCGAGGAGATGCGCCGGACCGTGCCGGGATCGGACGGCGCATCCCCCGAGTGGGAGCGCTTCGCGGGTTCCCTCTTCTACCAGCCGGGCGTGTTCGAGGATCCGGAAGCCTTCCGCGCGCTCGGTCGCGTCCTGACCGGTCTCGACGAAAAGCGCGGCATTCCCGGCAACCGTCTCTTCTACTTGGCGACCCCGCCTTCGGAATACGCCGCCTTGCTGGCCAACATCGGAGCCGCCGGACTGGCCCGTCGCGCGAGCCGCTCCGACGCGTCGGCACCGTGGTCGCGCGTGATCATCGAGAAGCCCTTTGGGCACGATCTCAAATCCGCGCGCAAGCTGAACGCGCTCGTCCACTCGGTGTTTCACGAGAGCCAGGTCTACCGCATCGATCACTACCTCGGCAAGGAAACCGTCCAGAACATCTTGGTCTTTCGCCTGAGCAACGGAATCTTCGAGCCGCTCTGGAACAATCGGTATGTCGAGCAGGTGCAAATCTCGGTCGCGGAATCGGTCGGGGTCGAAAACCGCGCGGGCTACTTCGACAGCGCCGGGATCTCGAGGGATATCTTCCAGAACCACATGATGCAGCTCCTCACGCTCACGGCGATGGAGCCCCCGGCCCGATTCGACGCGGACTCCGTGCGCGATGAAAAGGCGAAGGTGCTGCGGACGATGCAGCCGATGGAGCCTGGGATCGTCGCCCGCGACATCGTGCGGGCGCAGTACGTCGCAGGCGCGGTCGGCGGCACGCCCGTTCCCGGATACCGTGAGGAGCCGGGGGTGGATCCGCGCTCCCAGACCGAAACGTATCTCGCGGCGCGGATCGACGTGGATAACTGGCGCTGGTCCGGCGTGCCGTTCTACCTGCGCACCGGGAAGAGACTCCCCAAGCGCGCGACCGAGATCGCGATCGTATTCCGCAATCCACCCTACGAGCTCTTCCGCTCGGCCGGATGCGACGCGCTCCAGGCCAACGTTCTCCGCCTGAGGATCCAGCCCGACGAAGGGATCTCGCTTTCGTTCGGATCGAAGTCGCCCGGCCAAGCTCTCCACATCGACCCGGTGCAGATGGATTTCTACTACCTCACGTCATTCGGCCAGGACCCGCCCGACGCGTACGAGCGCCTTCTCCTCGACTGCAATCTTGGCGACTCGACGCTCTTCGCGAGGCGAGACGAGGTGGAGCTGGCGTGGGAGTTCGTCGACGGCATCCTGAACGCTTGGCGTTCCGACAACCGCCCGCCCCTCCTCACCTATCCGGCCGGAACCTGGGGCCCGCCCGAGGCGGACGAGCTGCTCCACCGAAACCACCACCACTGGTACCCGCTATGAACGCGCTCTCCGCACCCACCGCCGGCCTGTCCGAGAACTACGTCCTGGACGCGCCCGATGGGAGCCGCCCCTTCGACGCGACGGCGATCGAGAGCGATTTGCGAGCGATGTGGAAGCGCGCCGGAGAGGCGGATCCATCCAAGGCGGGCGCGATCTACCGCGCCGCGCTCTCGAACCTCGTCGTGCCTCTGGATCCGGGGCTCGAGTCGAAGCTCATGCCGGTCCTCGTGGACGTCACCCGCCGCCACCCTTCCCGGCTCTTTACGATCGAGGCAGGGGTAGCACCCCGAGGTGCCGGCCTGCGTGCGCGTGTCGGCGCGCTGTGCCACCGCCGCAACGGAGGCGGCGGACTCGTTTGCTGCGAACAGGTCATTGTTCAATCCGATTCCGCATCGATCCCGCTCATACCGAGCGCGATCCGATCCCTTCTCATCGGCGACCTGCCGACGGTGCTCCTCGATTTCCAGCCGGAACAAGACCTCTCGTGGGTCTCGGAGCTAATGGACATGGCGGACCTAATCCTGGAAGACAGCTGCCTGAACGAGTCGGGAAAAAAACGCGGCGTGTGGAAGCTTGTCGAGCGTGAAGGCTCGGGAAAGGTGCACGATCTCGCGTGGGCGCGCCTCGCGCCCTGGCGACACGTTCTTGCGGAGGTCTTCGACATGAAGGAGTACCTTTCCGCCCTCAAGACTCTGCGCCGGGTCGAGATCGGGTTCGCCGGCACGGGATACCCTCCTCCCCCCGCGTGGCTGTTCACGGGATGGCTGGCAACCCGTCTCGCGTGGACGTTTCAAGGGGTGGATCGGGGTGAGATCCGGTTTCGGTCGGGGTCAGGGGATGTAACCGTCGTCATGCGCGGCACTGGATCCCGAGAGGGGCGCGCCCTCGAGCGTATCGGCATCCGCTCCGACAAGCCCCATCCGCTCGAAATGGAGATCACCCACAAAGGGCGCGACGTCACCGCGACCATCGTGACTGGTACCCCGGGTTCCCGTCGGGCCGACGTGCCGTTCGGCTACCGGGAATTCGCCGCGTGCATCGTGGGTGAGCTCCATCGGCACGCACCGAATCGATCGCTTGAAGACGCGGTCCGCGTCGCGGACCGGCTCATGAGCGAGTGGAGGGGCGAATGAAGGAGACCACCGCCCGCGTGCGCGTCTTCGCGGACCGAGAGGAAGCGGCCCGCGCCGCCGCCGAGGAGCTCGTATCCACGGTTGCGGGTGTGACCCCGGAGCGGCCCCGGCGCATCCTCCTCTCCGGCGGGACGACGCCGGAGCCCATGTACCGGAGCCTCGCTTCCGAGCCCATGAGAAGCAGGATCGACTGGAATTCCATTGAGTGCTATATCGGGGACGAGCGCCCTGTCCCTCCGGATCACCCGGAATCCAATTTCGGCCTAGCCTACCGTGCGCTGCTCGAGCCGCTGGGACTCCAGGCGCCGCGCACCTATCGGATTCGGGGCGAGGCATCCGATCTCGAGCTCGCGGCCCGGCGCTACGAGGCGCTCATCCGCGCGCGTTTCGCGGCAGCCCCCTCGGCCGATCCCGCCTTCGATCTCGTCTACCTCGGCCTGGGCGAGAACGGGCACACGGCTTCTCTATTCCCCGGGGTCCTGATTCCGGACGATCCGCCGCGACTGGTCGTCGCGGTCTGGATCGAGGCCCTCCAGGGAATGCGGGCCACGGTGACCTACAGGCTGCTGAACGCCGCGCACCGTATTGTCTTTCTCGTGACGGGCAAGGAGAAGGCGGCCGCGGTCCAGCGGACCCTTGCTCCAAACGAGAGTGAGGAGCCGACCCCCGCGGCGCGCGTTTCGCCGGTGCACGGCGAGGCGATTTGGCTTCTCGATCGGGACGCCGCGAGCCGCCTGCCTCGGGCCGCCCTCGAGCGGGAGCGCGGGTGATTCTGGCCGGCGACGTCGGCGGAACCAAAACCTACCTCGCTCAATTTGACCCGCGCGACGGGGACGTCGGGCCCCCGCTCGCGGCGGAGCACGTCCGGAACGACCGATACCCCTCGCTCGAGGCGCTGATCGAGGACTACGGCTCGCGTCATCCCTTCCGGGCCCGGGCCGCTTGCTTCGGCGTCGCGGGGCCGGTCGTGAAGGACCGCGTCCACGTGACCCATCTCGGGTGGGACATCGAAGCGGCGCAACTCGCCCAGAAACTCAAGCTGCCGCGGGTCCACCTCATCAATGATCTCGTGGCGAACGGCTACGGGATCGCCGCGCTCAAGCCCACGGAGGTCGAGACCCTTCAAGCCGGCGAGCTCGACGAGGAGGGCAACGCCGCTCTCGTGGCCGCCGGCACCGGGCTCGGCGAGTCGATTCTGGTCCGCGTTCGAGGGGACCTGATTCCGATCCCCTCCGAGGCGGGACACGCCGACTTCGCGCCGCGCACCGACGATGAGCTGCGCGTCTTCACCGCGTTCCGCGCCCGCCACGGGCGCGTGAGCTACGAACGGGTCCTATCGGGACCCGGCCTCTGCGCGGTGGCGCAACTATTCCACGAAGAGCGCGGGGAGTCCGCGATGTGGTCACGCCATGTCGAGGAGGGAGGCGAGGAGGGGCCCGCCTGGGTGGTGAGCCGGCTCGGCATGGAGAAGGCCTGTCGCCCGTGCGAGGACGCGCTCCGGCTGTTCGTGGGAGCCTACGGAGCGGAGGCCGGCAACATGGCTCTCCGGGCCCTCGCGCGAGGAGGGATCTACCTTGGAGGAGGGATCGCGCCCAAGATCCTCCCCGCCCTCCGATGGGACGTCTTCTTGGAGGCGTTCCGCGATAAGGAGCATCTACGACGGCTTCTTGTCACGATCCCGGTGTGGGTCATTCGGAACGAGTGCACGGCCCTTCTGGGCGCCGCCCGTTACGCCGCCATCACGGAAGGCTGAGAGGACTTGCTCCTCGTCGAATCGCCGGACTATACTGGCCGCGATGAATCCTGAGACGGTTCCCGCGCCCAAAGCGCTTGCGGCCCAGGCCGCGGGAGGACACCGTTCCTCCGAGCGGGTCCGCGAAATACTCTCCTGGTATGGATCCGACAGCCCCGGGACCAAGGCGAACATCGCGCGCCTCTTGAACCACGGCGCGCTCGCGGGGACCGGAAAGCTGGTCATTCTTCCGGTGGATCAGGGCTTCGAGCACGGCCCCGCCCGATCGTTCTCGTCGAATCCCGCGGGATACGATCCGCGATTCCACTTCGAGCTGGCGATCGAGGCGGGCTGCAACGCCTACGCCGCGCCTCTGGGGTTCATCGAGGCGGGCGCGGCGGAGTTCGCCGGCGAGATTCCGCTCATTCTGAAGGTAAACAACCACGACGTGCTCCATGACGAAAGGGATCCGATCTCCGCGGTGACCGGCAGCGTGAGCGACGCCCTCCGCCTCGGATGCTGCGCGATCGGATTTACGATCTATCCCGGATCGACCCACGCCCAGAAGATGTACGAGCAGATCCGGGCGATGGCGGAGGAAGCCAAACGGTTCGGGCTCGCGGTCGTGATCTGGAGCTACCCCCGCGGGTCAGGCATAAGCAAGGCGGGCGAGACGGGGATCGACGTCGTGGCCTACGCCGCCCACATCGCCGCCCAGCTCGGCGGCCACGTCCTCAAGGTGAAGCTTCCTACGGAGCACATCGAGCAGGAAGAGGCGAGGAAGGCGTACGAGAAAAGCGCGATCCCGGTGGCCACGCTCGCCGATCGGGTGCGCCACGTGGTCCAGTCCTCCTTCGACGGCCGGCGCATCGTGATCTTCTCGGGGGGGGCGAAAAAGGATAACGACGAGGAGATTCTGAACGAGGCCCGTGGCATCCGCGACGGCGGTGGTTTCGGGTCCATCATCGGTCGAAATTCGTTCCAGAGAAAAAAGCCGGAGGCCTTGAAGCTCCTCCGGAGCGTCATCGCGATCTACTCAGGCGCCGCGCGGTAACCCACCCCCTCAGTTCGCCTCCTGGGCCGGCACCGGCAACTTCTTCTTCGGATCCCTCGGAAACAAAGTATAGGAAAGCGTCATTTCCTCGATCCCGGTCGGGATGCGCGGGGAGAGCGCGAAATAGACCGGGAGCGTTCGCGACTCTCTCGGGCCCAGCGACTGGTCCTCGAAGCAAAAGCACTGAATGAGCTGGAATTCCCGCGCCGCCTGCTCCGGCACGATCGAGTGAATCGCGCGGAAATGGACCGAGTCGTCGCTCATGTTCGTGAACACGTAGGAGAGATGCACCGATCTTCCCGGGTTTGTGACGACCGACGGAACCGACGGCCGGAACCGAATCGGAAGCCCGCTGGCGGAGACCCCCATCAAGCTCACGGTGATGTTGCGCGACTCGATGGGCCCCGTCGTGCTCGACATCGCGGACGCCGCCTCCCCCTTCATCCGGGCCTTCCCCTGTCCGCCCACGCCGAACCGCTCGCAAAAGAGCTTGAAGAGCGGCACGTTCGCGTAGGCGAAGGAGAACATCAGGAGCACGAGAACGCCTATGGCTGCTCCGAGGAGAGTATTGCTCGGCCGCTTCACAGGGGTGCTGGTCCTCCTTATAGGATCGGGATTCGCCAGATCGCGTCGGCGATGAGCCCGAGGAAAAGGACGAACAGGTAGAGGATCGAGAAGCCGAAGACATCCCACGCGGAGCGCACGGTGGCGAGCCTCCGGGCCTTGACCGCCTTCCACACGAAGACGCCTCCCAACCCGAGAGCCAGGAGCGCGTAGATGAGGCCTCCGGTGCGCAGGAAGGGCATCGCCAGGGTGAGCGCGACCAGCGCGACGCTGTAGATCTCGATCTGGCGGTAGGTCTCCGCGTCCCCCCGTACCAGGGGAAGCATCGGGATCCGGACCGCCCGGTAATCCTCCTTCACGCAGAGCGCCAGGGCCCAGAAGTGGGGCGGCGTCCAGAGGAAGATCACGAGGAACAGGAGGATCGGGGCGAGTGCCAAGCCGCCGCTCGCCGCCGCCCACGCGATCACCGGGCCCATGGCCCCCGCTGCTCCCCCGATCACGATGTTGTGAACGGTGCGCGGCTTGAGCCACAGCGTATACCCAAACCCATAAAAGAGGATCGTCCCGAGCGCGAGCCAGGCGCTGAGCGGATTCGCGATCAAGAAGAGAAGGGTGACCGACAGGGCCCCGAGGGCGATCGCGAACGCGAGCGCGTTTCCCGGGGAAACCTGATTCAGGGGCAGCGGCCTCCGGGTGCGTGTCCGCGCCATCTGGGCGTCCAGGTCGCGCTCGAAGTACTGGTTAAACGCGTTTGCGGAGCCCGCCACCATCGTGATCCCGCACAGCACGAGCAGGAACTGCCACGGCCGGTGAAGCAGCGATCCCTCCATGACGAGAGACGCCAGGGCCGTGACGAGCACCAGAAGAACGATGCGCGGCTTGGTGAGCTGGAGATAGCTAGAGACGGGCAAGCTCATGGTTTGCTACCAGCAGGGTTCCAAAGAGTGCGAGCGCGGTCGCCAGATGCCCCGCGCTTACCGCCAGAGGCAAGCCTAGCACCACATTGCCGATTCCGAGCACGATCTGCAACGCCACCAGGACCCCGGCGAGCCGAAGCGGCCACCTGGCCCGAGGGGGAAGCGGCGCCGAAGCCGCGCGGATCAAGAGGCCGAGCACGGCGGCAAAGACCACGTAAGCCCCGAGCCTGTGCGCGTAATGGATCCCGACAAGCCCCTCCATTCTGGGGAACCAGGAGCCCTGGCATGTAGGGAAATCCGGGCACGCGAGTCCCGCTCCCGATGCGGAGACCCACCCACCGAGCCCCGCCTGCAAGAACACGAGCCCTGCGGCAGCGTGGGTCCAGGCGCGGAGCCCCCGGGCTCCCCGGACCGCGACCTGCCCACCGGGGCCGCGGTCGAGATCCTGCGCGCGGAGCGTCATCCGGAGCAGGATCGCGAAGAAGAAAAACGCGAGGAGGAGATGCGCCACCACGCGCTGGACGCGAAGCTCCTCCAGCACCACGCGGCCGCCCATGACGATCTGGACCGCGAGGGTCACGAGCGCGACCGCCATCATGCCCCCAAGGGGGGCGCGGTAGCGCGGGCTCGCGTAGACGGAGACCGCGAGGCCGACCGTACAAAGGCCGACCGTCATGGCGAGGACCCGATGGATGTACTCGATCATCACGCGCGTCTCGGGCTTGGGGAGGACGCTCCCGTGCGCGAGAGGCCAATCGGGGATCGCGAGCCCCGAGCCGCTGAGTCGAACGATCCCACCCCACACCACAAGTACGAAGACCAGGCCCAGCGTGACGACGAAGAAGCTCGGCAGGCGGTTTTGGTTCGCTGGCATCGCGGGCCTGCGGGAACGGAGTCGTCCGCCCCGCGCGGGGACCCTTCCTAGCGGATGACCGGGATCGTGTGGAAGTTCTCCGCCGGAGGAGGCGAGCTAACCGTCCACTCCAGTGTCCGGGTTTCGTCCGAGTGGTTCCACGGATCCGCGGGGGCACGCCTCCCCCGCCACAGGCTCAACAACATGTTCAGGGCGAAGATCGTCATTCCGACGCCGAGCACCGCGGCGCCCGCGCTCGCGATGTGGTTCCAGATCGCGAACTCCGGACGATACGTGTAGATGCGGCGCGGCATGCCCAGCATGCCCATCATGTGCATCGGCATGAACGTGAGGTTCATCCCGATGAACGTGAGCCAGAAATGCACCTTGCCCCAGAACTCGTTATAGAGCTTCCCTGAGATCTTCGGGAGCCAGTAGTAGATGCCCGCCATGATCGCCATCAGCGACCCGCCGAAGAGCACGTAGTGCAGGTGCGCGACCACGAAGTAGGTGTCGTGCACCTGGACGTCGAACGGCACGAGCGCGAGCCAGATGCCCGTGATCCCGCCGATGATGAACAGGGCGATGAATCCGAGGGCGAAGAGCATCGGGGTCCGGAATCGGAGCGAGCCGCCCCAGATGGTCGCGAGCCAGGACCAGATCTTGATGCCGGTCGGAACCGCGATCACCATGGACGCGAAGCTAAAGAACAGGCGGAGCCGGTAGTCGATGCCGGTCGCGAACATGTGGTGTCCCCAGACCAGGAATCCGATGAACCCGATTCCGGCGGTCGCGAGAACCATTCCCTTATAGCCGAAGAGGTGCTTCCCCGAGAACGCCGGCAGGATCTGCGAGATCATCCCCATGCCCGGGAGCACCATGATGTAGACGGCGGGATGCGAGTAGAACCAGAAGAGGTGCTGCCACAAGACCGGATCGCCCCCCGCCACGGCCTGGAAGAAACCGGTCCCGAACATGCGGTCGGTGAGCGCCATGGTGAGCGCCCCCGCGAGAATCGGGGTCGCGATGAGGATGATCGTCTGCGTGACGAGCACCGTCCAGCAGAACATCGGCATCTTGAACATCTTCATGCCGGGCGCGCGAAGATTCAGGATCGTCACGACGAAGTTGATCCCGCCCAGGATCGAGGAGGCTCCCGCGAGATGGAGCCCCAGGATCCAGAGATCCACGCCGGGTCCCGGCGAGTACTGGCGGTTGGTAAGCGGTGGATAGCTCGTCCAACCCGCCGCCGCCGCGCCACCCTGCAGGAACAGGCTCGCGAGCATGAGCGAGCCGGCAGGGACCAGGAGCCAGAAGCTCACCGCGTTCAGGCGTGGGAACGCCATGTCGCGTGCCCCGATCTGAATCGGCACGACGTAGTTCGCGATCCCCGCCATGATCGGAATCGTGAAGAAGAAGACCATGAAGGTCCCATGGAGCGACATGATTTGGTTGTAGACCTCGGGGCGGAGGACGTGGAGCCCGGGCGCGGCGAGCTGGGTCCGCATGACCATCGCGAACGCGCCGGCGATCGCGAAGAAAAAGAACGCGAGCCAGATGTACATCGTCCCGATCAGCTTGTGATCGCTTGTGAGAAGCCACTTGAGAATTCCCGTCCTCGGCGTGGTGCCGGGGTGAACGGCCTCCGCGTGCGGGCCCGGTCTGGCGACGACGGTGCCGGCTTCCATGTTTCCTAGGCTCCCTTCTTCTTCTGCTCGATCCAGCGCTCGAACTCCTCGGGGGTCACCACATTCACGGTGATGAACATCTGCCCGTGGAGAACGCCGCACAGCTCGGCGCACTGGCCCTTATACGTACCGGGGTGGTCCACCTGGAACCACACATGATTGATCCTCCCGGGGTTGGCATCCATCTTAATGCCGAAATCGGGAACGAACCAGCTATGCACGACGTCGATCGAGGTCACGTTCGCTGAAATGATCTTTCCGAAAGGTACGACGAGCGGCTCGTTGGCAAAGATGACCCCGTACTTGGGATAGCGGTACTCCCAGAACCACTGATGCCCGACCACCTCGATTTGGAGCTCCGATTTCGGGGTCGTCTCCATGTACTTCATGGTGGTGAACGCGGGCCCAGAGAGAATCACCATCGCGATCGTCGGGATCGCGGTCCAGACGATTTCCAGTTTGAAGTTCTCGTGCCAGGTGGCGGCCGGTACTCCCGGCTTGGCGCGGAAGCGCAAGACCGCGATCAGGAGGAGCCCCTCCGCCAGGATGAAGAAGAACGCGGTGACCGCCACGGCCTTGTAGAAAAGGGTCCGCACCTCGCGCGCCACCGGCGTCGCGGGGTGAAGCAGCCACGCGCCCGCGGGGCTCGCGATGAGCACGGCCGCTGCGATGCCCAACCCGACCATGAGCAACAACGCCCAAGCCTTTCGGTTCTTCATTTCAGCTCCGGTTCGCGCCGGCCGGCGCGGGAGCGGGACCCGACGCGGCGCCGGCCGTGGTCCCCGCCTGCCGCGCTCGCAGGCTCATGGTGAAATCGTAGAGCGCGCGGATCTCGGCGCGCGAGAGATCTCCGTTTCCGGGCATTACATAACCCGGTATCCCCTCCAGCACGAGCTTCTCGAATCGGGTGGGGTCGCCCGCCCAGCCCGTCCGCGACGCCGACAGTTTCATCGTCGTCATGTAGACGTAGGGCGCGGATCCCAGCATGCGCACCCGCACCCCTCCCTCGCCCGACGCACCGTGGCACGAGGCGCACCTCTCGGTGTAGATCGAGGCGCCTGGACCCTCGGTAGGCATCGCCGCGATGGTGCCCGCAACGGGATTCGGCTCCTCAAGGAGCCGGAGCGCCAGTTCCACGGGGATCGTGGGAGTCGGCTTGGCGGGACCTCCCGGCGTGCCGCCACCCGTGGGGCTCGTGCCGCCGCCCGGCGCTACCCCGATCGGACCCAGCCAGGCCAGGTCCTCCGGCTTGTCCTCCTCCGGCTTCGGCGACAGGCTGCGCACGAAATGCGCTAGCGCGAAACGATCCTCGAGCGGGATGGTCGTGAAGGCGGCCATCGCCGTCCCCGGAGATCCGGTCGATATGGTGCGAACGACGCGTACGACCCCTCCCCCGTATTTCCAGTAACCCTCGTGGAAGTTTCGCGGTTTCGGATTGAGCGCGACCGCGGCGGCCCCGTCCCCGAAGCCGTTCGCGCCGTGGCAGGAGGCGCAGTTGACCGCGAAGAGGCTCTTTCCCTTTGCGATCAGCTCGGGCGTCGGCTTCAGGAGGGCCGCCAGATCCACGGACGTCCCCTGATTCGTCCCGTTCGAATGCGTCTCGCCTCCCCCCTCCTTCCCGGCCGAGCGCATGCCGGCCAAGTAGGCAAGCGTGGCCACCAGGCCGAGCAGGACACCCGTGACCACGAACTGGGCGATCAGGAGACCCGCGGAGACGGGCTCCTCATGTCTCGGGGCGGGCGGAGGGCCGGGGGACCGCGTCTCCGTCATGTGTGGAACCTCACGCTTGCCTGAAAGTCGGGATCCCCGTGCGGCGCGGCTGGGTGCCGGCTCAGGAAGGACTGCACCGTCCAGCCAAAAAGCCCGATGAAGCCCAACGCGACTCCCAGCTCATTCCAGCTCAGGACGGCGTGCTCCGGCGAGAACGCGGGATAGATGACCCAGTACATGTCGAGCCACTGGCCGACCACGACCGCGCTGGCCACGGTGAGCAGTACGACCTCGTTCTCCTTCAGTTTTTGGGGCATCAGCACGAAGAACGGAATCACGAACTTGAGGACCCCGACCGCGATTCCAATCGCACCCCACCCGGTGTAGATCCGATGGATCATCCACTCGATCTCTTCCGGCAGGTTCGCATACCAGATGAGCATGAGCTGTGAGAATGCGATGTACGTCCAGAAGACGCCGAACGCGAAAATGTATTTGCCGAGGTCATGGTAATGGGCCCGGCTCACGACCCCTTGCAGGGCCCCTTGCCGTCTCAAGAGCACCGTCGCGATAGCGATCCCCGCGAGACCGCTCTGCCACAGGCCCGCCCAGCAATAGACGCCGAAGATCGTGCTGTACCACGTCGGCTCGAGCGACATGAGCATGTCAAAGCTCGCGAGCGTGAAGGTGATCGCGAACGTGAGGATGAAAACCGCGGCGTACTTGACGTTGGTTCTCGAAACCGTCACGTCGCGCGTCTCGTCCTGCTTCGTCGAGGTCCGCACGAAGAACCAGGAGAAGAATGTCCAGAGGGCTAGGAAGCTGACCATGCGCAGCACAAAGAGGTTGCTGGAGAGATAGCCCCCCTTCGTGATCAGTTTCACGCTCTCCCCTTGCGTCGCCGCCGGGCTCGACCAGATGTAGACATGGGGGATGCCGATCACCACGACCACAAACAAGAGAAACGCGATGGGAACATACGAGGAGAACGCATCGGCGATCCGCCGCACCGCCACGCTCCACGTCGCTCCGACCAAGTAGTGGATCGCCGTGAAAAACGTGCCGGCCAAGCCGAGGCAGAGAAAGACCCAGTAGTTGTGGAGGAACGCGGCGTATGCACGGGTCGGGTCGCTGTTCACCTCGAGGATGAACGTGACGACGCCCATCGCGATCATGAGACCGAGCAGGGCACGCACGCCCAAGGAAGTAGCGACGGGGGCGACGCGCGCCTTCTCCTCCGGATGATGAGCCGCGTGGGCCAACGCGTCCACGCTCACGGCTTCCCTCCCACAGGCGCCTTCGTCTTCCCGGCCCCGGTGGAGCCGGCCGGTGCCTTCGCCGCTCCGGCGGCCGTCGTGTCGGGGCTCAGCCCGGCCACCGCTAGATCTTGCGGAAGCGGGTTCGCCGCGCGCTCGAGGGCGCGGACGTAATGGATCACGGCCCAGCGGTCCTCGGGCAGGATTTGCGACGCGTAGTTCGGCATGAGGTTCTGGCCGCGCGTGATCACGTGGTAGATCCGGCCGTCGGCCCAATGGGACACCTTCTCCGAGAGAAGGGAGGGGGGCATGGGAAACTTGGGCACGATGTAGCCCTGCCCGTCCCCTTTGGGCCCGTGGCACACGACGCAGTACGTCATGAAGACCCGTTCCCCCCGCCCGAGCACGTCCGCGGTGCGAGGGAGCGGGTTCACCAGGTCACGCTGCGCGGCGAGGCTATCCCCGACCGCATAGCGGTAGGGCGTGAACCCACGCGCGACCGTTCCAGGCACCGGCGGCCGCATGGCCGACATGCCGGGGTGCAACGGATCCTCGTTCTGTGCCTTGACCGCGGGCGAATAGGCCATGTTCGGCATGTACTCCAACGCAGGGGTGCTCTTCTTGTGGGAACAGCCCGCAAGGAGCACCGCGACGGCGACCACGAGGGCCGACGAGGAAAGGGTCCATCGCGTGGTCGCGCTAGACACGGATCACCCTCACGTCCACCGCGCCGGTCCTGCTCAGGATCCTGAGAATTCGCTCTTCGTTCCAACCGGGCCCGTACTCGGGGACATAGAGCCCGAAGCGGTCATTGGTGAAATTGCGATCGAGGATCGGCGACTTCAAATTGGGGAGACCGCACGCGAGGATGAGTGCCGCCAGGGTCATCGTCCCCCCGAGGAGCACCCCGCATTCGAACATGACCGGGATGAACGCCGGCAGCGATATGTAGGGCTTTCCGCCGACGTTGATCGGCCAATCGAACGCGGAGGTCCAGATCTCGAAGGTGAGCCCGAGCGCCGCCCCGCTCAATCCCATGACCAAGGTCACGTAGGGCACCCACGACTTCTTGACGCCGAGCGCCTCGCTCAAACCGTGCACCGGGTAGGGCGTGAAGGCGTCGATCCCCTCGAGCCCGTGCTCCTTCGCGAGCGCGGCGGCGTTCAGCAGGCGATCCGGGTCGTCGTAGAGGGCGAGCACCGCCCGCGCGGGGCGCGGCTTCCGGAACCGGTCAAGAAACATGCGCCGGCTCCTTGGCTCGCGGCGCTTCCCGCGCCGCCGCCGATTTCTTCGCGCTCCAGAGCACGCTCTTTACCTCGGCCATCGAGATGGCCGGGAAGAAGCGGCAGAAGAGCAGGAACCACATGAAGAAGAACCCGAACGATCCCACGATCACGGAGTAATCGAAGATCGTCGGCTTGTAGTAGGACCAATTCGGCGGGAGGAAGTCCCGATGGAGCGATGTCACGATGATCGTGAAACGCTCGAACCACATCCCCACGTTGACGAGGATGGATACCACGAACATTACGGGGAGACTTCGGCGGAACTTCTTGAACCAGAAAATCTGGGGGACTACGACGTTGCACGTCACCATGATCCAATAGGACCACGCGAAGGGCCCGCCCGCGCGGTTCAAGAACGTGAATCGCTCGAAGGGGTTCCCGCTGTACAACGCGACGAAGAACTCCGTCGCGTAGGCATACCCGACCATCATCCCCGTCACGAGGATGATCTTGTTCATGTTCTCGAGATGCTGAAGCGTGACGTACTCCTCCATGTGGAAGACCTTGCGGAGGATGACGAGCAGGGTCACGACCATCGCGAAACCGGAGAAGATCGCGCCGGCGACGAAGTACGGCGGGAAGATCGTCGTATGCCATCCAGGCAGGAGCGACGTCGCGAAATCGAAGGAGACGACGCTGTGCACGGAAAGGACGAGCGGCGTCGACAGCCCCGCGAGCATCATGTACGCCCGCTCGTAGTGTTGCCAATGGCGCTCGGATCCGCGCCAACCGAGCGAGAGCACGCCGTAGATCGCGCGGCGCCAGCCGGTGGAGCGGTCCCGCAGCGAGGCGAAATCGGGGATGAGCCCCGTGTACCAGAAGCAGATCGAGATCGTGAGGTACGTCGTGACGGCGAACACGTCCCAAATGAGCGGGGACCGGAAGTTCACCCAGAGGAACCGCCAGTTCGGGTACGGCACGAGCCAGTAGGCGAACCAGGTCCGACCCAGATGGATCAGCGGGAAGAGCCCCGCGGTCATGACCGCGAAGATCGTCATCGCCTCGGCCGAACGGTTGATCGCGGTGCGCCAGCGCTGGCGGAACAGGTGGAGGATCGCCGAGATGAGCGTTCCGGCGTGTCCGATGCCGATCCAGAACACGAAGCTCGTGATATCGACCGCCCACCCGACGGGATGGTTCAGCCCCCAGATCCCGATGCCCTTGTACATCTGGTACCCGATTTCCATGAAGAATTGGAGGGTCAGAAGGGCCGTGATTCCGAAGCAGACCTTCCACAGCATGCCCGGCTTCCGCTCGAGCGGCGCGGAGACATCCTGATTCACGTCGGCAAAGGACTTCCGCGGGTCGATCAGCGGCTCGGCTGGGAGCGCCGGAGACAGGGCGACGTCGCTCATGCGCCGGTCTCCTCTCGATTCCTCACCTTGACCTCGTAGGTCACGACCGGAAGGGTATTCAGCTCGGCCAACACGTGATACCCACGCGGACGTTTGATCAGCTCCGACACGCGGCTCTTCGGGTTGTTGATGTCGCCGAACGTGATCGCCTGGGTCGGGCAGGACTGCATGCACGCGGTCTCGATATCGCCATCCTGGACGGGGACGCCGAGCGCCTTCGCGTGTTCCTTACCGTCGCGGATGCGCTGGATGCAGAACGTGCACTTCTCCATGACGCCCTTGGACCGCACGGTCACGTCCGGGTTGAGGACAAGCCGCAGCGATTTCTCCCGCACGTTCGAGTAATCGAACCAGTTGAAGCGCCGGACCTTGTACGGGCAGTTGTTCGAGCAGTATCGGGTCCCGACGCAGCGGTTGTAGATCTGTAGGTTGAGACCTTCCGAGCTGTGGACCGTCGCGAGCACCGGGCAGACGGTCTCGCACGGCGCGTTCTCGCAGTGCTGGCAGAGCATCGGCTGATAGGCGGTCTCGGGGGCCTCGGCGTCTCCGGAGTAATAGCGATCGATCCGAAGCCACGCCATCTCGCGACCCCGGAGGACGATCGACTTCCCCACGACCGGGACGTTGTTCTCGGCCTGGCAAGCGATCATGCACGCGGAGCAGCCGATGCACGCGTTCAAATCGATCGCCATTCCCCACCGGTAGCCTAGGTACTTATGCCTCGTCCACATCGAGGGCTCGTTCGTGGGCGCTTCGTTTCCCGAGGACGGATCCTTGAGGAAAGACGCGAGGGTCGTCTCGTAAATGATGGGGCGGTTTTCGGTGTCGAAGCTTCCGCGCGTGTACTGGTGTCCCTGCACGCAGGCGAGCGGCGCCCTGCCCCCCGTCTTCGTGATCCGCGCCGGGATCCCGCTCAGACCGATCCGCCCGCCGGTAGCCTGCGCGAGCGCATAGCCGTTTTGTCCAACCTTGTTCCCCACGCGCCCCGCGGCCGTCCGCCCGAACCCGACCGCGATCGCGACCACGTCGGGGTGGAGGCCGGGCTGCACGTGGACGGGCAGGTCGAATTTGGCGTGACCCACGTCCACCGTGACGACGTCCGCCTTCATCTCGTATTCCGAAACCCCTAGAGCCTTCGCTCGGGACGGGGCGATCGAGACGTAGTTGTCCCAGCATATCTTCGACACCGGATCGGGAAGCTCCTGCAGCCAGGCGTTGTTCCCGCTGCGCCCGTCGTAAAGCGTGACCGGCGTGTAGAGCACGAGCGAGAGCGATCCGCCGGACGGCGCCGGGCCTGGCGTCGTTGGAATCTCGCTCAGCGCCCCCACCCGGAAGGCTCCGGGCGCGGAGCCCGCGGTTCCTTGGCCTTTCCCCCGCCACACCCCTTCGCGGAGCGCACCTTCCCAGAAGAGATCGAAGGACCCCGCGGCGTCGCTCTTCGTGTAGACATCGCCGCGCCACCGCTCCCTCAGATAGTCGTGCCAGGTTCCGACGGTGCCGGCGAGAGAGCCCGCCCCCAAGGAGCGTCCCCATGCGAGGAGCGTGTCCTGAAACGCCCGCGTGTCGTAGAGCGGTGCGATCGCCGGCTGCGCGAGCGAACGCACACCCCGGCGCGGCTCGTGATCGTTCCAGGATTCGAGGTAGTGATGGTCCGGGGCCACGAAATCGGCCTGGCGGGCCGTCTCGTCCACGCGGTCGGCGAAGCTCACGATGAACGGAACCCTCTTCATCAGGTCGCCGAATCCGAGCGCCGCGGGGAGCGTGTAGGCCGGGTTCACACCATGGACGAGGAGCACCTGGACTTCCCCGCCGCGCATTCGCTCCACCAGCGAGAGCACGGCCTCCTCCGAGCCTTGTGCCTGAAGAGAGGGCGCCCCCCTCTCCACCGTCACGCCCTCATTCCCGAGCGCCACGTTCAGGAGATTCGCAGCCACCTGGATCGCCACCGCATGGTTCGCCGGCGCAGCCTGCGGCCCGGCGAGGATCAGACTCCTTCCGCGATTGGCCCAGAGATCGTCTGCCAGCGCGCCGAGCGCCCCCGGCTTCAAGCCCGCGTCGCGCTCCACGGCATCGGCCGGATACGCCCGGAGCGCCGTGCCCACCGCCGCGTTCCCCGAGAGCGGAGCGCGCGGGTTCCGCACCAGAAGCTCGTTCGCCAGCGCGAGCGTGACGGCGAGGAGATGCTCGGGGCGCACACGGTACCGGACGTCCGCATTGGTCCCGGTGAGGCTGAGGATCGGCTCGATCGCCACGAGCTTGGACATCGAGCCTGACTCCGGCTTCCTGCGGCTCGCGAAATCGCGGGCGAACTCTACAGGGGATAGGAACGTTCCGAGCGGATCGGCTCCGATCGTGACCAGCAAATCGGCGTTGTCGAGGCGGTAGTGCGGGATGAGACGCTCGCCATAGCAAAGCTCCTGAGCCTTGGCGATCGCATCGCTCGAAACGGCGTCGTAGGAGACGTGGGAGCCACCCGGGTATGTCTTGAGAAACTCGTCGATGAGCGAGCGCGTCGACGGGCTCGTCACGGTGCCGGTCAGGAGGACGACTTTTCCGCCGCCGTCGCGCGCGCCGCGCAACGCGCTCGCCGCACGCGCGTCGAGCCCTCCCCACGTGGCCGCCTTCGTGGCGCCCGTGGCGCGGTCGACGGCGACGGGCCCGCGGAGCCGGTCCGGATCGTAGAGGTTGAGAAGGGACGCCTGCCCGCGGGCGCAGAGCCCGCCCCGGCTCAAGGGATGCTCTTTCATCCCCTCGAGCTTGATCGGCCGCCCCTCGCGGGTCTTGACCAGGACGCCGCACGCCGCCGGGCACTCGCCGCAGGTGGATGCGTACCACACAGCTTTCCCTGGAGTCGCTTCCTCGGGCATCTTGATGTACGGAAGGATCTTCTCGACCGGTCTCCGCGCGCATCCCGCCGCCGCGAATGCAGCGCCGGCCCCGACCAGCTTCAAGAAATCGCGCCGCGAGGGGATCTCGGTCGTCTCTTCGGACGGCGTGAGGAACTCACGCTCCCGGAGTGCTTGAACCTCGGGATCGCCGTTAAGCTCCGCGAGAGACTGCCAGTGCTTTGGAGTCGATTCGTTCATGTGTGGCACGTGTTGCAGTCCGTGGGCGCCTTGTTCTGGCGATGGCAGCTGATGCAGAAGCCCATCTTGAGGTCCTTGGATTGCTGGATCACGTCCATGTTCTGGACTTGGCCGTGGCATGTCTGACACGCGAACCCGCGCGCAATGTGCCACTGGTGGCTGAAATACACGTAGTCAGGCTCGCGATGAACGCGGATCCACGGCATGGGCTTTCCGGCCTGGTAGTAGGCCGTCACCATTTGGATGGCGGGCCGGTCGGTCCGCACAACGGTGTGGCAGTTCATGCACACGGCCATGGCGGGGATCGTCGCGTGTCGCGAGCGCTCGGCGTTGGAGTGGCAGTAGAGACAGGGGATCTTGTTCGTCCCGGCGTGGAGCTTGTGGCTGAATGGAATGGGCTGCTGCGGGGCGTACCCGACATTGCTGAACGAATCGAAAAAGGACCAGCCGCCCAGGACGAGCAGGATCAGCGCGATCGCAAAGAATTGCTTTGGGTTAAGAGTGCTCAAGTCGCCGGAAACCACTTTCCTTTGGTGGTCAGCCGCACGCGCGGATGAGACCCCTTGAAAACAAGATTGTGAATAATGTCACCAACTTTGTCGACCGTCAAGGGCGATCCCTTTCAGGAAAACGGATGCCGCGCGATCGCGGCGGCGAGGGTGGTCGCGCCATAAAGGAGCCCGAAAATCACGCTCCCCAACGAGACCCCTTGCGCGAGCCGCCGCGTGACTCCGGGGCCACCCAGTCCCAAAACCGCGATCGGGATGGAAAGAGCGGCGCTTGCGGCCATCATCCCCACGATCGATCCGATTCCGAACACGCCAAGATAGAGAATGCCGTCCATCCGCGACGGCATCGTCGTGAGAATGACCAGCGTCAAAGCGCCGCTCCCCGCGAGGCCGTGCGCGGCGCCCACCCAGAAGGGCCGGTTTCCCAGTCGGCGAGGCGAATGGGCATGGTCGTGTCGCGGAGCGGGCGCTTCATCGCCGGTCCAAGCGGGCGGGCGGGCCCGAGCGAGTCCGCCCACCCCCAGGAGCACGATCATGGCCGCCACCCCGAGCTCGAGCGGAACGTTGAGAACGGACGGGAACCTGAGGCCGAGTCCGACGACCGGCAAACCGACCAGGAGCAGCGAAGCGAGGTGCCCCAAGCCCCAGAACCCCCCGATGAACACGGAGCGAAACGGGCTCTTTTCGCGGCTCGCGATCGCGGCGACCGCGGCAATGTGGTCCGCCTCGAATGCGTGGCGGAGGCCCAGAACCAACCCCAGGGCCATGTGGGAAACGGCAGCCGGAATCATGCGCGGGAAGATACGATAGCCGCCCCCAATTGCCTAGCATCCTCGAGTTGCCGCATCCCCGGGCGCTCTCTATACTGGCCGACCGTGACGGCCCCCGATATCCCCTCATCCGGAACGGCACCATCCGGCGCCCGGCTGGAAGACGCACCGACTGCCTTCGGTCTTCGCGGGGAGAGGCCGCCGGCCGCCCGGTCTTCCTTTGGGAAGCACCGGAGGGGGAAGCGATCGCGGGGATTGGGGCCCTGTTTCGGATCGAGTGCTCGAGCACGAGCCCCGTGAGCGCGGGCGGGGACCTGGAGCGCGACCGGTTCCAGGAGGTCCGGCTCAGGGTGAAGCGGGCGCTCGATGCCGCGAGCCACCGAGGGCGGACGCCTCCCGGCTTCCCCGGCGCGATCGCGATCGGCGGCTTCTCCTTCGCGGAACAGGGCGCTCAGCTTGGATGGCCGGGGTTTCCCGACGCTTCCTTCTTCGTTCCCGCGCTCGTTTTTTGGAAGGGCGTTTCGGGCGAGACGATCGAGACGCGATGGACCCCCGGTCATGACGGCGAAGGAATCCCCAGCCCCGCCCGAGCGGAGCCTGCTCTCGCCCCCTCGTGGGATCGAGCCAACTGGATCGAGGCTGTGCGGCTCACACTGGATAGAATCCGGGACGGCGGATGCTCGAAAGCCGTGCTGGCGCGCTCGGTCGAGGTCCGGATGGATCGTAGGATCGACGCGATCGGGATCATGGAATCGCTCCGCACGGCCTATCCGACGTGCTATCGGTTCCTGATCGCGGACGGGAATGGAAACGCGTTCCTGGGAGCCAGCCCCGAGCGGTTGGTACGGCTCGTCGACGGCGAGATTTTCAGCGAGGCGGTCGCCGGAACGCAGCGATGCGAGCCTGGCGATGACGAGCCGGCCCTCGCCCGTTCGCTCACGGCCAACGCGAAGGACCGAAGCGAGCACGCGATCGTCCTGCGCCACCTCCTCGAAACGCTCCGCCCCCTTTGCGATTCGCTGCACGCGCCGGAGGAGCCCGAGGTGATGAGGCTTCTTCACCTCCTGCACCTCCGCACACCGGTGCGGGGCCGAGCCCGCGATGGAGCCCACATCCTCGACCTCGTGTCACGATTGCACCCCACCCCCGCGATCGCGGGTTGGCCGCGGCGCGAGGCTCTCGCCTGGATCGATCACGTGGAGCCATGTGGCCGCGGCTGGTACGCGGGGCCGATGGGCTGGGTGAACGGAACGGGAGAGGGAGATTTCGCCGTGGGCATCCGATCGCTCGCCCTCTGCGGTGAACGCGCCCGCATCTTCGCGGGCGCCGGAATCGTCGAGGGCTCCGATCCGGTGCTCGAGTGGAACGAGACCGAGCTCAAGATGAAAGGGATTCTCGATGCCGTCGCGCGCGACTGAACCTGTGGCGCCCCGCGAAGGGGTGCGTTCCGCGGACGCCGCCGGACCGGCCGCGGAGCCGGACGATGCGGCCCGCGCACGGAGCTCGATTCAGCTCGCCTGGGCGGACCGTTTCGCCGCCGGGCTCCACGATGCGGGAGTGAGGGACGCGGTCATCTGCCCCGGTTCCCGGTCCGCTCCGCTCGCGCTCGCGTTCGACCGTTCCCCGATCGCGACGCACGTCTCGCTCGACGAGCGTGCGGCGGGCTTCTTCGGGCTTGGTCTGGCCAAGGCCTCGCGACGCCCCGTCGCGCTCGTGTGCACGTCGGGCACCGCCGCCGCGAACTTCTTTCCCGCGATCGTCGAGGCGAACTACGCGCGCGTGCCGCTGATCGTCGCCACGGCCGATCGCCCGCCGGAGCTTCGTGACACGGGCGCCCCGCAGACGATCGACCAGGTCAAGCTCTTCGGGAGCCAGGTGCGGTGGTTCGCGGAGGTGGGGGCACCCGAGGGCTCCCCCGCGATGCTCGACTACGTCACCTCCCTCGGGACCCGCGCGGTCGCCGAGGCGTGGCGCGCCCCCGCTGGGCCCGTGCACTTGAACTTCGTGTTTCGGGAGCCGCTTCTTCCCGAACCGGATGCGGTTCCGTCGCCGCCCGCCTCGGCACCCGGCGCGCAGGTGGTGGTGGAGCCCCATCCGCCGGCGCAGAGCACCGTCGAGCGCGTCGCCAAGACCGCGCGGGGCCTGAAACGCGGGCTCATCGTGTGCGGCCCGGACGATCCCCCGCCCGAGTTCGCGGCCGCCGTGACGCGGCTCGCCCAGGTCACCGGCTATCCCATTCTCGCCGACCCCGCATCCCAGACCCGATTCGGCGCCCGCCCCGGAGAGCTGGTCCTCGGCGCCTACGACGCGTTTCTTCGGTCCGCGCCGTTCGCCGAGCGGCACGGCCCCGAGCTCGTGATCCAATTCGGCGCTGCGCTAACGTCGAAAGCGTTTCACGCGTACGCGTCCCGGCATGCCGCCGCGAGACATGTGATCGTGGATCCGGGAGCCGGCTGGCGAAGCCCCGCGCGCCGGGCACGGGAGGTCGTGACCGCCGACCCTGCAGCCTTCGCCCAAGCCCTGTCGGAAGCGCTCGATGGAGCGGCGGATCCGCTTCCAAGCTGGCGCGGCGTATTCGAGCGGGCGGAGCATGCGGCGCGCGCCACGATCGCCCGTCATCTCGACGACGCTCGGGGATTTTGTGAGGGAAAGGTTTTCCCTGCGCTGTTGGACGCGCTCCCCGAATCCGGGACCCTCTACGTCGGAAACAGCATGGCGATCCGAGACCTGGACTCCTTCGTGCCCGAGCACCCCCGGCGCGTCCGCGTGCTCGCGAACCGCGGGGCGAACGGGATCGACGGCGTCGTCTCGAGCGCGCTCGGTGCCAGCGCGGCTTCCGACGACCCCCTGCTCCTCGTCACCGGCGATCTCTCGTTCCATCACGACCTGAACGCGCTTCACATGGCGCGCGGCGCGCGCGCGCGCGCGACCATCGTCATCGTGCACAACGACGGCGGCGGGATCTTCTCCTTCCTGCCCGTCGCGCGGCATCCGGCATTCGAGCGCTATTTCGGGACACCCCACGGGCTCGATTTCGCCCCTGTCGCCGCGCTGTATGGAGTCCCCTACTCGAGCCCGCGAACCTGGGAGGAGCTCAAGGTCCGGGCGCGCGCCTCGCTCCAGGCCCGCGCGACCGAGGTGATCGAAGTTCGAACGGAGCGGGACGCCAATCGCGCGTGGCATCAGGGGGTCTGGGACGATGTGATCCGCGCGGTCGGGAGCGGCGCGTGATCCTGAACGTGCGGGATGTCCCCTACCACGTCGCCATCGACGGGGATCCCGCGCGCCAGCCGGCGATTGTGCTGCTGCACGGATTCAGCGGCTCGAGCCAGGACTGGATTCCCCTGACGCCAAGGCTCCGTGATGCCGGGCGCTCCGTCATCGCGGTCGATCTCATGGGCCACGGAAAGACGGGCGCCCCCGCCGATCCCTTGCGCTATACGATGACCGAGACCGTTCGGGACCTCGATACGATCCTCGGCGACCTGGGCTCCGAACGGCCGGACTGGCTCGGATACTCGATGGGCGGCCGCGTCGCCCTCCACATGGCGCTGTCCCATCCGGAGCGCGTGCGCTCGCTTGTGCTCGAGAGCACCTCCCTGGGTATCGAGGACGTTCACGCGCGCGCGCGGCGCCGCGACGCCGACGATGCGTTCGCGGATCGGATCGAGGAGCGCGGGATCGAGTGGTTCGTGGAGTACTGGAGCACCCTCCCTCTCCTCGAGACGCAGTTGGAGCTTCCGCCTGCAACCCTCGCGGCACTTCGGTCGAGACGGATGGAATGCATTCCCGCGGGGCTTGCGCGCTCCCTGCGCGGCATGGGACAGGGAGCCCATGATTACCTCAGCAGCCGCCTCGGAAGCCTTCGGTGTGACGTGCTGCTCATCGCCGGCGCGCTCGACCTCAAGTATGTCGATATGGCTCGCCGAACCGCGGAGGCCATTCCCGGATCGGCTTGCGTGATCGTCCCCGGCGCCGGCCACACGGTCCACCTGGAAGCGCTCGAGGCTTTTGCGGACGCGATCGCCGCGCACTGGATCACCATCTCGGAGCTGAACGCCGAAGCCTCGTCACGTTCTTACGAATAGGAGTCGACGATCATGTCCCAGGCCGTAGGCATCGCGTGGAAATCCTCCCGCACGTTCACCGATATCCTCTACGAAAAGGCCGAGGGGATTGCCAAGATCACCATCAACCGCCCCGACGTGCGGAACGCGTTCCGCCCGCTCACCGTCCGCGAGATGATTCATGCCTTCGAGGACGTGCGGGAGGACCCGGAGGTCGGCGTCGCAATCCTGACCGGCGCCGGAAACGAAGCGTTCTGCTCCGGGGGGGATCAGCGCGTGCGTGGTACCGCTGGATACGTCGGCGACGATCAAGTGCCGCGCTTGAACGTGCTCGATCTTCAAAAGCAGATCCGCTCCCTCCCGAAACCGGTTGTGGCGATGGTCGCGGGTTATGCGGTCGGCGGCGGACACGTGCTCCACGTCGTGTGCGACCTGACGATCGCGGCGGATAACGCGGTCTTTGGCCAGACCGGGCCGAAGGTCGGCTCCTTCGACGGCGGGTTCGGGGCTTCGTACCTTGCGCGCATCGTCGGGCAGAAACGGGCGCGCGAGATCTGGTACCTCTGCCGGCAGTACGACGCCCGCCAGGCGCGCGAGATGGGGCTGGTGAATCAGGTGGTCCCGCTCGAGCGACTCGAGGAGGAGACCGTCGCCTGGTGCCGCGAGATGCTCGCCATGAGCCCGCTCGCGCTCCGGTGCCTCAAGGCGTCGTTCAACGCCGAATGCGACGGCGAGGTCGGGCTGCAAGAGCTCGCCGGAAACGCAACGCTTCTCTACTACATGACCGAGGAGGCGCAGGAGGGGCGGAACGCATACCTCGAGCGGCGGAAACCGGATTTCTCCAAATTCCGCCGCCTTCCCTGAAGCGGTGGCCGCAACCCCCTCCGTGACCCGAGCACGGGCGTGGCTGCACGCGGTGCGCATACCGACCCTCGCGGCCGCTTTGGTCCCCGTCGCGGTGGGATCCGCGCTCGCGGCACGCGACCACCGTTTCCGTATGGCCCCCGCGATCGCGGCCCTAGTGGGCGCGATCTTCATCCAGATCGGTACAAACCTCGTGAACGATTGGGGCGATTTCCTCCGGGGCGCGGACACCCGCGGACGTCTCGGTCCGCCCAGGGCGCTTGCGATGGGCTGGCTCACGACCGCGGAGGTGCGCGTCGGAATCCTCCTCTCCTTTCTCTGTGCCATCCTCGCGGGGATCTATCTCTGGGCCGCGGCTGGTTGGATCGTCGTCGTGATCGGACTCCTGTCCATCGCGGCGGGAATCGCATACACCGCCGGGCCCTGGCCGCTTGCGTATCATGGCCTGGGTGAGATCTTCGTCTTTTTCTTCTTCGGGATGGTCGCCGTATGCGGAACCTACTTCGTCGAAGCGAGGAGCCTGCCGCTCTATGTGACGTTCTCGGCGATTCCGGTCGGCGCGCTCGCGACCGCGATTCTGGTCGTGAACAACGTGCGGGACTTGGACGGAGACCGTGCCTCGGGGAAACGAACCCTTGCCGTGCGCGTGGGACCCCGCGGGGCGCGCGCGGAGTACCTGCTGCTCCTCGCCGTGGCCTATCTCACGCCCGCGCTCCTGGCCTTGTCGGGCCGCGCGAGCGCGTGGGCGCTCCTTCCCCTCATGACCGCGCCGCTCGCGGCGCTCGAGGGACGGCGCGTTCTCGCGCGCGGGGACGGGGCATCGCTCAATGCGGCGCTGCTCGGTACCGCGCGTCTTCATGTGCTGTTCGGGATTCTGTTCGCCGCCGGGATGGCGATCGCGTGAGCGCCATGCCCCTATCCGGCGCGGGGGGCCGGACGTGAGCATCGTCCGCGCGCGCCTGCAACCGTACACGCTGCCCCTCCGCGACGCTTGGCCGAGCGCCGACGGAAATGTCAACGACCGCCGCGGGTGGATTCTCGCGCTCGAGGACGGCTCCGGCCGGATGGGGCTAGGGGACGCGGCTCCTTTTCCGGGATTCGGCCTCGAAACGCACGCCTCGGCGGGAGCGGGGCTCAAGCTCGCGATGGCGCGCCTCGTCGGGATGTCCCGCGACGGGTTCGCCGCGGTCATCGCCGACCTGCCGAACCTGGCACCCGTAGCCGCCGCGCCGACGGCGAGAGCCGCGATCGACTGCGCGCTCCATGACTTGATGGCCCAGGAAGAGGACCTCCCGCTCGCGCGATATCTCGGCGGCGCCCGGACCCTCCTCGAGGTGCCCGCGAACGCCACCATCCCGCGCGTCCCCCCCGACCGCACGGCGGAGATGGGGCGCCGCGCGGTGGATGCCGGCTTCGGAACGCTCAAGCTCAAGGTGGGCGGCGCCCGTCACACCGAGGATCTCGAGCGGCTTCGCGTCCTGCGTGACGCTGTGGGGCCGGACGTCCGCATCCGGGTCGACGCCAATCAGGCCTGGAGCGTCGACGAAGCGATCGAAGCTCTCCGCGCCCTCGCGATCTACCACCTCGAGTACGCGGAGCAACCGGTCGCGGCCGACGACATCGAGGGCCTCGCCCGCGTGCGCCAGTCCTCCCCGATTCCGATCGCCGCGGATGAAACCGTTCGCGACGTCCAGGGCGCCGAGGCGATCCTGTACCGCTCCGCCGCGGATATTCTCATCTTGAAGCCGATGGCTTTGGGCGGGCTGCGCCAGGCGCGATCGGTTCTGAACGTCGCGATCCAGGGAGACATGCCGGTCGTCGTGACCTCGCTCCTCGAGAGCGTGGTGGGACGGGCGGCGGCGATTCACTTCGCGGCTTCGCTCGGCGAGACCGCGTACGCCCACGGCCTCGCCACCGGCGAGGCGCTGCGCGAGGACATCGCTCCCTCCCCCGCGATGACCCGCGGCTCGATCGCGGTGCCGGAGCTACCCGGATTGGGCGTGAGACCTCGGGACGATTTCTGGCGCGACGCGTTCACCGTGGAGGCTGAGTGAGCGACGCCTGGACCTACGATCCGATCGCGTTCTGGGCGCGCACCCGGCCCGAGCGCGCCGCGCTGCGCATGGGCGAGGAAACGTGGACGTACGCCCGGCTCGATGAGGCGGTTTCTACGGCCGCGATCGCGCTCTTCGAGCAAGGGCTCGTGTCCGGGGAGCACATCGCGGTCGAGTTCGGAGCCGAGCAGGGCCTGCATTTCGCGACCACGATTCACGCGCTCCATCGCGCGGACCTCTTGCCGGTGCCGATCGGCCGGCAGCTCAAGGAACCGGAGCGCGTGTTGCTGCGCCGGCGCGCGCAGGTGGATTTCGCGCTGACCGCCGCCCCGGAGCCGGCCCCGCGGTCCGGGCCGAGATCTAGCGCCGGGCCGACCAAGCCCCCGCTCCTCGAGCGGCGGCTCGATACACCCGCGGCGATCTGTTTCACCTCGGGAACGGAAGGCTCTCCCCGCGCGGTCGTGCTCACGCACGGAAATTTTCTCTGGAGCGCGCTGGCCTCGGCCCGATATCTCGGCGTCCGGGCGGAAGATGTCTGGCTCGCATGTCTCCCCCTACACCACGTCGGCGGCCTCTCCGTGCTCACGAGGAGCGCCTACTACGGAACGTCGGTACTCATCCAGGATCGCTTCCATCCGGAGTCGGTGAATCGGGCGATCGACTTAGAGGGAGTTACGCTCGTGTCGCTCGTGCCCCCGATGCTCGAGCGCCTGCTCGACGCGCGCGGCGCCCGCCGATTCCCGGAGACCCTTCGCGCCGCGCTGATCGGTGGGGGGCCCGCGCCGGCAGCGCTGCTGCGTCGCGCGGCCGATCTCGGGATGAAGGCGCTCCCCACGTACGGTCTCACGGAGACGACCTCGCAGGCAGCCACCCTTCCGCTGCGCGAGTGGCCCTCCGGTCTGGACACCGCGGGTCGGCCGCTCCCCTTCGTCCGCATCGAGGTACGCTCCGCGGACGGTCACGTGCTCGGCCCGAGGGAAGAGGGAGAAATCGTTGTCCGCGGACCCACGGTCACGGGCGCCTACTTCGACGACGAGCGCCTGAACGAGACCGCGTTCGACCGGGGCTGGTACCGAACGGGAGACATCGGCGCGTGGGATGAATCGGGCAGGCTCGTCGTTCTGGACCGGCGCATGGACCGGATGGTCGTCGGGGCCGAGAACGTCTCCCCGTTCGAGGTGGAACGCGTGATCGCGGAACATCCGGCCGTTGCGGACGTGTGTGTCGTGGCGATCCCCGCCGGCGCCTGGGGACACGAGATCGTCGCGGCCGTTGTGCTCCGCCGGGACGCAGGGCTTACGCTCGAGGATCTACGCGAGCACGCCGGAAGGCACCTGGCGCCGTTCAAGCTTCCGCGGCGGCTCCATATCGCCGATGCGTTGCCGCGCAGCGACGCTGGGAAGATTCTACGTGGCGAGGTTCGGAGCTGGTTCGCGGATCAGGTGGCGGAGAAGAATCGCGCGTAGGGGCTCCGGGATCGGGATGGGCCTCATCGTCGACCGGTTCACGAACGCGTGGACCGTGGAAGCCTCGACACGAAGGTCCCCCTCCGAACCGGTCACGCGATAGCGCAGGGTGAAGGAAGCACGTCCCACGCGCGCGACGTCGATCCGCACCTGAATCCGATCGCCGTGGCGGATCGGAAGCCGGTAGTCCGCCTCCGAGTGCGCGATCGGGACCAGGTATTCGGCGCCTGCGAAAAAATGGGCGCGGTCGATTCCCTCGGAGCCCCAGAATTCCTCGTAGGCTTGGTGGCAGTAATCGTAGATCCGGCCAAAGAAGAGCACGCCCCCCGCGTCGACATCCTGGAATCGAACCGCGAGCTCGATCGTGAAGCTCACGTGGGCGCGCCCACGATTCCGACGTAGACGTGTGTGATCCCGCCCGTGACGCTGCGCGCGCGGACCTCGGAGAAACGCTTCGTGTTTTCCATGAGCGCGACGAAGGCCGCGCCGCAGGGAAACTCCGAGGAGGTGCGGTGAAGGTATTCGTAGGCGCGGCGCTCCCCGGTGAGCCAGCCGCCGATCCGGGGGATCACCTTCGCGCTGTAGAAGCGGTAGAGCGGGCGAAACAGCGCGCCCCCGGGCTGCCCGAACTCGAGCACGACCACCGAGCCCCCCGGTCGCACGACCCGGGCCATCTCGGCCACGCCGCGCGCTGGGTCGTCCACGTTTCGTATGCCGAACGCGATCGAGGCCACGTCGAAGAACCCATCCTCGTACGGAAGGCGCAGGGCATCCGCCTCGGCAAAGCGTGTGGGAAGACCCTCGCGCGCGCCCTTCAAGCGCGCGACCTCGAGCATCTCGGAACAGAAATCGATGCCGACGACCTCCGCGGAGGGCCCAACGGCGCGCTGGAATTCGAACGCGAGGTCCCCGGTCCCGGTCGCGCAGTCCAGGACGCGGGCTCCCGGTTTGGCGCCGCTCAGCTTCACGCCGAGCCTGCGCCACCGATGGTGCAAACCAATGGACAGGACTTGATTCCCTCGATCGTAGCGGCCCGCGATCGAGGCGAACATGGCGCGCACCTGGGAGCTCATGAGAAGCAGGATACCCCGGATTTGACCGCCGCGCACGCGGCGGGTAGACTCAGCGGGCGATGACGAACTCCCCGCATCCTTCCTCCGAGACCGCGCCCGCGCGCGCGCGCCGCTCGACGCCCGCCGCGATCGGCTCCGTGACGATCGGGGGCGGTCGCCCTATCGCGGTTCAATCGATGACGAACACCGATACCGCCGATCCGAAGGCGACCGCCGACCAGGCGATCGAGCTCGCCCACGCGGGATCGGAGCTGGTCCGCATCACCGTCAACACACCCGAAGCCGCAAAAGCGGTGCCCGAGATCGTCCGCCGCGTGCGCGATGCGGGAGTCGGCGCGCCGATTATCGGAGATTTTCACTTCAGCGGACACATCCTGCTCCACGACCACCCCGAGTGCGCGCGTGCCCTCGACAAATACCGGATCAACCCCGGGAACGTCGGGGCCGGAGCGCGGCGTGACGCGCACTTCAGGCGCATCATCGAGGTGGCGGTGGAGTACACGAAGCCGGTCCGGATCGGGGTGAACTGGGGCTCGCTCGACCGGGAGCTTTTGACCGAGCTGATGGATGCGAACGCGCGCCGCCCCGAGCCGCTCGAGCCGCAGGAGGTCACTCTCGAAGCGATGTTCCAGAGCGCGGTCCGCTCCGCGGCACTCGCCGAGGAGTTCGGCCAGTCGCACGACCGGATCGTGCTCTCGGCGAAGGTTTCCGGGGTCCGCGATCTGATCTCGATTTACCGCCGCCTCGCCTCGGAAACCGATTTCGCGCTCCACCTGGGGCTCACGGAAGCCGGGATGGGCATGAAGGGTATCGTGGCATCGACCGCGGGACTCTCGGCTCTTCTCCTGGAGGGGATCGGCGATACGATCCGGGTGAGCCTGACGCCGACACCCGGCGGCGATCGCCGTGAGGAGGTCTGGGTCTGCCAGCAGATCCTCCAGTCGCTCGACATCCGGCATTTTCAGCCTCAAGTCACCTCGTGCCCCGGTTGCGGCCGGACGACGAGCACGTTCTTCCAGGAGTTGGCGGAGACCGTGAACAAACATCTGCGCGCGCGGATGCCGCATTGGAAGGCGCTCTACCCGGGCGTGGAGGAGATGCGGGTCGCGGTGATGGGGTGCGTGGTGAATGGCCCCGGCGAGTCGCGCCACGCGAACATCGGGATCTCCCTGCCGGGCACGGCCGAAGAGCCCAAGGCGCCGGTTTTCGTGGACGGCCGCCAGGTCACGACCCTTAAAGGTCCCACGCTGGCGGGCGATTTCCTAAAGCTGGTCGACGAGTATGTCTCTACTCACTACGGATCGGACCTTCACGCGACCCAGCGCCGCTGATCCTCGGTCACCACCGCTTCCTGGGACACCGCACGCAGATGCTTCCGGAACCGATCCATGAACCACCAGGTCAATCCCACGTAGAGATACACCACGGCCAGGAGCGCCACGTGGATGCGCGCGAGGACCGAGATCGGCACGGAGAGCGCGAGACAGAAGATAGCTTCCGTGACCGCCTGGGGCTGAAAGGCACCCCAGTGCGGCGACTCTTCGCCGCGCTCGAGCCTGATGGCGATGCTCCTCAGCAGTAATTGGGCGATCAGGACGACGATCCCGAGGAGCAGCTCCTCCGCGATGAGCTCGGGAGGAGGCACCGTGGGGCCCAGGCTCCCGGCTCCGAGCTTCAGGTAGTACGAGCAAGCGCCGTACGAGAGGACCGCGATCGAAAGATTGAGCAGGATCTTGTGCGGGCGCGTCGCGGTCACGAGACCCGAGAGAGCCGTCGCGAGCGCGATGGACGTCACGAGGGGGCCGGCCGGGATGAGAAACAACCCCGCGAGAAAGAACGCCGGACCGGGGGTGTACACGGTACTCGGGCGGCCAGGGCTGGGCACGAGCAGCGGACGGATCTGAAGAGCGGCCGCGCTCAATCCGAAAAGGCCGGCCAAGCACCAGGCCTTGAGGCTGCCTTCAAAGACATACGACGCCCGCACCGCCAGCATCAGCGCCAGCACGACCAGGGACATGCGAAAAAGCAGCGAAATAAAGTACCGGCGACGGTCCATCAGGGGGGCCTCCTGGAGCACCTCGGCTCAAGGAAGTTATCGGCACCCCTTACATCGTGCTTTAGAGGCTAGTCGATTGGGACGCCGATATTTACAACAAAAAGGCGCGGGCCGCCGGGACATCCGACGACCCGCCCTGTGACCTCGATTCAACAATGCCTGCGGCTAGGGCTCCGTTCTTCCGAGCGCCTGCCTTGTCTGCATCACTTCGCGACCTTCGTCGCCTTGTCGATATCCACGCCCCCGCCGACACCGGCGCCCGCGGAGCTGGAGGCCTTACCGGCATCCACCTTGGCTCCGGCCTTCGCTCCCGCCGACGTGTTCGCGTGGATCATCGCTGCCTTTCCATCCCCCTTGGCTAGGCCCAGCGCAACCCTACCCTCGGTCTTCACGGCCGGGACCACGTCCCCAAGCTTCAAGCCGAGCCCGTGCGCGATCACCGCCCAGCCCGTGCCCTGATTCCGCATCTGGTAGATATCGGCGAGGGTGACGTCGCTCTTCTAGTTCGCGGCCAGCGTGTGCGCCACCACAATCTCGCCCCAGCCACGGCTGTATTGGCTCCGCTCGGCCGTGAGCGCGTCCGCCGTCATGGAGAACTCGCCGGCGATCCTTCCCGCGACCGCGGCGTCTCCTTTCGAGGTGGCCTCGTTCTCGATCTGCCTCTCGATCTCGTCCAATCTCTTGTCGATGCTTTCACGCTCTTTCGCCGATACCTTGGACCCGCGCTCCTTCACCTTCTCGATGGCAGGGCTGGTCTTCACCGCGGTCGCCGCGGGAGGTACCACCTCCTCCTTCGGTGTGGTGCTCGCGTCCGGAGGGGGCGTTGAGACCGGCGGTGCCGTCTCGGTGGCCTTGTCCCCCGTAGCCGGCTCTGATTTGCCGCTCGCGGGATCGTTCGATTGCGCCATCGCGGCCGCGACAACCGTGATCGCGATCGCCGAGCCCAGAATCAACATTAGAATCCTCTTCACCGTGACGACTCCTTCCGTTCTTCCGCACCCCACCATGGGATGGCGGTCCTTACCGGGTACCTTACCACTCAATGGACGTGCCAACCGGACGCGCTGTATGAAAAGGACTTGCAGGAATTGAAATAGCAACCGCTTGTAGCGCTCAGAGGTCGAGATTGGCGGGGACGGCCACCACCCAGCCTGTCCCCGCAGGGGCAAGGTGCACGCGAGGGTACCACCGCCGGCTAGATTCAAATTCGCTATGTGTCACGACGCAGCGGCTTTGTGGTAATTCTAGGGCGAAACGGGACCGGTCCGGGGTATTCCTGCTTTCTCCCCGGCGCCGGCCCGGTCTCACGCCCCACACGCCCCGTTTTGACTTCCAAGGAGGAAGCATGAAGCCATTGCGACACGCGGTCCGTTCTCTCGCTCCCCGAATCCTGGTCGCGGCCGCCCTCGTGATGCTGTCGGGCTGCCAAGGCGCGACGCCGATCAAGACCCTTCTCGACGACCCAGGGGGATTTGACGGAAAGACGGTCACGATCGCCGGCAAGGTCACGACTTCGGTCGGGTTTTTAGGGACCGGCGCTTACCAGGTGGATGACGGGACCGGCAAGCTAATCGTGGTGACCAAAGAGGGCGGGACACCGCGGGAGGGCGCTGAGGTCGCCGTGAAGGGTGTGTTCCGGTCGGCGTTCACGTTCAAGACCGAGACCGCCGCGGTCCTCATGGAGAGCGGGCGAACGACCAAGTGACGACCGAGGCGCGCGGGCCGGCCGAATATGCAGCATTTGCCGGAATGTCGCTCATCTGGGGAAGCACGTTTCTCGCGATCCGGTTCGGCAACGACACGATACCGCCGCTTTGGGGCGCGACGCTGCGCCTTATCCTGGCTGCTTGTCTTCTGTTCGTGGTCGCCCGCATGCGCGGTGCCCCAATTCCCAAGGGGCACGCCTTGCGGGGAGCGGCGCTCTTCGGTTTCTTGAACCTAGGGATCAACTTTTCTCTCCTGTACTGGGGCGAGCAACGCGTTGCGAGCGGGATCGCCGCGGTGCTTTACGCGACCGTGCCGCTCACGGCCGGTGTGTTCGCCTGGATTTTCGGGCTCGAGCGGCTCCAGAGAAGCAAGCTGATCGCGGCCGTGATCGGCCTCGCCGGCGTCGCGTTGATCTTTTCCGGCGAGCTGAAGCTGGGCGCCCCCGCGGTCGCTCTGCTCGCGGTCTTTCTCGGGGCCACGATCGCGTCCCTCTCCACGATCGTGCTCAAGCGCACACCCACCCAGTCCCCCTTCATGACGAATTCCGTCGGCGCGCTGGCGGGCATTCCCGTGTGCCTGCTCGGAAGCCTGCTCCTGCACGAACCGCATCCCATCCCGAGCGGGGTGAAGGAATGGTGGCCGATTCTCTATCTGGTCGTGGCCGGGAACCTGGGCGCCTATGTTCTTTACGCGTGGCTTGTCTCGCGTTGGAACGTGACGACCGTGAGCACCACAGCGCTCATCGTTCCCGTGCTTGCCGTGCTGCTGGGATCCTTGGTCCGCGGCGAGTCGCCGGCACCGGAGGCCTACTTCGGCGGCCTCGTGGTTCTTGCGGGCGTGACGATGGCCCTGCGGGTGGGAAAAAGGTAACCCCGGCAGCGCACCGCCCGCGGGCGTCGGCAAAGAGGAAGCCCGCACCGACGAAAGCGGTGCGGGCCCCATGGGAGAGTGCGAGGACTGCTCCTCTCTACCGCGGACGGGTAGAGGACCCTCCATGGGTCCCCTCCCGCCCTAAGGGAGCGCGGTCTAACTCCGCTACTCCCCTTTCTTCAAGAGCCGCCGACGTTCCTTTTCCTTCGTCAACTCCTCGGTGTTGAGCACCTTGAACTCGACGCGGCGGTTCTTTGCCATACCTAATGCGGTCTTGTTCGACGCGACCGGCTTGCTCTCGCCGTAGCCC